>Ga0222427_100200_pt1 | contig 150224 bp, 138 predicted proteins | sample 2B20Ametagenome_FD_182890 | JGI IMG/M metagenome (GOLD analysis project Ga0222427, IMG submission 182890) | Enriched microbial communities from leaf-cutter ant dump, University of Wisconsin, Madison, United States - 2B20A (version 2) | ecosystem: Environmental > Terrestrial > Nest > Insects... | reverse complement strand
ACCACTTGTGGTTAACAGCCATTTAATTGCAATCGGGCAGCGGCTATCGAACAGAGTGCCCCAGGCTCGCTCGGATCGGCGATCTTCGTGCATGTCAGGTGATGTATGATGTAACCACTTGTGGTTAACAGCCATTTAATTGCAATCGGGCAGCGGCTTTATGATACCGCCCAATTCGGCGCGCCTACGCCGTGCGCAACTGTTTGACAAAGGCGGTTACTTCCTGTTGCAGGTCGTCCGCCTGGGTCGACAGGTTTCCGGAGAGCGCCATCAGTTGCGTGCTCGCCGCGCCGGTCATTTCCGCCGCCCGGCCGACGCCGAAAATGTTTTCGGTCACCTGCAGGGCGCCATCGGAGGCGCGGGCGGTATTGCCGGCGATTTCCTGCGTCGCCGCGCCCTGCTGCCCGACCGCCGAGGCGATGACCGTCGAGATCGAGCGGACATCGCCGATGGTGGCGACGATGCGTCCGATGGAAGCGACCGTCCGTTCCGTGGCCGCCTGGATCTGCCCGACCTTGGCGCCGATATCGCCGGTCGCCTTCGCCGTCTGGGTGGCCAGTTGCTTGACCTCGGAGGCCACCACGGCGAAGCCCTTGCCGGCCTCGCCCGCCCGCGCCGCTTCGATGGTGGCGTTGAGCGCCAGAAGGTTGGTCTGGCTGGCGATATCGCTGATCAGGCCGAGCACCGCGCCGATTTCCTGCGCCGCTTCGGACAGTTCACGAATATCGGCTTCCGACCGCGCCGCCTCGTCGGCGGCCTCGACCGTGACATGAGCGGCGGACGCCACCTGGCTGTCGATTTCACGGATCGAGACGGTCATTTCCTCGGTGGCGGCGGCGACGGTCTGGACATTGACGGCGGCTTCTTCCGCCGCGCCGGAAACGACCTGCGCCTGGCGGCTGGTTTCCTCAGCCGTGGCGGAAAGGCTTTGCGCCGCTTCGGAGACTTCGCGCGACGAACGGACGAACGACTCCGCCAGCACGCCCATTTTCGACTGGAAGCTATCGGCGATGCGTTCGCGTTCCTGCTGCATTTTTTCGGCATTGAGCCGCTCGGCGTCGGCGGCCTGGGCGCGCAGGGTTTCGGTTTCCTGAAGCCCCCGGCGGAAAATATCGGCTGAACGCGCCATGGCCCCGATCTCGTCCTTGCGGTCCTGCCCCGGCACATCGACCGCCAGGTTGCCGCCGGTCATGGCCGTCATCGTGCCGGTCAGGCCTTTCAGCGGGCGAACGATGAACATCAGGGTCATCCACACCGCCAGCGCCATGACGATGACGAGGCCGGCGATGACGCCGCTCCACGAAATGCCGATGGTCTTGCGTGTTTCGGCGCCGGCCGCGGCGGACGCCGCCGCATTATCGGCCAGGGTTTCATCGACCACCTTCGACATGGTGCTGGTCAGTTGGCCGATGGCGGGGTCGCAGACCTCCTGCAACTGCCTGACCGCGCCGGCGTCATTATCGGCGTCGGCCAGTTCACGGGTGGGCGCGCAGGCCTCATCGATCGCCGCCACATAGCTGGCCTGCATGTCGGATATGCGTTTCGTCTCCGTCGGCAGAGCCTTCATCGCCTCGCCGGTTTCCTGGGTGAAGGCGGCCTGCGCCCTTTTGAGGTCATCCTCGGCCTTCGCCCGGTCCTGCGGATTAAGGGCGACGGCCAGTTTGTAGAAAGCGGTTTCGGAGCGTTCTATCTGCCGGCTGGCCCGTTCCATATCGACCGAAGCGACCCCCGGCCCGGCGATGACCGCGCTGTAATCGGCGCCGATCAGCGCCATCTTGGTCGTGGTGAAAGCGACAGCCGCGATAACGACAACGGCGAGCGACAGCAGCATGGCCAGAGCCTTGCCGAGCATGGGCATATTCTTGAACGACACCGGATACCTCATGAAATAAGGACGGCATTCGCGCAGATTGTCAGAGAAAGCAGACTCCGGTACGCTTACGGTGACAATCTTCGTGGATGTCCCGGCGGAAGGTAGGCCGACACGGTTAACAGCATCTTAAGGTTGTGAGGCGGCATTCCTTCCCTCTCTCCACCTGAGGGGGAGAGGGCAGGGTGAGGGGGTGCAAGCCACAGACACTTGCGGCCGCCATCCCCTCACCCGCCCCTGACGGGGCACCCTCTCCCCTTATAGAAAGGGAGAGGGGTAGAAAGGGGGAGGAAAAGAGAAATCAGGCGCCGATCTTATCCAGGCCGTAGGCGGCATGCAGCGCGCGCACGGCCAGTTCGGTATAGGCTTCGTCGATCAGGACCGAAATCTTGATTTCCGAGGTCGAGATGACCTGGATATTGATGCCCTTTTCGGAAAGCGCGCGGAACATGGTTTCGGCCACGCCGGTGTGCGAACGCATCCCGACGCCGACGATGGAAATCTTCGACACGCCCTCATCGACCTTCAGGTCATCGAAACCGATCTCGGCCTTGGCCTCGTTCATGATCTCGGCGGCGCGCTGGGCGTCGCGGCGGCCGACGGTGAAAAGCTGGTTGGCATAGTCGCCGGAGCGCTTTTCCGACTGGACAATCATGTCGACATTGATATTGGCGGCGGCCAGGCGGCCGAAGACGGCGGCGGAGACGCCGATCCGGTTGGGCAGGCCCAAAAGGGTGATCTTGGCCTCATCACGGCTGTAGGCCACGCCGGAAACGATATGTTTTTCCACGATTTCTTCCTCGTCGCACACCAGGGTGCCTTGGTCTTTGTTTTCGCCGGGTTCGACGAAGGATGACAGTACGCGCACCGGCATACGGTAGGCCATGGCCAGCTCGACCGAGCGGGTCTGGAGCACCTTGGCGCCGAGCGAGGCCATTTCCAGCATTTCCTCGAAGGAAATCTTGTCGAGGCGCTTCGCCTTGTTTTCGATGCGCGGGTCGGTGGTATAGACGCCATCGACATCGGTATAGATATCGCAGCGGATGGCCCTGGCGGCAATAGCCACCGCCACAGCCGAGGTATCGGAACCGCCGCGGCCCAAAGTCGTGATGCGGTTATCGTCGGTCACGCCCTGGAAGCCGGGCACGACGACGATCTGACCGGAATCAAGCGCGTCGATCAGGTTATCGGCCTCGAAATCGCCGATGCGGGCCTTGCCATGCAGGTTCGAGGTCTTGATCGGCAGCTGCCAGCCCATCATCGAACGCGCCGGGTAGCCGAGATTACGCAGGGTCATGGCCAGCAGGCCGGCGGTCACCTGCTCGCCGGAGGCCACCACCACATCGTATTCATCGTCGCTGTTGGCGTGGACCTCGGCGGCCTTGCCGGTGGGCTGGCCGGCGCCATCGGTCCAGGCGACCAGTTCATTGGTCTTGCCGGCCATGGCCGAAACCACCACCGCCACCTTATGGCCGGCGTCAACCTCGGCGGCCACCAGCCTTGCCGCCCTGCGGATGCGTTCGAGGTCGGCCATGGAGGTGCCGCCGAACTTCATCACTAAACGCGTCATTTCGCCACTTTCTTTCTGACGGACAGGCCTCTATCCTTGTCCTGACTTATTGCGCGGCCTAATTAGCGGTTAAGCCCCTGTGCCGCAAGGCCGATTCCGGCGACAAAAGATGAGAAATAGGCATTCAAAATGGCGCAAAACCTAAACAGTTTGGATTCAGGCGATGCCGCCGGTTTTTCGATCGACCAAGGCGAGGTGTCGCGCTTTTCCGCCCTGGCCGCCAAGTGGTGGGACGTGAAGGGGGAATTCGCCCCGCTGCATAAATTCAACCCGACGCGCGTGAAGTTCATCCGCGAAACCTGCCTGGCGCATTTTTCGCTCGATTACCGGACACGCGCGCCTTTCGAGGACCTGCAACTGCTCGATGTCGGCTGCGGCGGCGGACTGCTCTCCGAACCGATGCGGCGGATGGGTTTTACCGTCACCGGGCTTGACGCCTCGGAAAAGAATATCGGCACGGCGAGGGCACACGCCGGTCAGGGCGGCCTGGATATCCGCTATCTCAACCAGACGGTCGAGCAACTGGCTGAATCGGGAGAGGTGCTTTACGATGTCGTTCTGACCATGGAGGTCATCGAGCATGTCAGCGATCCGGAAGCCTTTCTCAAGACCTGCGCTTCGCTGGTCAAGCCGGGCGGGATTCTGTTCGTGGCGACGCTGAACCGGACGGTCAAGGCTTACGGGCTGGCGATCATCGGCGCTGAATATGTGCTGCAATGGGTGCCGAAGGGCACGCACGACTGGCGGAAGTTCCTGATGCCGGAGGAGATCAAAGCCTTCCTTGACGGCACGCCGCTGATACCGGATGCGCCGGTGGGCGTCAGTTATAACCCGATTTCCGGTCAATGGGCCTTGTCGGACGATACCGATGTGAACTACATGGTGGTGGCGAAATATCCGGTTACGGCCGCGTTTTAACCAAGCAAGACACCCCACCACCACGCCCTGTGGGCGCGGTCCCCCTCCCCGGCAAGCGAGGAGGTACAAGAGAATTTCCATGCCCCTTACCCTCGTCAAAGCCTGGACCGGCGCGCAACAGCGCCTGAAGGCCGCCTTCATCGACTCGCCGGCCATCGACGCGCGCCTGCTGCTGGAAGCCGCCACCGGCGCGACGCGGGCCGATATCCTGACCGACCCCTACCGCGAACTGACCGGGGATCAGGTCAATACGCTGGAGGAATTCCTGGCCCGCCGCGAAAAGCGCGTGCCGGTGGCGCGTATACTCGGCCGCAAAGGGTTCTGGAAGCTGTTGCTCAATCTTTCCGAACATGTGCTGATCCCGCGTCCGGAAACCGAGGTGATCGTCGACATGATCCTCAAGCGCTCGCAGCCGGGCGACTCCTTCCAGCTTGCCGACCTCGGCACCGGCTCCGGGGCCATCCTTTTGTCGGTGCTTTCCGAGCGTCCGGCGGCGAAGGGGCTGGGCACCGATATCAGCGAGGACGCCCTGGCCGTGGCGCGCGACAACGCCGCCAATCTCGGCCTGTCGCATCAGGCGGCCTTCCTGCGCACCTCATGGGGCAGCGGCCTGCATGACGGCGGCTTCGATATCGTGGCCTCGAACCCGCCCTATATCCGCTCGGATGTGATTCCCACCCTTGAGCCGGAAGTGCGCGATCATGATCCGATTCTGGCGCTGGACGGCGGCAAATCGGGCCTGGAGGCCTATATCGAACTGGCGCCGGAGATTTTCCGCCTGCTCAAACCGGGCGGCATGGCCTATCTCGAAATCGGTTTCGACCAGGCGACGGATGTGGAAAACCTAATGAGATCAGCGGGTTTCACCGATGTGAGCACATATCTCGATCTCTCCAACCTGCCGCGCGTGGTCACCGGACAGAAGCCGCATCAGGCCTGACGCAAAATTCCGCTTGGCAGAAAGCTTCGGAAAGGCTAGATATAACCGTCTTCCTCACATCGCGAACAGGCCCGGCCTAAAACAGACGGTATCAACGCGGCAGAGGACTGTGAGAGCGCGAGGTTTCTTTGGGTCACAAAACGGCCCCCGCGCCCCTTAAAGCCAGGACAATTGCAAGGTTCAAGACCGCTAGACACGACGATAGCCAACGGTCCGACCGAAATTTATGCACATATTTCGCCGCCCCATGAACACACCGGGCGGAGCGTAAGAGAGACGAAATTACCGATGAAAGACTTCAGGGGCATGAAACGGCAACGCAGCCGTAACCGCAAACCCGCCGGCAATTCCAACAATCCCAACCGCGCCTACGAATCGAACGGGCCGGAGGGCACCAAGGTTCGCGGCAACGCCCAGACCATTTACGAAAAATACCAGCAGCTCGCCCGCGACGCCAATTCCTCCGGCGACCGCGTACTGGCGGAAAACCACCTGCAGCATGCCGAGCACTATTTCCGCATGATCCGCCAGATGCAGCCGACGCGGCCGGTGTCGGAATTCGTGCAGCGCGATCCCTTCTCCAGCGGCTTCGATGACGATTACGAGGACATGGAAGTCGAGGCCGGCGAGACGGAAACGGACGCCGCGCAGGCCGATGACCAGCCCTCGGACGAGGCGCGCCATGACCGTGAGCGCGGCAACAACCGTCAGAACGGCGAGCGCAACAACCGCCAGGGCGGCGAGCGCAATTTCAAGGATCGCGGCGACCGCAACAATGCGCCGCGCGATTCCGAACCGCAATACGACGAAAACGGCAACCGTCAGACTGGCGAGCGCCGCGAAACCCGCCGCGAGCGCTATGAACGCCGCCGCCAGCAGCGTTTCGCCGAGCAGGAGCAAAACCTGAACGCCCCGACGGGCGTATCGGTAGCCGAAGCCGAATATATGGCGCCGGCCTTTATCGCCTCGACCCAGCCTTTGGGCGCCCAGCCGCGCCAGCCGCAGCCGGACCTTGGCTTCGATGCCCCGGCAGCCGAGACGCCCGCAAAGGAAAAGCGTGAACGCCCGGAACGCAAACCGCGCGCCGCCGCTGAGGACACTTCGCATCTGCCGGCCTTCCTGTCACGCCCCGCGCCAGTGCCCCCTGAGGCCCCCGCGCCGGAAGCCGAAGCCAAGCCAAAGCGGACCCGGAAAAAGAAGGAAGACGCCAGCGCTTCCGAAGAAGCCTGATAAAAAAGCCTCCGGTTGACGACCGGAGGCTTTTTTCTTTGTACCTCTCCAACCTTGTTGGGAAGGTATAATCAGTTAAGCTTCTTATCGATAATCGGTGCAACCGGCGTCACCGGCGGCATTTTCGGATCGGCTTCATTCGTGGGCGAAAAGACCGGCACGGCCGCGACGGGCACGCCGTCCTCGACCAGCCCCCTCACCTCGTCCGGCGTGGCCTCGCCGTAAATCGGACGCTCCGGCGCCAGGCCTTCATGGATATCGCGGGCTTCGCTGGCAAACGCGTTCCCCACATAATCATGCGTCGTCTCGACATGACGGCGCAGGCGGTGCAGGGCCTCGGCCACGGCCTGCTGAGCCTCCGCGAGGGATTGTGGCGCTTCCTTGCCCCTGGTGGTGCGCACCATCGGCGCCATGATCGCCTTGCTCACGGCTTTCGAGCCGCACATCGGACATTCGACCAGCCCCCTGGCCACCTGCTCGTCAAAGCTATCGGACGAGGAAAACCACGCCTCGAACTCATGCTCGACAATACATTTCAACGCATAACGGATCATAGCCGGAACTCTCTGTCGTGCTGCAGACAGGGCAAGGCCTGCCGCGCACGGGTCACTTCACTGAAATCGATGCTGGCTTCCAGAACCGCCGGACGGTCATGGTTCAGCCGGGCGATGATCTCGCCCCAGGGCGAAATCACCATCGAATGGCCGTAGGTGGTGCGGCCATCCTCATGCAGGCCGCCCTGCGCCGGGGCCAGCACGAAACAACCGGTTTCGATGGCGCGGGCGCGCAGCAGGACTTCCCAATGCGCCTTGCCGGTCGGCACCGTAAAGGCGGCGCAGACGGCGATCATATCGGCGCCCTGTTTGGCGAGGGCGCGGTAAAGGTGCGGGAAGCGGATATCGTAACAGATGGTCAGGCCCAGCCTGCCCCAAGGGGTCTGCGCCAGCGCCGACGCCTCGCCCGGCCGCATGGTGGCGCTTTCACGGTAGGAACGGCCATCGGGCGTATCGGCGTCGAACAGATGGATCTTGTCATAGCGGGCGGTGATGTCGCCGCGGGCATCGATCAGCAGGCTGCGATTGGCATTTTTAGTTGCGCTATCGCTGCCTGATCGCGGCCGATCATCGATGTCGCACCTGACGATGGCCGAGCCGATCAGAATTTCGACACGCAACTGCCGCGCCAGTTCACGTATCCCCCTGATGAAGGTATCCCCGGCCTCGGTCGTGACCACCTGTGCCTTTTGTTCCTTGCGCGCCTCCATCAGATTGGCGCATTCGGGCAGCAGGATCAGTTGCGCGCCGCCGGCCGCCGCCTGGAGGATCAGCGGGCGGACATGCGCCAGCGCCGCCTCTTGCGTGGCTGGGGTGTTGGTCTGGATCAGGGCAAGGTTGAGGATATCTGCCATCTTAGGCGGCAAGCAGCGGATCCAGGCCGCCACGCGACTCCAGCGCCATCAGGTCGTCACACCCGCCGACATGGGTGCCGTTGATAAAAATCTGCGGATAGGTATAGCGGCCGGAGCGTTCGTTCATCTCAGCGCGCAAGACCGGATCGTGCGAGGCGACGATCTCCTTGTATTCAGCGCCTTTCTGTTCCAGCAGCGCCTTGGCGCGCTCGCAATAAGGACAGTAGGGTTTGGTATAGATATCGATCTGGGGCATGGGGCACTCGGTACAAAAAGAATGGAATCGAGAATATAGGAAAACGTATAAGAAATTAAAGCGCGTTTGTGGGTGTCATTGCAAAAGAGAACTGCGAATGGACATGAACAGGACCAGTCTCTCTTTCTTATTCGTCTCCATTAGTGGTTCACGGCTTATCTCGTCAGAACGGCGCGCGCCAGGACACAGACATCCACCGACGCCGCGCCCGCTTTCAGCAAGGTATCGGCGCAGGCGCGCAGGGTGGCGCCAGTGGTGAAAACATCATCGATCAGCACAATCCGTTTGCCCGTGATGCGTTTCTGATCGCGCGTCCCCACCGCAAAAGCGCCGCGCACATTTTCCCAGCGCGCCTGGGCGCCCTTGCCGCGCTGATGGGTCTGGCGCGTGCGTTTCAGCACATGGCCGAGATAGGTCCGGCCCAGCCGCCGCGCCACGGGACGGGCCAGTTCCGCCGCCTGGTTGAAACGGCGATACAGCAGGCGCATGGGATGCAGCGGCACCGGCATGACGATATCGGCACCGGCGATCACATCGGCGCCGGCGCGTTCCAGCCAGCGGGTCAGCATGGGGGCGAGGTCGAGCCGGTCGCCATTCTTGAAGCCCAGGATCAGCCCGCTCACCGCCTCGTCATAGATGCAGGCGGCGCGGGTGCGGCGGAAAGGAAAGGGTTTATCCGCGCAATCACTGCACTGCGCGCCTGCGCCAAGGAACAGCCCGCCCTCGAAGGGCCGGGCGCACATGTCGCAGCCATCGTGATCAAGGAAGCGGATACGCGACCAGCCGCCAGCGGCCATTCCCGCGCCCATCAGGCTCTCCGGTGGCGCATCCTCGTGGGTGTCGAAACGGTGCGGCGGGAAAACCGTATCGAGCGCATGGGCCATCGCGGCGCGAATGTGGACCCACGTCAGGCGGTCATCGACAAAAGCCTTAACCTCGGAACGGATTTGGCCTAAACGGGAGCCTATTCGCATACTGAGTGCCCCACCATGTCGCTGCCCCCCCGTTTGTTCGACCGTTCGCTTCTCGCCCATCGCCTTGATCGCGCGGTCGGCGGCTTTTCGCAAGCGCATTTTCTGCGCGAACGGGCGGTGGAAGACCTGATCGAGACGCTTTCCGCCATCAACCGGCACTTCGATGTGGCGCTGGATATGGCGGCGCGCGACGGCGCTTTCGGCCGGAAGATGACTGGCACCCCGGTGGATGGCAAGATCGGCCTTTTGATCGAGGGTGAACTGTCGGAACGCCTTTCCACACAACAATCCGGCGCGATGCGGCTGGTCATGGATGAGGAGAGCCTGCCTTTCGGTGACGACAGCCTGAACCTGGTGATCAATGGCTTAAGCCTGCATACGGTCAATGACCTGCCGGGCGTTCTGGTGCAGGTCAGGCGCGCCCTGAAGCCGGACGGCCTGTTTATCGGCTCGCTGTTCGGCGGCGAAACCCTGACCGAGCTGCGCGCCTGCCTGATGGAGGCCGAGCTTGAGGTGCGCGGCGGTTACGGTCCACGCATCGCGCCTTTCGCCGAAAGTCCGGACCTGATCGATCTGTTGAAGCGCACCGGTTTCAGCATGCCGGTGGTCGACAGCGACCGTGTGACCGTGAGTTATGAGCACCCCTTGCGCCTGATGGCCGACCTGCGCGCCATGGGCGAAAGCAACATCCTGCTTCAACGGCCACGCAAGGGCCTGAACCGCGCCATACTGGAAAAGGCCTCCGCCCTCTATTTCGAGCGCCATGCCGATGCCGAGGGACGGGTGCCTGCGACCTTCGAGATCATCACCCTCTCCGGCTGGAAGGCGCATGACAGCCAGCAAAAGCCCCTGCGCCCCGGCTCGGCGAAAATGCGCCTGGCCGATGCGCTGGGCGTGAAGGAAGGCAAGCTCTAGAACCGCAAGACCATTGGAATTTCATCATTTAACCCCTATAGTGATGCCATGAATAAACCTTTTCCTCCTGTGGCACAGCCTTTCATTATAGGGCGCGATCGTTTTGCCATGATCAGCGCGGTCGAGGGCGTGGCACTTGACGCCGAAGCACAGGCGCTGTTCGAGGCTCTGGATGATAAGCAGATGAGCGCGGATAAACGCCGTCAGGCCATCATTGATCACTTCAAACAACAAGCCCGGAACCGGACCTGACCGTGTATGCCGCCTTTGAAGACCCGTATTGTTACGAGCATTCAAATGTTTTGCGCAATAAACCTGATTTTCGTAATCAAAACGATCTCGAAGGTTTTGAGGCCACGATTACGGCTCAACGCGCCGAAGAACCTATTCAGGATATAGATCCGACGGCGGCCTCATACCGCCGCATTCATCATCATCTGTTTCAGGATATCTACGAGTGGGCCGGCGCGTATCGCACCATCAGGCTAATAAAGGATGGCTCGGTCTTTTGTTATCCTGAAAATATTCCAACAGAAATGTCACGGCTGTTTAACAGGCTGAAGACGCAGAACGGTTTCCGTGGGCTTGATGTCCGGTCCTTTGCAGCGCAAACAGCACGCTTCCTCAGCGATATCAATGCCATCCATCCCTTTCGGGAAGGCAATGGCAGAACCCAGAACGTATTTCTGGCATGGCTGGGCGATTATGCGGACCATCCCCTGGATTTCAGACTGTATGAAAAAGAGCGCGTTATTCAATGTATGATTCAATGTATGATTTGCAGCTTCCGGGGCGATGAAGCGCCGCTCGGACAACTGCTTCTCGACATGTGTACTATCAGATAAAATCGCGCAGCCAGGCGACCAGCGGATCATCGGCCGGGGGCATGGGATACTGGCCCATATCATTCGGGCGCACCCATTTCAGCGCCTTGTGTTCACGCGATTCCGGCTCCCCCTCCCAGCGGCGGATCAGGTAAAGCGGCATCAGCAGATGGAACGTCTCATAGGTATGCGAGGCGAAGACGAACGGCGCCAGGCAGGCCTGTTTGACCGTGATGCCGAGTTCTTCCTCCAGTTCGCGGATCAGGGCCGTTTCCGGGGTTTCGCCGGGTTCGACCTTGCCGCCGGGAAATTCCCACAAACCGGCCAGTTGCTTGCCTTCTGGGCGCTGGGCGATCAGCACACGGCCATCGGAATCGACAAGGGCGGCGGCAACGACAAGAACGGTTTTCATATCAGTCACGGTTTACAATATGGGTACGATGCTGTTGTGCGGCAGACAGGACCGACTGCCGGACCTTTTCAAACAGCTTCGGCGGCAAAAAGCCATAGGCAAAACCATTTTTCGCCCCCTTGGCGGGCCGCAGGTCAAAGCCCGGCCAGACAAACTGATTGAGTTCGTCCGTGACGATCCAGGACGGCTGATCATCCAGTCCCAGGTGCGCCTTCACGCGCGGCGGAAGTTCGACGGCCGCGTCGGATGCCGACGGACTATGTGTAACGGGCGCCAGGCTTACCAAGGTGCGGTCATCTGCCTGCTCGACGGCCAGTATGATAACGCAGGGCCTGTCCTTTCGCCCTTCCTGCTGACCGGCCCGTTCTTCATAACGCCAGACATAGGCGTAGGAAATGACCAGGCCCGGCTCAGGCTTTGGCAGGCTCATTCGTCATCCAGCAACGCATTCAGATGGTCATGCCGATCATCCATCCGGGCCTCCTGCAACGCCCGCAGCGTCTCGATCGAAACTTCATGTACAGCATAGGCCCTGGGCAACATGGCCTTCAGGCGTTGGTAGGTTTCATAGTCTTCGCTGGACAGGAAATAACCGGCTATGCGTTCATGCGACGTTACAGCCACCGGCTCCCGGTGGACGGCCTCGCGGTAGCGTCCGAAATTCTTGGCAAATTCAGTAGCGGTAACCGTAACCATTCTTAGTCTCCGTATTGTGTATTTTACACAAATTACGGATTTTAGCAAGCCTCAGCTTCTGTAATCGCCATTGATGCTGATGTAGCCATGCGTCAGGTCGCAGGTATAGACATGCGCCGTGGCGCGGCCGACGCCGACATCGACGCTGACCTCCAGCTCCGGCTTTTTCATGTAGGCCGACATCGCCGCTTCGTCATAGGTGCGCGCCACCGCGCCATGCTCCGCCGCCACCAGGTCGCCGAAGCGGATGGCGATGCGGTCGCGGTCCACCGGCTCCTCGGTCTTGCCGACGGCCATGACGATCCGGCCCCAGTTGGCGTCCTCGCCGGCAAAGGCGGTTTTGACCAGGGGGCTTTCGGCGATCGACTTGGCGATTTTCCGCGCCGAGGCGGGCGACGACGCGCCGGTGACATTGACCTTGACGAATTTGGTGGCGCCCTCGCCGTCACGGATCAGTTGCGTCGCCAGCGAGTGCATGACCTTTTCCAGCTTGGCCTTGAAATCGGCCAGGCGCTTGTCGCCGGCGCGGGAAATCTTCGGCGCGCCGGCCGCGCCGGTGGCGAACAGCAGGCAGGTGTCGTTGGTCGAGGTGTCGCCATCGACCGTCACCGAATTGAAGGTGGTGCGGGTGAAAAGCGCCAGCAGGGCCTGAAGCACGCCCGGCGACAGGGTGGCGTCGGTGGCGATGAAGGCCAGCATGGTGGCCATGTCCGGCGCGATCATGCCGGATCCTTTGGCGATGCCGTTGATGCGCACCGTCACGCCGTCGATCACCGCCGTTTCGGCGGCGCCCTTGGGGAAGGTGTCGGTGGTCATGATGGTGGCGGCGGCCTCGGCCCAGGCGTCGGCGCGCAGGTCCTTTTCCAGGTCGAACAGTTTGGCGGCGATCTTGCTGTCGTCAAGCACCACCCCGATCACGCCCGTGCTCGCCAGCATGATGTCGCGCTGGCGGCAATCGATGCGGCGGGACAGCGCGGAAGCGGTGCGGCGGGCGGCATCGGCGCCCTGCTTGCCGGTGAAGGCGTTGGCGCAGCCGGCATTGCAGACCAGGGCGCGGACATCGCTGCCGCCATTGGCGTCGAGCTGCTTTTTGCACCAGTCCACCGGCGCGGAGCCGATGGTGTGGCGCGTGAAGACGCCGGCGCAGGTCGTGCCCTCGGCGAATTTCATCAGCAGCGTGTCTTTCCGTTCGTGCCTGTAAAAGCCGGACTGCACGGTGGAAAGCTGGACGCCCGCCACCGGCGGCATGACGGGGAACGGCACGGCCAGGGGCGAAACCGCCAGGCCGGGCTTGCCGGGCGCCGCCGCCCTGGCCGGTGTTTCGGCTTCAGCCGGATGCGCCAGGTTAGCCACGGCGTCGGCGCCGGTCTGGACCGCGCGTTTGACCGCACTGGTGAAAGGATCGAGCGCGCGTTCAAGTCCCCCGGCCAAACCACCGGCCAAACCCTCGGCGGCGCGCTGGGTGATGCGGCTGGCGGCGGGGGTTTTCCCGGTTTTTTGGGAAGTCGGCGTCCTGGTCACTGGCGCGGTTCCTTGCTCTGACGGAATACGGTCCTGCCCCTTAACAGAGAGCCGGTAAGGACGCCATAGCTAAAGGCGTCAGCGTCTGTAACGCCGCGTTACAGTCAGCCGGGAAATTTGTGATCGCCGCCCTCTTTCTCGCATGTGCGAAATATGTTACGACAGCGCTGTCAATAAACATCAGCCGGGTTTGATCGCCCGCGGGAACATAGTGTCATGAAGTCCATCGCCAGTTTTTTCGTCACCATGGTTGTGAGCTGGGGCAAGGCGCACCGCCTGCCGGTCGTCGACTAAAGCATTGGTAGCGAATATGAAAAAGCACATTGAAGCCTTCCTGATCGGCTTGCTGGCCTTCGGTTTCGCCCCCGGCACGGCGAAGTTCTGACCATGGCCCGGCTGAAAAATACGGTTGTGCGCCTGATTGTCGCCTGGGCCTGCGCCCATCGCCTGCCCATGGCCGACTGAACGGCCGCGGAGCGTCTTTTCAAGGCCGGGCGGCGTCAGGCCTTTTGCCCGGCCTTTTTCGTGGGCGCGGCGCTGGAGGCCGAGGCGCTGTCCGCCGACTCGTCATCGGCGGTCTCCGAGGCCGGGGCCGTTTCCGGCTCCTGCGCGCCCGAAGTCTTCGACGGCTTGATGAGCAGTTCGACATCGGCCTTTTTGCGCAGGGCATTCAGCATGCCGGCAACCTGGTTGTAGATCAGGTAGCGCATGATGATCGGGCGCTCTTCCTCAAGCGTCGGCAATTGTTCCGGCCGGCGGTCCTCGACCCTGAGAATGGCCCATCCGCCCTCCGTCTGGACCGGCCCGACCGTATCGCCGGCCTTGGCGGTCATCAGCACGGGCTTATAGGCCTGCGGCATGATATCCGTGGTGAAATAACCCATGTCGCCGCCATTGAACCGCGTGCCCTGGTCGATCGACTTTTCCATCGCCATGGCCTCGAACAGCGAACCGCCCTGTATCTGTTTCAGCACGGCGTCGGCTTCGGCCTTCGTTTTCAGCAGGATCAGGCGGGTGCGGATTTCCTCGGACTGCTTCGACAGCTTGACCTGCTCATCGTAATGCGACTTGACCTCTTTTTCGTCGATATCGCGGTCGATGGTGGTTTCGACCAGCATATCCCCCAGTATCCGGTCGTGCGCGGCGCGCAGGCGGCGCTGAGCGGTGGTCGATTTCTCCAGTCCCTTGGCGGTGGCTTCCTTGGCCAGCAGGCGCTGATCGACCACCTCTTCCAGCGTGCGCGAAAACAGGTCGGAGGTGATGTCCAGCGGCTCGCCCGGTCCGATCTGCCCCTGCGCGATGGCCTCGGCGCGGACATCGGAGGTCCAGATGGTTTCGCCGTCGATCCGCGCCACGGCGACATCCCCCGGTTCCGGCGGCGCCTCGTTGCTGACGGTCGTTTTGTTACAGGCGGATACGCTTAAGGACAAGGCCAGCAGGGCGGGCACATAAACGAAGCGCAGGACAGAACGTTTAACCATGAATTTCCCCAAACCGTCAGCGCAAACCGGGCGCTCCTCCAAGCTAAGATTGACATACATCATTCCGCCGCTTAAGTCAGTGCCCGTGCTTGAAAAGCGCAATTCCGGACCTATTTGACCTGTAACTCGTTTCAGTCTCGTTACGAACACTACAGATAAATAAGAAGATTTCGCGCCGCCTTCACAATCCTCTACATCCGACAGGCTAATTTGGCCCGGTACAGGCTATTTAGACTGATACGAAATTCATAGTTAAGGTTTCTCATGCTGGCCATCGCCAAAATGCTTTTCGGCTCTTCAAATGATCGCAAGGTCCGCGGCTTCATGGCCCGCGCGCAGAAGATCACCACGCTTGAGCCAAAATACAAGGCGATGAGCGATGAGGAACTGCGCGGCCAGACGCAGATTTTCAAAGACCGGATCGCAAAAGGCGCCTCGCTCGATTCGCTGATGGACGAAGCCTTCGCCGTGGTGCGCGAAGCCGCCTGGCGCTCGATCGGCCAGCGCCATTACGATGTCCAGCTCGTCGGCGGCATGATCCTGCATAAGGGCGGCATCGCCGAAATGCGCACCGGTGAAGGCAAGACCCTGGTGGCCACCGCGCCGGTCTATCTCAACGCGCTTTCCGGCAAGGGCGTTCACCTGATCACGGTCAACGACTATCTCGCCAAGCGCGACGCCGATTTCATGGGCCGCGTCTACCGGTTCCTCGGCCTGTCCACCGGCGTCATCGTCAACGGCCTGTCGCAGGGGCAACGCAAGCAGGCCTATAATGCCGACGTCACCTACGGCACCAATAACGAATTCGGCTTCGACTACCTGCGCGACAACCTGGCCTACAGCCGCAATGAAATGGTCCAGCGCGGTCACAACTTCGCCATCGTCGATGAAGTCGACTCGATCCTGATCGACGAGGCCCGCACGCCGCTGATCATTTCCGGCCCGACCGAGGACCGTTCCGAACTTTACAAGATTCTCAACACCACCATCCTCGAACTGATCAAGGACCCGGACACCTTCGAGTTGGACGAAAAGCAGCGCCAGGTCCTGCTCTCCGAACTCGGCTCCGAGCGCCTTGAGGAAATGCTGGAGGCCGGCGGCCATCTGGCCGAGGATTCCGCCGGGCTTTACGATCCGATCAATATCTCGCTGGTCCATCATGCCAATCAGGCTTTGCGCGCCAATACGCTCTACACGCTGAACAAGGACTATATCGTCAAGGACGGCGAAGTGGTCCTGATCGACGAATTCACCGGCCGCATGATGACGGGGCGCAGGCTTAGCGAAGGCCTGCACCAGGCGATCGAAGCCAAGGAACATGTCGAGATCCAGCCGGAAAACCAGACCCTGGCCTCGGTGACGATCCAGAACTATTTCCGTATGTACGAAAAGCTTTCGGGCATGACCGGGACCGCCGCCACCGAAGCGCAGGAATTCGGCGACATCTACAAGATGGACGTGCTCGAAATCCCAACCAACCGCCCGATCAAGCGGGTCGATGACGATGACGAGGTATACCGCACCGAAAAGGAAAAATACGCTGCCATCGCCGCCCAGGTCGCCTATTGTTACGTCAAGGGCCAGCCGATCCTGGTGGGCACGGCTTCGATCGAGAAATCCGACGAGTTATCGAAGTTCCTGAACGATTACAAATACAAGGTCGAGCAATCGCGGACGCTTCGCTCGAACTTCGCCAATGCCGACAAGAAGGATATCCTCAAGGCCGGCGAAGAGGCCTATGACATCGTTTATAAATCCGGCAAGGGCATTCCGCACAGCGTGCTGAACGCGCGCTTCCACGAGCAGGAAGGCGACATCATCGCCGATGCCGGCGTGCCCGGTTCGGTGACCATCGCCACCAACATGGCCGGCCGTGGCACCGATATTCAGCTCGGCGGTAATGTCGATATGCGCGTGCAGAAATGGCTGGCCGAGCAGGATGCTGCCGGCAACGCCGTTTCCGCCGAGCAGATTCTGGCCAAAAAGACCGAAATCGAGAGCCAGGTCGCCGACCTGAAGGAAAAGGCGCTGGCCGCCGGCGGTCTGTTCGTGCTCGGCACCGAGCGCCACGAAAGCCGCCGTATCGACAACCAGCTTCGCGGCCGGACCGGCCGCCAGGGCGACCCCGGCCGCTCGAAATTCTTCCTCTCCTGCGAAGACGACCTGATGCGCATCTTCGCCGGCGACCGCCTCAATTCGATGATGAAGTCGCTCGGCGTCGAGGAAGGCGAAGCCATTACGCACAAGCTGCTCAATGGCGCCATCGCCACGGCGCAGAAGCGCGTGGAACAGCGCAACTACGAAATCCGCAAGAACCTGCTGAAATATGACGATGTGGTCAACGACCAGCGCAAGGCCGTCTTCGAGCAGCGCCAGGACTTCATGGATTCGGACGATCTCAGCGAACTGATCGGCGAATTCCGCACCGATACGATCCATGATCTGGTCGAGCGCCACATGCCGCCCAAGGCCTATGCCGAAAAGTGGGAAATTCCGGAACTGAAGGAAGCCATCCTCAACCTGACCGGCCTCGACCTGCCGCTGGAGGACTGGGCGCAGGAAGAAGGCATCGCCAACGAGGAATTCGAGGAACGCATCCAGAAACTCGCCGAAGAGAAGATGGAGGAGCGCCTGCGTCTGCTGGGCGACGACCAGATGAAGGCGCTGGAAAAGCAGTTCCTGCTCCAGATGATCGACATGCAGTGGCGCGAGCACCTGATGCACCTCGACCACCTGCGCGCCGTCATCGGCCTGCGCGGCTACGGTCAGCGCGATCCGCTGAACGAATACAAGACCGAGGCCTTCACCCTGTTCGAGACTTTGCTGGTGAACCTGCGCCACTCGGTCACCCGCTGGCTGATGACCATGGAAATCCGCTTCGAGGCGTCCCCGGAACAATTGGCGGAAACCGATCCGATGCCGTTCGCCCCGCAACAGCGGCGCCAGTTTGAAGAGGTTCATCTCGATCCGCTGACCGGCCATAATGAACGCAGCCCCCGGCTCACCGACGACCTGACGCCGGAACAGCGCGCCGCCCTGCCGGTTTCGGCCCTGCCCGCCGGCTGGGAACAGACGTCACGCAATGGCCTCTGCCCCTGCGGTTCGGGAAATAAATTCAAGCATTGCCATGGGGCGCTGGTTTAAGGCGCGGAAGCCACACCCGGCGGCGGATAGATTCCCCTGCCGGGGATTCTCCATTGCCAGAGCCTGTGGATAGCGTTAGTCTTCATGGTTAACCGGAGGTTTGGCGGAGGGGTGCCATGTTTGGGCGTAAGATCAGGGTTCTGGCGGTCACAGGCGCATTGAGCGCAGGTGTATTGAGTGTTGCGGCCTTGCCGTGCGCCGCGCAGGAAATCGTCGCCGCCGCGCCCTCCAATCAGTATGCCCTCGCCGCCGGCGATGTGGCCGTCAGCGCCGTGGCGCAACTCAACGATGCCGCCGAAACCGCCCATGTTCAGGAAAAGATCTCGCTTTACAAGCAGTTGATGGAACTGAACGGCGTTTCACGCAATGTCCGCCAGGTGATCGCCAATACCAAGACCGCCACGCGCCTGATCGTCATCGACCGTGCCGGACTGACCACGCTTACGCCGGAGCAGGACGCGCGGTACAACCGGATCGCCGACAGAATCCTGTCGGACACTCAGGACAACCTGATCGAGAGCATCGCCGAGGCCCAGGCCCCCGCCTTCAGTTCGGATGAGATCCAGCAACTGATCACCGCCAATTCATCGATCGCCGCCGCCAAGTACAACGCCGCCAAGTTCATGCAGCAGGACGCCTCGGCGAACGAGGTCCAGACCTATATGGTCGACGCCGTGATCAGGATCATCAAAACCTTTACGGAATCGCAGGCGAGCTAAACGCACTTAAATTGGGGGGATGGTCTTGGTGTCTGTGTCGTTTAAACGGGTGTGGATCGGTGTGATCGCGCTGTCCGCCCTGCCCGCCGTTCCGGTTTGCGCGCAGACCGCGCTGACCTTCAATCAATCCACCCAGTTGCAGGCCTATCTGAGCCAGACCCCGGTTACGCCCGTGCGGACGCCGACGCAAACCCAGGGCGAGATCGATCGCGCCGTCATGCAGACCATGAACAGCCTGACGCCCGAGCAATTGGCCCAATCCACCGCCGCGCCGCTCAGTCCGGCCGTGGCCACGGCGGAAAGCGCCACGGTGGCCGATGAAACCGCGCCCATGGCCCCGAAGGCCAGGACCAGGGGCATGCTGGCCATTCTCGATCTCGGCGCGCCGAATTCCGGCACGGCGGCCATCACCTATGGCCTGGCCGCCGGCCAGGGTGCGGCGCCCGCTGTGCCGGCCCCGGTCAATTTCGACCACGAAGCCGCCACGGCCGTGCTGGCCGCTTTCAGGACATCGCCTGACCGGACAGCCGAAAGCGCCGCCACCTACGCCGCCGCGCCGGTGACCGATCCGGCTCTGGAGGAGCGCATCACCCTGGTGCGCGCCGTTTACCGCATCGATGGCACCGACGCCCTGATCCGCAACTTTATCGCCACCCAGCATATGAAGCTGATCATCGAGGAAGTGTCCCGCCACATCGATTTTTCCAAGCTGTCGGATTCCGACAAATACCGGCTGGCCGCCATTGCCGCCGTGGCCCAGACCGAGCTTGAGGACAAGGTGATCCGCATGAACGCCCTCGTTCAGGCCCAGGCGTTGAGCAAGCCGGAACTGCTGCAACTGCTGGCCGCCTTCGATAACGACACCCAGCGCAAACTGACCGACCTGCGGCTGCACGACGACGGCAAGGTTGATCGTGCCGCCGAACTGGATATCCGGCTGGCGCAATACCAGATCGTCAAGGCGTTCGAGGCGGCCCGCTAAACGGATACCTTGCGGCGCGTCTGAAAAGGGCTAAGACTGAGGCAAACCGCTCAAGGATTCCCGCATGAAACGCCTGACCGCCATCGCCGCCGCCCTGCTGGCCCTTTCCGCCCCGGCCATGGCGCAGACCGTCTATACCGGCGACAAGATGGACGGCGCGGCGGTGATTGATAAACTGGATGTGTCGGACCTGCCCTCAGGCGCGGTGACGAAGCTTTATTTCCGTGTCACGGATACCGCCATCGGACAGGGCTGGTATGTGCCGGTCGTGGTGGTGAAAGGGGCGAAACCAGGGCCAAGGCTGCTGATCACCGCCGGCATCCACGGCGACGAACTGAACGGCATCTCCGTTTTGCAGCATCTGGCGCGGGAGATCGATCCGAAAACACTTTCCGGCGTAGTTGTGGCCGTGCCGGGGCTGAATACGCCCGGCCTGCTGCATTCGACACGCGGGTTTACCGCCGACGAAATCGGCACCAATGGCGAAAATCTCAACCGCGCCATGCCGGGCAGTTCCGAAGGCGGACCGGCGTCGCGTTACGCAAACCGTCTGTGGAATCAGATTTTCATCGGTAATGCCGATTTCGCCATCGACCTGCATACGCAATCGCGCGGCGGCGCCTATCCCGGCTATGTTTTCGCCCAGACCGGCGCGGCCCGTCAGATCGCCGACCTGCTGCGCCCGGACGTGATCGGCATGGATGCCGGCGTCGAGGGCACGGTCGAGAACATGCTCAATCCGGCGGGCATTCCGGCGGTGACCTATGAACTGGGCGGACCGGAAACATTCGACGCCGCCATGATCGCCCGCGCCACGCGCGGCATCCGCAACGTCATGATCGGCAAGGGCATGCTGGCGGGCAAGCCCGACCTGAGCGATCCCGCTCCCTTCGTCGGCAATGTCGTCACCGATATCGACAGCCCGCACGGCGGCTGGACCACGGTGAAAGTGAAGCTGAAGGACGATGTGAAAAAAGGCGACGTGGTGGCGACCGTCAGCAATCCCTTCGGCGAAACGATCGCCACCATCACCGCGCCTTCGGACGGTCATGTGCTTTCCCTCGCCACCGATCCGCGCACCGAACCGGGCGACATGGTGGTGCGGCTCATCGCCTGGTCGGATCAGGGCGTCTGCGCGCAAACCGGCTGCCCGGAAACCGCGCCGATGGTCAAGAGCCAGTAAGCGCCCGTCCTAAAAAGACTCTGGCAAATTGTGATCACAATATGTAATCTCCGTCCAATCTGATTGCCGGAGCCTGTCATGTCACACAATGCCGATCTCGCCGCCCGCCGCACCGCCGCCGTCGCCCGCGGCATTGGCCACGCCACCACGCTCTATGCCGGCCGCGCTGAAAACGCCGAGCTATGGGACGCCGACGGCAACCGCTTCATCGATTTCGCCGGCGGCATCGCCGTGCTCAATACCGGCCACCGCCACCCGAAGGTACAGGCCGCCGCGCTGAAACAGATGGATGCCTTCACCCATACCGCCTTCCAGGTCGTGCCCTATGAAAGCTACATCGCGCTCGCCGAAAAGCTGAACACCCTGGCGCCGATCGACGGCCCGGCCAAGTGCGCCTTCTTCACCACCGGGGCCGAAGCGGTGGAAAACGCCGTCAAGATCGCCCGCAGTTACACGAAACGCGAGGGCGTCATCGCCTTCACCGGCGGCTTCCATGGCCGCACCGCCCTGACCTCGGCCCTCACCGGCAAGGTGGCGCCCTACAAGAAGGACCTCGGCCCGCAGCAGCCCGGCATTTATCACCTGCCCTTCCCGGTGGAAGGCCACGGCATCGACAGCGAAGACACGCTGAAAATGCTCGATTATCTCTTCAAGGCCGATATCGCGCCGGACGCCGTGGCGGCCATCATCATCGAACCGGTTCAGGGCGAAGGCGGCTTCCTGATCACCCCGCCGGAGCTGATGCGCGCCTTGCGGAAAACGTGCGACGAGTACGGCGTCCTGCTGATTGCCGATGAGGTTCAGACCGGTTTCGGGCGCACCGGCAAGCTGTTCGCCATGGAAAACTACGACGTGAAGCCGGACCTGATGACCATGGCCAAATCGCTGGCTGGCGGTTATCCGTTATCCGGTGTGGTCGGCCGCGCCGAGGTGATGGACGCGCCGGTCACAGGCGGCCTCGGCGGCACCTATGGCGGCAATCCGGTGGCCTGCGCCGCTGCATTGGCCGTGCTTAAGGTGATCGAGACAGAAAAGCTGCTCGACGCCGCCAACGCCCAAGGCGCCAGGCTGAAGGCACGGCTCGAAGCCCTGGCCGGCCGCAACGATATTGTTCCCATCGCCGCCATTCGCGGCCTGGGCGCCATGATCGCCTTCGATATCGTCAGCGAACGCGGCAGCCATGCGCCGGATGCGGCGGCGGCCAAGACGGTCTGCATGAAGGCGCAGGAAAACGGCCTGATCCTGCTGTCTTGCGGGGTCTACGCCAATACCATCCGCCTGCTCGCCCCGCTGACGGCCCCGGACGAGATTCTCGATGAAGGCCTGGCCAAGCTGGAAATCGCGCTGACGGTCTAGGCCGGATCGACCTCGCTTCCTATACCTCCCCACCTGTGGGGAGGGGGACCGCACGACCGCAGGGAGATGCGGTGGTGGGGGTGTTGTCGTCAATTAGGAAGCTTGCGTTTCCGGTAACATTGGCAGGTCTGTAACCCACTCCTGACCTGTGAACGTACACAGGCCGGAAGGCCCCCACCACCGCATCTAGCGCTTCGCGCGGTCCCCCTCCCCATGAATGGGGAGGTATAAGATAGGGAGTCGCCGGAAATACGCTGAACGTCGATCCGTTCTAAACCGCCGCCTTGCAATGTTTCTCGATAAAGGCGTCATGGCTGATCAAACCGTCGACGCGCGTCTGAACCCGTGACCGCACCTGCACCAGGCGCTGTTTCAGTTCCTCTTCCGAAATCAGGTCGGCGATCGGGTGATAGTCACGCGGCGGCCGGCCCTGCCCGACCATCAGCGAGAACCAACTGACCTCCTTGAACAGGTCGGTATTGCGCACCGCCGACTGGCCGACGCTCTCGAAAAGCTCCAGCCGCGCCTTCAGTTCGTCGGGAATGCGCATATTGCGGCAATATCGCCAGAAGGGCGTCTCGTCACGCTCGGTCACGTGATAGTGGGCGATCAGGAAGTCCTTGATATTGGTATATTCCGCCGACATTTCCCGGTTGTACTGCTCGACCACGGCCGGCTGGATGCCGTTTTTGGGGAACATGGCCAAAAGCTTGGCGATGCCGACCTGAACCAGATGGATGGAGGTCGATTCCAGCGGTTCAAGAAAGCCTGAGGACAGGCCAAAGGCCAGCACATTATGGCTCCATGACTTGCGGCGGCGGCCGGTGACGAAGCGCAGCACCTTCGGGTCTTTCAGCGGCTTGCTTTCGAGACGTGACAGCAGTTTGGTCACCGCCTCGTCCTCGCTGATGAACTCGCTGGAGAAGACATAGCCATTACCCGTGCGGTGCTGCAATGGAATATGCCATTGCCAGCCGGATTCGCGCGCCGTCGAACGCGTATAGACCTCTATCGGACCTTCGGCCTTTTCCGTCGGTACGGCGGCGGCGCGATTGCACGGCAGCCACTGGCTCCAGTCGTCATAACCGGTTTTCAGCGTCTCCTCGATCAGCAACCCGCGGAACCCCGAACAATCGATAAACAGGTCCCCTTCGATACGCTCGCCGCTTTGCAGTTCCACGGCGGTGACATCACCGGATTCGGCCGCCTGATGCACCCGGACAATTTTGCCTTCGCGGCGCACGACGCCGCGCGTTTCGGCGTAATCCCGCAGGAAGACGGCATAGAGGCTGGCGTCGAACTGGAAAGCGTAGTTCATGCGCGGCAATCCCGACGCATCGGCTTTCGCCCGCCCGAACCGGCCCTCGCGGATGGCCATGATCTCGGCATTATAACGGCCGTAATCCTGACTGCCGCCCATGGCCGCCTGCCGCAGCATGAAGTGATGGAACTCGATGCCGTCCATGTCCGTGCCGTAAAGGCCGAACGGATGGATATAGGACTGGCCGTCTTTTCGCCAGTTGACGAAACGGATGCCGAGCTTGAACGTGCCGTTGGTTCTGCGGACGAAATCGTCCTCATCCAGTCCCAGCAGATCGTTGAACAGCCGGATTTGCGGGATGGTCGCCTCGCCGACCCCGACCGTGCCGATCTCCGCCGATTCGACCAGTGTAATCGTGTGGTTTTGCGTACCCAGCACTTTCGACAGGGCGCTGGCAGTCATCCATCCAGCGGTTCCGCCACCAACGACAACGACGCGTTTAATCATTTTATCCATACACTCCTGCCCCCGGCGCAGGTCATTTTTCTATACTGTTTTCGCCAGACTTCCCGATAGATTGCGGGCGATGAACGCATCGTGGGAACTCATCTTTTCGACGGTCTGTCTTATGACGCCCAGTATGTTCTGGAAGTGGCGGATGGCTTCCTCGTCCGGCGTCATGTCGGCCATCGGATCGTAACTGCGCGGCATCAGGCCATGGCCGGTGAAAAGCGCCAGCCAGTCATCGACTACGAAAACCTCTTCCTCATAAAGCGGAACCATGCCGCGCGCCTTGAATAGTTCGATCTTGTAGGCCAGCGTATCGGGGATTTCCATCGCGCGCAGGCGATCCCAGAACGGTTCATTGTCTATACGGTTGAGCTTGTAATGGGCGATCTGGTAATCACGGATGCGCTCAAAAGCCTGTTGCATACGGGCATTATATTCTTTGGCCTCTGGGCGGCTGTCCGCCGACACCGGAAACAGGTCGATCAGATGGGCCAGACCGGTCTGGAGCGCGTGCAGGCCAACATTATCGATCGGATCGAAACTGCCCGCCGCCTCGCCCACGGCGATGCAATTGCCCACCCAGGCCTGACGGCGATGGCCGGACGTGAGGGGCGACACAACCGCGTCAGGCTGGAGGCGCAGGCCCGCGATCAGGGCGGTGGCTTCCAGCGCTTCCTGATCGTTCATGTGTGCGTCGCTGTAGACGTGTTGCAAGCCGGTCATATCCTGCACCGGCGTCAGGTGGAGACAGCCGGCGGTCAGGGCGCGCACCTGCGAATAGGCCGGCAGACTGCGCAGCCGTTCACCCGATACCGTCAGGACGCGATTGCCGGGGAACCACTGTGACCAGCTTTCAAAACCGGCGCCCAGGCCTTCGCCCAGCAGCAGACTTTCCGGTCCGCTCGCATCGATGAACAGATCACCGCTGATCTCACGGCCATCTCCGCTGACCAGGGCGGTGACATGGCCCGTTCCGGCATCGCGCCGGATATCGAACAGGCGGACGGGCTGAACCTCGACACCGCGCCGCAGAGCCTGCGCCTTCAGGAACTGCACATAGGGCCGTGCCTTGAGATGATAGGCATAATCCAGCCGGCCATATGCGCTCATATCGCCGGTCGGGATAAAGAAGCGCCCTTGTTTGGCCGCCGCCGCCGTCAAGGAAAATTCCTCAAACGCGACATTCAGCCCCGCCTGCCGCGCCTTGATCCAGAACGGCATGAAGGCCACATGGTTGATCGACCCGCCATGACTGCCATAGGGATGAAAGAACGGCGGCGCGCTGTTGGAGAAATTGACGAAGCTCTGCCCCAGCGAATAGACGCCGGCGGTCGCCCTGAGCAGGCCATACTCATCGAAATCGAGCAACCGGTGGAAATTTTCCAGCATCGGCAAACTAGCCAGCGTATCCTGCGGCCGCAGTAATCCCGGCAGTTCGGCGACCTCGACCCTGAGGCCGGTGCCGCCCAGCGCACGGACCAGCGCATTCGCCGTCAACCAGGCCGCGACATCACGGCCCACAATGACGACCTTGCGGACCTGACGCATATTCAGCCCCGTATCTGGCCCTATATCCGGTTCGATCATTTCGCCACCCCTCCGCTCATCATGGCCTTCGCCGGCGGCACAAAGCAATAATCGTCAACGAAACCGGCATGATCGGGCATGGCGTCGACACCGGCCCGGATGCGGTTTTGCATGGTTTCCAGTTTTTCGACCAGCGTGGCCGCATCCATATTATCAGCCATGCGGTCATAACCGGCGGCCGTGATATCCTGGCCGTTCAGCACCGCCAGCCAGGACGGCGGCGAGAACAGGCCGTCCTTGTAATTGGGGACGCGGCCGCGATGGCGATACTGTTCGATCGTGTCCTTGAGACTGTCAGGCACGGACATGTGGCGCGCATATTCCCACAGGGCGGAATCGGTGCGCGTATTGGCGTAATAGTGCAGGATCAGGAAATCGCGCACACGCTCATATTCCTTATCGATCAGGCGGTTGAATTCCGCCGCCAGTTTCGGCTCGATGGTTTTGCCGGAAGGCAGGAGCTGAAGAAAGGTCGTGATGGCGATCTGCACCAGATAGATGCTGGTCGATTCCAGCGGTTCCAGGAAGCCGCTCGACAGACCGATGGTCAAACAGTTGTGATACCATGATTTCCGGCGGCGGCCGGCCTTGAAGCGCAGCATTTTCGGCTCGGCCAGCGCGGCGCCATCGAGATTTTCGAGCAGGGTCTTGTGCGCCTCATCGTCACCGACAAAGGCGCTGGAATAGCAATAGCCGTTGCCGGCGCGATGCTGGAGCGGGATGCGCCATTGCCAGCCGGCGGAAAGCGCCGTCGAGCGCGTATAGGAATGGAAATCGGCAGTGCGTTCGGTCGGCACCGCCAGGGCGCGGTCGCACGGCAGCCATTGCGACCAGTCGTCCCATCCGGCCATCAACTGCTCCTCGATCAACAGGCCGCGAAAACCGGAGCAATCGATAAACAGATCGCCTTCGATTTCCTCACCCGATTCCAGAACGAGACTGCGGATATCGCCACTGTCGCTATGCAGCGTAACGTTTTTCACCTTGCCTTCGGTGCGTTTCAAACCACGCGCCTCGGAGAATTCACGCAGGAACGCCGCGTACAGCCCGGCGTCGAAATGATAGGCGTAGGAAAAGGTCGATTTGATCGACTGCTTGTCCTCCGAAGGAAAATCGAATTTCTGCCGGCGGGCGGCCTGGATGGCGTAGGAATAGGCTTCCAGCGGCGCCGCCTTGCCCATCGCATGCGCGCGGATCCAGTGATGTTGGAATTCGACACCGGCCATGGGCATGCCGAAAGCACCGAAGGGGTGCTGATAATTGTTGCCCAGCTTGCCCCAGTCGCGGAATTCGATGCCGAGCTTAAAGGTCGCCTTCGTCTTGCGCATGAATTCGACTTCATTGATGCCGAGATAATCGTTGAAATCCTTGATCTGCGGCAGGGTGGCCTCGCCAACCCCGACCGTGCCGATTTCCGCCGATTCGACCAGACGCACATCCAGCAGGCTGTCCTTTTGACCCAGTTTCAGCACGCCGCTCAAGGCCGCCGCGCACATCCAACCGGAGGTGCCCCCGCCCAGGATTACGACTTTCAAAGGTGAATTCATGGTTTTCCTGCCCGCTGCCGCTTATCCGCGCGGCACTCGTGATTTGCAGCCCTCAGCATGCACGGCGAGGCAGCGTGTGCAAGCCCCTTTGCCTGTTCCCGTAAAGAAAAAACGCGCCGTGGGTTGCCCCACGGCGCGTTCCCCCATTGCCCCCCTTGTCGAGGGTCTTTTTTAGTACTTCAGGCGGATGCCGACCTGAACGCGCTTGTCGTTCTTGAACCAGGCGTTCGGCAGCAGGGTGCCGCGATTATCGACCTGTTGCAGGAGAACCGTATCGGAATCCAGCAGGTTCGAGCCTTGCACGGACAGTTCGATATTGTCGTTCACGCGATAACGGACCGACGCATCGAGATAGCCGATGCCCTTTTGCCAGATCGGGAAACCGACGCAGCAGTCAGCGGCCGTGACCAGGAACTTCGAGCGCCAGTTATAGGCGGCGCGCAAAGCCCACGGGCCTTTTTCGTACATGCCGATGATGTTGTACGAGTCATCAGACAGGCCTTCGAGACGATTGACGGTGATATTGTCATACGCCGCGACGACGCCGCCGCCCGCCGAACCGAGACCGCCTGCACCGCCGGCAGAAGTCGAGCCGAGGCCCGTATTCTTCACGCCGGTGTTCTTGATCTTGGTGTAGTTCGCCTGGATGCCCAGACCGTCGAACGGCGACGGCAGGAAGTCGAAATAGCGTTGATACGACACTTCGAAGCCCTTGAGGCTGGCGCCGTCAGCATTGACCGGACCGGTGACCTGAACATCGCGGGTTACCGCATGCATGACCTGATTACCGTCACCGTCAAGTACAGGGTTGCCATCCGCGTCATATGTAGCCACCGAACCATGGGTCAGCGTAACAATCTGGCGCGTACCGTTCTGCACGTAGTCGTAGAACTTCTTGTAGAACAGGTCGAAGGAGAACGAACCGACCGAGGCGAAGTAGTTTTCGAAGGTGATGTCGAACTGATCCGCCGTGGTCGCCTTCAGGTACGGATTACCCGAAGAGGCCGTATAGCGATAGCCCGTGTAGCTACAGGGTGCGCCGGCGCCGCAATTTGTTGCCGGATTCGAGCCCGTGCCGGTACCCAGAACCACATTCGGGTTTCCGAGGAACATTTCGCTCGACGTAAGCGCTGACCCCTGAACGAAGAAGTAGTTACGCAGATAGCCCATATCCGGACGCGACATGGCGCGCGAATAAGCGAAACGCATCAGCCAGGTATCGTCCAGTTGCAACTTGGCATTGAACGACGGCAGCCAGTTGATATGCGTGGTGTTCACAACCGCCGGGAACTGCGGATCGCCGGTAATAGCGCCGTCACGGAAGGCCACGTCCTCAGCCGAATGGTTGGTGATACAGGGCAGGAATGCAACATACTGACCGGCGGCGGCGGCCTCAGCCTCTTGCAGAGGCGTCAGAGAGCCGTCGCAGTTGTTCTGGTTATATTCAAAGCCGACCGGATACATGATGCCGCCACCCTTGGAGGTGATATTGGTCTGCACCCAGCGAACGCCGGCATTACCGGTGATCGGCTTGCCAAAGAGGGTCTTGTCATTGCCGCCGAACTTGATCTGCAGATAACCGGCATAGGTCTCTTCTTCGATATCCATCCGCTCTGCCGCCGTATAGCAGCTGCCCGGGTCTTCATTCGTACGATCGCAGATCGGCACCCACGAACCGATTTGGGCAGCGGTCACGTTGCCATCCGCATCCGTGATTGTAGCGCCTTGGCTGAGTGCCGCCACGGACATGGCGTTGGAAAGCTTCTGACGGTCTTCGAGGATATCATAGTTGAAGAAAACGAAGTCATGCTGATTGATCAGATCATTCTGATGCATGAAATCATTGCCGAAGCTGGCGTTGTTATACAGGCCTTCCTGATAGCCTTCGAAATGGTGAGTGGTACCGTCCGTACATTGCCAATCCACCGGCGAGGTGTGATCGATATTGAAGACACCGGCATTGCAGCTATAGGTATTGGCTATATTCTTCCAGTTATAGGTTGACCAGTTGACCTTCTGCTCGCGATCCGCGTAGCGGACGCCGACCTTGATGGTGTCGATCCAGCCTTCATCGCGGGCATATTGCAGGTCGAAGCGCGTGGCCAGTTCCTTGCCGTGCGAATCTTCGGTGTGATCCATCACCGAGTTGTAATAGTAGCTGTTCGGATTGGAGAGGCCGCCCGCCGACTGATTGACGTTCATCGGCGTCGACAGAGTGGTCTTCGGATAATCGCCGGTCCCATCGAGGAAGACGTTGGCGAACGAGTTCATATCGACTTCGATATCATAATTGGTGACATCGGCATCGACATACTGCACATCGAAATTGGCGCGCAGCTTGTCGTTGATGATCCAGCGCAGATTGAACGAGGTGTCGGTCGTCGTTTCCTCGTTATGGTTGTAGCGCGAGATCGTGCCGAAACCCGCGCCACGACGCGGAATGTTGGCGTCAAGCGGGCAACCGCCATTGGGCGCTTCACCGGCAGCTTCGTGGTTGTTCCAGCCATAGCAGGCGTTGACCATCTGCTGGCCGGAAGAATTGGTGGCCACCATGGCCGATTCGCTTTGGTTCGCACCCCACCAGCCAAGGTCTGAGGTCAGCAGGCCGCTTTGGAACATACCCTGATCATTAAAGGTGAACTGGTTTTGACCATCCAGTTCCGCCGCGGCAGTGCCGTTCGAGAACTGATAGCCGAGCGGCTGCGCCCAAACATCGAAATAGGAGGTGGCGACACCGTGTTCGTGCCACTCGTTTTCATAGCTCGACGTGTTGAACTGCAAGGTCGCCAGCAAGCTTTTATCCTTGCTTTCCCATTGGGCGGCCGCCGAGATGCCGGTACGTTGGCGGTCGAACTTGGTATCGCGCATCGTGCTGGAAACCGGCAGATAGGCGAAGTTGTGCGCAGCGTCGGAGTCTTGCTGACCGAACTGGTTGGTGGAGCAGGTATCCAGCTCCGTCAGCACGTCACGATCCGTACAGAAGATACCGATACGGCCGTACTGGATGCCCTGCGAGCGGGTGGCGATATCCGAATAGGCGGCATTGACCATGATGCCGATTTCACCGATGGACGTATCCCAGCGGTTGGAATAGATGCCCGAAATCGAAGGCGTCGCCTTATCGGCGATATCACCATAGGACTCATCGAGCGACAGGGCGATCAACTGGCCCTTGGAATCGAACGGCAGACGGGTGCGCAGGTTGATCGAGCCGGCGATGCCGCCTTCGATCAGGTCGGCGGTCTGGTTCTTGTAGGTATCGACGCCGGCCATCAGTTCGGGCGAAACGTCACCCCAGGACAGGCCGCGCGAGGAGTTGGCGGAGAAAACGTCGCGGCCGTTGAATTCCGAACGGACCTGTTGCAGGCCGCGAACCAGAACGCCCGACGGTTCAGCCGAGAAGTGCGCCGTGTCGGTAGCGGCGGCGAAACGGGTGACGGTGATACCGGCGACGCGCTGCAGCGCTTCGGCCACCGATTTATCCGGGAACGAACCGATATCGGTCGAGGTGATCGAATCGACGATCGTATCGGCGTCTTTCTTGATTTGCTGCGCCGTCTTCAGCGAACGGCGGACACCGACGACGACGACCTGCTGCGCATCGTCCGCAGCCGCGCCATCATTCGCGGGCGCTGCGTCCTGCGCGAACGCGGGCGTCATCAGGGTAGCCGCCATCGCGGTCAACGCGACCGCGGACACGCCGCCCTTTAACAGAGTAAGCGCCGACAGGGCCTTATCTCTTGAACTTCTCATGCTTTCTTCTCCCTGGTAGTCCTTGACGACAGGTCCGAGATCCTGCCGGTAAGACGTGTTATGCCCTGAACGGCCGGTCCGAGTACCGGCTGCGCAGGGGCCATTACAAAACAGCAAACCCGCCGAGGCGAAACGCCCTGAATAATGAAGAGGATAACCGGATCGGCAATTTCGTACGCTCTGGCGCCTGTATTACGATCCCGGCTTTTTGACATTATGGTCAAAATTTTTACCAGGCCTTTTTCGCCGCGTATCTTTAATTTTCCGGGTAGCCTCTGGGCGCTTCTCGACCTGATTAATTATTTCGTCTTTATTTGTTATCTAAACACGACAGGAATTTCCAGCACCAATATGACGGTTTGGCCACAATCTGGCCGAACAATGGCACGAATGCCACACATGATAGCGCTCACAATATGCTTAAAATCCGCTTGTAAAGCTCAATATGTTGGCAATGTTGCTACATGATATTTGCCACACATAACCATCCCATCCACGCCCCACACAGAGAAGAAAAATTAATATATTGATTTTAAATCATTTTTTATGAGGATGTTGCGATTTTTGGCTTGCCGAAAAATTCAGGCGCCATTTATATTACATATATCATGCCATAATATGGAAACATATCACTGTTGCCTCAATTAAGGCTTGGTAAAGACTATATCTCAGGTCCATTGCGGCCAATTTCGGAGAATTGGTATTTTTTTGGTACTATTACATCTTGCCACCCTTGCCATCATCCAGGGCTTGTCTTACCACTGAAACGCCGGATATTCCCTGCCGGCCGCGCCGAATCCGGCCGTTTCAGTCCGATCAGAGTCTCGTAGTTATGTCAAAAATACCGGCCATCGACGGCCTTCCCGATGTGGAAGTGACAACGCATGTCACGCCGGAGATCTTCGCCCGGACCATCCTGCCGGCGGGCAAACCGGTCCTGATGCGGGGGCTGGTGGCGAAATGGCTGGCGGTCGCGCAAGGTCTGGCGGGGGCCGAATCGGCGGCGCGGTATCTGAAAGCGATGGATAACGGCCGCCCGACCACCGTTCTGGAGGCCAATCACACCGTGCAGGGCCGCTTCGCCTATGGCCCGGACATGCACGATTTCAACTTCAACAGGCGCTCGAAATCGATATCCGCCGGCATCGACCAGATACTGGCCGCGCTGGAACATCCGAATCCGCCCTACACCTATGTCCAGTCAACGGTCATCCCGGACTATCTGCCGCGATTTGTAGCCGAAAATCCGTGCCCGCTCCTGCCACCGGCCATTCAGCCGCGCATCTGGATCAGCAACGCCACCCGCGCCCAGACGCATAACGACAACGACCACAATCTGGCCTGCGTGGTGGCCGGACGCCGCCGCTTTACCCTGTTTCCACCGGAGCAGGTGGTCAACCTCTATATCGGGCCGATGGATCATACGCCTTCGGGCCGCGCCATTTCGCTGGCCAGCCTGGAGGAACCGGACTTCGAGCGTTTCCCGAAATTCGCCGAAGCGTTGAAGACGGCGACCGTGGCCGAACTGGCACCGGGCGACGCGCTCTATGTGCCGAAATACTGGTGGCACCATGTCCAGTCGCTGACGCCCTTCAATGTGCTGGTCAATTACTGGTGGGGCAACAGCGCCCCGACCGCTGGAAATCCGACGGCCCCCTTCCTGGCGGCCCTGCTGGCGCTCAAGGACCTTTCCCCGGCGGACAAGGCCTACTGGAAAGCCATGTTCGACCATTACATCTTTCAGACCGGCGGCGACCCGGTGGCCCATATCCCGCTGGCGCATCAGGGCGGGCTTGGCAAGCAGACCGCGAGGGACCGCGCCTCGATTCTGGCCGCCCTGAAAGCGTTGATCGATGGACGTGGTTAAGATTCAACATTGCTTTTGTTAAGGATTTTTCAAAATCAATGATTGATCAAAGCGACTGCCCCCTTCGTCAGGCTTTCGCGTGACTTGGCGAAACACAGGCGCAAAACCGGCAGGTCACGCCCTGTTTCGCAAAAGGCCTGGAGCGGAATCGTGGCAAGGCCGTGATGGCGAACGAGATCATAGGCGAAATCCAGCCCGGAACGGTCTATCCCCGATGCCCGCAGGTCGATATTGAGGAAATAGGTGCCTTCGGCGGGCAACAGTTTGAAACCGCCTTTCGTCAGCAATCCGCTGAGATAGTCGCGCTGTCCCCTCAGGTCTTCGCGCGCCGCATTGAAGCGCGCCTGCGGCAAATCCAGTCCATAGGCCACGGCATGTTGCAGGGCCGGCGGCGTGGAAAAGGTGATGAACTGGTGCGCCCGGCTCACAATGTCGATCAGCGCTTTTTCAGCAACCACGAAGCCGACCTTCCAGCCGGTCAGGGAAAATATCTTGCCCGCCGAACCGATCTTGATCGACCGCCGCGCCAGGCCGGGAATGTGCAAAACACTGACATGGCGGCGGTCGAAAACCACCTCTTCCCACACCTCGTCGCTCATCACATAAGCCTCGAAGCGCTCGCAATAATCGCCAAGCAAGGTCAGTTGTTCGGGCGTGAAGCAGTGCGTGGTCGGATTGTTCGGTGTGGTGATCAGGACCAGTTTCGTCCGGTCGTTGAAGACGGCTTTCAGGTCGTCATCCGTGAATTGCCAATGCGGCGGATTGAGCTGGATGATGCGCGGGATGCCGCCGGCGCGCCGGATCAGCGGCACATAGGCGTCATACATCGGCTCGAACACCACCACCTCATCGCCCGGCATGATCAGTGAAAAGATCGCCGCGCAAATGGCCTCGGTCGCGCCGGAGGTGATCAGCACCTGCGCATCGGGATCGAGCGAAAGGTCTTGCCGGCGCTGGTAAAAATCCGCTACCGCCTGACGCAAAACCGGCAATCCGCGCATCGGCGCATACTGGTTGGAGTGTTCCATCAAAGCGCGGGCGGCGGCTTCGCGCACCTCCGGGAAACCGTCCGTTTCCGGGAAGCCCTGCCCCAGATTGATCGCGCCGCGCGCCTTCGCCTCCAGCGACATGATCTCGAAAATACTGACAGGCAGATCGGCAAAGACAGGGTTCATGTTGCGCTCCGGAATCACCTCTTCATAACATGAAAAGGTCCGAAGGCGGGGAGACCTTCGGACCCTGATTTGCGCAAGGCGTGAGGAAGGGATAAGAACCTCAGGCCACCACTCGCAAATTCTCTTTCGCCACCTGCAAGACGCCAGGTTCGGCCCATTGACCGATCTGGTGCGCCTCCGGCAAAAGGTGGCGGCCCTTCAGCCAGCCGGACAGGCCTTCCAGCGCCGCCAGCCGCTCAGGTTCCAGGCCGATGCCCGCGCCTTCCGCCAACAGGCCGCCATAGGCCGTTTCCGCATCCTCGATCTCGACCTTGCCCTCGATGGCCGCCTGTTTCAGCGCCTCCTTCGGGAAGGCCTGCGCCCATCGGCCGGCTTCGAGCAGGTTCCGCAAAATCCGCGTCACGATATCCTCGCGGCCTTCCAGCAGGACCTGATCGACCGTCACGGCGCGCAGTTCGACCAGTCCGGCCAGACGGGCCTCGCTGCGAATCTCTTCCGCCGTAAAGCGATGCACCTCTTTCAGATGGGCCGAACGCGCCAGTTCCAGCCCCTTGGCGCCGAACAGGAGAGCGACATCGCTTTGCCCGCCCAGCAAGGCCTCGACCTCGCGCCGCGCCACGTCGCCGAAAGGCACGCTGGGATGATCGGCCACCACCGGCACGAATTCGATATCGGATTTGGCGATACCGGCGACCGAGAGCACCGTCTCCCAGGCACGCAGGGACCGCACCTGCGCCGGCGAGAAATTACCGGCTTCCTTGATCAGGCCGAGCCGGCGACCGATCAGATCACGCAGACCGTTGATCGGCTGGCCGGCGCGCGTGACGACGCTGACCGAATGCCAGGTCTGGCCGATGGCCAGCAGACGCGACCGCTCGTTCAGGCCGTGCGCCCACAGAGCCGTGGCCGCATCGGCCTCACGGATCAGATTAGGCAGGCTGTGATCGAGATGGCCCTGCCTGACGCCGGGAGTCGAATTCTCACGCACCGAGACAAGGTGAACCGTCTCACGCAGGAACTCACGCTGCAAAACGCCGCGGTTGGCGATCAGGCCCAGGGCGGTCAGGGTCGGGCAGCGGGCGTACCAGATCAGGGGCGCCGGCGCGGGAACGTCAGGGGTGCGGAATTTCGACATGATATGGGCTTTGGATGAGTCCGTCAGTTACAGCCAATACCATATCAAATCAGTGTAGATTTGTCGGGCGATCAAATATCGCCCAACAGTTGAGCAAAATTAAAGCATGGCCGATGGCTTCAGCTTCCCGCGTCAACGATGGCGGTGATGGTGTCGGGGAAGGCCTGGGTCGCCGCCGAGCGATCGAAAAGTCCGGAGCTGTGGTTGGTTATCGGGCCGTTATCCCAGTACATCGGCACGATACCGTGCTGGTAGGCGGAGCGGGTGATATATTCATCCCAGAAGGTACGGTATTTGCCCGGCGCATCGTATTCGGTGCGCAGCATGGCGGAATATTCGCCCAGGATCACCGGCACGCCCTTGTCGATGAAGTTGGTTTTCATCTTCTGGAACTGGGCGTCGGTATAGGCTTCATTGGCCCAGGTTTCGGTAGCGGCGGCATCGGTGGCGATCGAACCCCACTGCCAGATGCTGCTGCCGGCATTGAGCGTGAAATTATACGGGTCGTAATAGTGGACCTCCATCATCAGCCGGTTGGCCGCCGTATCGGTCGGCAGGGTCGCGTTGCAGGCCACCGTATAGTCGATGTTCGTATTGTAGCCCTGCACGACCAGGTAGCGGCTGGCGTTATTGCCGCCGGTGGCGCGCACGGCGTCAACGAAGGTCTGGTTGAAGCTGTTCTGCACCGCGCAGTTTTCCGTGGTCGGCGCGCTATAGACATTGGTGACCATGACCTCGTTGGTGCCGGCGAACAGCAGATGATCGTCAAAGCTTTTGAAATTGTTGGCGATCTGGGTCCAGAATTTGGTCAGCTTGGCGTTGACCGCCGTCTGGTCGGCATAGGTCGGCTGCATCCAGCCGCCGTCCCAATGGACATTGATGACGACATAAAGGCCGGCGTTGCGGGCATAGGTCACCACCTCGGTGACGCGCGCCATCCAGGCGGCATTGATGGTGTTGCCGCCATCGGCATATTCGCTCCAGGCGACTGGAATGCGCACACTCTTGAAACCTGCCGCCTTGACGGTGTTCATCAGGGCCTGCGTCGCCGCCGGATTGCCCCAGGCTGTTTCCTGCGACACCGTGAAGGGCGCCGTGCCGCTGCCGATAGCTTCCAGCGTATTGCCGAGGTTCCAGCCGGGCGACATTTCCTGAAGCGCCGTCGCGGCGGTCAGACTGCCGCTGCCTGAGGAACTGCCAGAAGAACCGGAAGAGGAAGAACTGGAAGAGGAAGAACTGGAGGAACTTGCAGAACTGGAGCTTGCAGCGCTTGAACTCGACGAACTGGACGAACCGCCGCCTGAACTGCCGGCGCTGCTGCTGCCTCCGCCGCCGCAGCCGGCAATAAAGACCAGCGTCAGAAGGCCGGCCGCCCACGAAATCCTGGCCTTGCCGGCCGCTGCTTTATCCAACGAATTCAATGATATCTCCCATTCCCGCTGTATGAGTCTAGCTCATCATTATATGTTAGCGCTACCAAATCAGCAGACGCTATCGGCGCGTCACTGACTTGGGCAGGCCCATTTGTCATACAATCGAACAGGCGGAACCACAACACGGTTATTTTATATGTGCGACGATTTTTATATATGTGGCCCTTTCATCACAGACACAAACGCCCGCCGTCATCCGGACGGCGGGCGTCGCAATAGTCAGGCGATGGCACGGATTAAAGGGTCGAAGACACCTTCCACAGGTCGATGCCGCCTTCGGTGGCATAGGTGTCGATATCGGCCAGTTCCTGATCGGAGAAAGCCAGATTATCCAGCGATTTCAAGGTGTCGGCCAGTTGCTCGACCGTACGCGCGCCAACCAGCGCGGAAGTGACGCGCGGATCACGCAGCACCCAGGCGATGGCCATCTGCGCCAGGGTCTGGCCACGCTTTTGCGCGATCTCGTTCAGCGCCTTGATGCGGCGGATATTGTCCTCGGTGATCAGGCGTTGATTGAAAGACCCGGCCTTCGCCGCACGGGCATCCGCCGGTACGCCGTTGACATATTTGTTCGACAGCAGCCCCTGCGCCAATGGTGAAAAGGCGATGCAGCCGGTGCCCAATTCAGCCAGGGTATCGAGCAGGCCTTCCTCTATCCAGCGGTTGAGCATCGAATAGGAGGGCTGATGAATCAGCAGCGGCACACCCTCGCTTTTCAGGATGGCGGCGGCCTTCTGCGTCAATTCCGGCGAATAGGAGGAGATACCGACATAGAGCGCCTTGCCCTGACGATGCAGCGTGGCCAGCGCGCCCATGGTTTCTTCCAGCGGGGTTTCCGGATCGACACGGTGCGAGTAGAAGATATCGACATACTCAAGGCCCATGCGCTTCAGGCTCTGGTCGCACGAGGCGATCAGGTATTTGCGCGAGCCGCCGACATCGCCGTAGGGACCGGGCCACATGTCCCAGCCGGCCTTGGTCGAGATCACCAGTTCATCGCGGTGCGCCTTGAAATCGGTGGCCATGACGCGGCCGAAGTTCTCTTCCGCCGAGCCGTAGGGCGGGCCGTAATTATTGGCCAGGTCGAAATGGGTGACGCCATGATCGAAGGCGTATTGCAAAATGGCGCGGCCCGTCTCGAAGACATCGGTGCCGCCGAAATTCTGCCACAGGCCCAAGCTGATCGCCGGCAGTTTCAGCCCGGACCGGCCGCAACGGCGATAGGGCATCTTGGTATAGCGGTCAGCGGCCGCGACATAGGGAACAGGAAAAGCCATTTGGATGAACCTCATTGGGAATCACGAATTTCACAGCCACCGTCTTAAAGGGCTTTATCCATTCGCGTAAGAGAGTTTTGCCGGATGGGACCGGTTTCAACCGCGTTTCGGCAAGCGCGCGTTCGGTAACAAGACTGTCCTTTCCGGACAACAGTCGCGGAAAACCGTCTTTTTCGCTTAAACGGCGATTCCCTTGTATGTAAGGTTTTGCAAACTTACCTTGCGTAAAGATTTTCCGCACATACTTTTTATGCACTTGCGAAGTCACGGCAACAGGCCTAGGGCGGCAGGGCAATAGACCCCAAAAATGGGGCTACCAAAAGAGGCCAAATATGATTTCAACATTATCGTGCCGTCTGCTGACGGGCACGGCGCTTGCCGGTGTCCTGCTGGCGGGCCTGAGTTTTCCCGCATTCTCGCAAGAGGCACAACAAGAGTCCGAACCTACCGAGGTGATCGTCACCGCGCAAAAGAAGGCCGAAGCCCTTAGCCGCGCGCCCATCGCCATGTCGGTCGTCTCCGGCGACCAGATGGAAAAGGCCGGCGCGCATGACCTGAGGGACATGCAGACCCTGACGCCTTCGCTGCTGATCACCTCGACCGCCAACGAGGCCCAGACCACGGCGCGCCTGCGCGGGGTCGGCACGGTGGGCGATAATCCCGGCCTCGACTCCTCGGTCGGCGTGGTGATCGACGGCGTATCGCGCGCCCGCACCGCCACGGCGATGAGCGACCTGGGCGTGCTCGATCGCGTTGAAATCCTGAAAGGCCCGCAGTCGGATATCTATGGCAAGGGCGCCTCGGCCGGGGTGATCCAGGTGGTCAGCAAACTGCCGTCGTTCACGCCGTATTCATCGCTCGAACTGACCGCCGGCGACCAGGGCACGCTTGGCGCCGCCGGTTACATCACCGGCAAACTGGCCGATAAGTGGGCCGGCTCGCTCTCCCTCGTCAAGCACCAGCGCGACGGGCAATACAAGGTCCATACCGGCGACGGTCCGCGCACCGAAACCGATGACGGCGACCAGAATTACTGGTCGGCGCGCGGGCAACTGCTTTACGATGGCGACGGCTGGTCGCGCCTGCGCCTCATCGGCGACTACACGAAGCGTGATGAATCCTGCTGCGTCGGCACGGCCATCGTCATCGGCGGCACGCGCGCCTATGTCGATCAACTGGCCCCGGATGACGGCACGGCTCCGGTGGTCGATCCGAAAGGGCGCGAAGCCTGGTCCAACCGTTCGACGGCGCAAAAGCTCGTCGATTCGGGCCTGTCAGCGCAATGGGACCTGCGCCTGGCCAATAATATCCAGCTTACGTCCATTACCGCCTACCGCCACTGGGACCACACCAACGGCTATGACGGCGACTTTTCCAGCGCCGATATCTATTACCGCGATCCCGACGGCGGTTTCGGCAACCGAATCGATACCTGGTCGCAGGAAATCCGCCTGAACGGCAAGACCACCCGTCTTGAATGGATGGCCGGAATTTACGCCAATTCGGAAGACCTGACGCGTCATGACGAAACGCTTTATGGCGCCGAATATGAGTCCTATCTCGGCCTGCTCCTGAGCGCCGGCGGCAATATCAACCGCGTGTCGGAACTGACCGGCCTGCCGGTGGGACAATCCTTCGCGCCAGGCCAGGGCAATCACGATCTCTACAGGCAACGCGAACGCAATACGGCGATCTTCGGTCATGCCGAATGGTTCATCAGCGATACCGTCTCGCTGCTCGGCGGCCTGCGCTATAATCACCAGACCAAGCGCCTGACCTCCGCCTTCACCAACAGCGACGGCGGCATCGCCTGCGCCAGCGCCACGGCATCGCAGGGTACGATCTGCCAGCCGTGGTCCAATCCGGCTTTCAATGATCTCACCCTGACACAGAAAAACAGCGACGACGCCACGACCGGCTCGATCAAGCTGAAATGGCAGACGACGCCGGCCGTCATGACCTATGCGTCCTATTCAACAGGCTGGAAGGGCGCGGGCTTCAATCTCGACCGCGAGCAGAACGCCGATTTCACAGCCGATACGGATTCGTCCTTCCGGCGCGAAACCTCGCAATCGGTCGAGATCGGCTTCAAGGGCCGGTTCCTGTCGAAGCGTCTGGCGCTCGATGTGGCGGCCTTCGATGAAAGCTTCCGCAACTTCCAGCTCAATACCTTCCTGGGCACCAATTTCGTCGTCAATTCGGTGCCGCACCTGAAAAGCCAGGGCATAGAGGCCGAAAGCCGCTATCTGGTCGGCGATTTCAGGCTGAATGCCGGCCTGACCTATGACGAGGCGGTCTTCGGCCCGGAGGCGGTGCCGGGTGTGCCGCTGCTGGCCAATGGCACGGCCTCCTTCGCGCCACGCTGGTCGGGCGTATATGGGCTGGATTATAGTCATGACTTCGGCGGCTACCGCTTCGCCGCCACCTTCAGCGCCAAGTATAATAGCGACTACAATACCGGTTCCGACCTGTCGCCGATCAAGGTGCAGCCGGCCTACACACTCTATAACGGCCGCCTCAGCATTGGCGCGCCGGATGAGAGCTGGACGCTGGAACTGTGGGGCCAGAACCTGACGGATGAACTCTACTATCAGGTCGCCTTCTCGGCGCCGTTTCAGGCAGGCAGCTACAAGGCCTTCCTCGGTCAGCCGCGCACGGTGGGCTTGACTTTGCGCCTGAAACGCTGATCCCCTACCTCCCCGTCTCTTTGGCGGGGAGGTTTTTATTCGGGGACGACATGAATGAATTCTGGCGGGTGGCTTTCAGCCGGCGTATCGCGGTCAATGCCGTGAAGGTGTCTCTGGTCATCGGCACGATTCTCAATATCATCAATCAGGGTGAAACCGTCCTGCACGGCCTGCCGGTTGCCTGGGCGCATGTTTTTCTGAACTATTTCACGCCCTATTGCGTGGCGACCTGGAGCGCCACGAAAAACGAACTGGGGCGGCGCGAGGGGAAGTGAGGCTTTGCGCTCTGGGGCTTCTATGCTAAGGCCCCCTCCGTCATTGGCTTCGCCAATGCCACCTCCCCCACGAGTGGGGGAGTATAGAGGAATTGCCCCTTCTTATACCTCCCCGTTTACGGGGAGGGGGACCGCGCCGAAGGCGGGGTGGTGGGGGCCTTAGCCGGTCACAATCACCATGCCTGATCCAAAGCCCTACGCCGTCACCGTCCTGACCATGTTTCCGGAAGCCTTTCCGGGACCGCTCGGCGTGTCGCTCATCGGTACGGCGTGGAAAGAATCTCAGCGCTGGGCCTTGGAAACACTGGACATTCGCAATTTTTCAAGCGATAAGCGCGGCTTTCTTGACGATACCCCCGCGGGCGGTGGTCCCGGCCAGGTCCTCAAGGCGGATGTGATCGCACAAGCTCTTGATTCGATAGAGCTTAATGATCGCCCTCTCGTCTATATGAGCGCACGCGGCAGGCCCCTGACGCAGGCGAAGGTCAAGGAATGGGCCGCGCGCCCAGGGCTGATTGTCCTGTGCGGCCGGTTCGAGGGGGTGGACCAGCGGGTGCTCGACAGCCGCGGGTTCGAGGAAATCAGCGTCGGCGATGCCGTCCTTGCGGGCGGGGAAGCGGCGGCGATGGTGACGATCGAGGCGGTGGTGCGGCTTATTCCGGGGGTTCTCGGCGCACAGGCCAGTCTCGATAATGAGAGCTTTGAGGATGGACTCCTGGAGCAGCCGCAGTTCACAAGACCGCGGACGTTCGAGGGCCTCGACATCCCCGAAGTGCTGCTCTCCGGCGACCATAAAAAGGCGGCGAAGTGGCGACAAGAGCAACGAGAGGCAACCACGAAGGAACGGCGTCCCGATCTCTGGGCCGCTTATCTTTCCAAATCACAGGTAAAAGGCAAATAAGCCTCAACGTGCGTCCCCTTACAAAGGTGAAGCACACAATTATAGGAGGGTTCACATGAACCTGTTGCAACAGATCGAGGCCGAAGAAGTCGCAAAGATGCGCGCTTCCAAGACCTTCCCCGAATTCCAGCCCGGCGACACCCTGCGCGTCAGCGTCAAGATCAAGGAAGGCGAGCGCGAGCGCGTCCAGGCCTTTGAAGGCGTCTGCATCGCCCGTGCCGGCACCGGCATCAACGAAACCTTCACGGTCCGCAAGATCTCGTTCGGCGAGGGCGTCGAGCGCAAGTTCCCGCTGCTGTCGCCGCTGATCGAAGGCATCGAAGTCAAGCGCCGCGGTGTTGTCCGCCGCGCCAAGCTGTACTATCTGCGCGACCGCCGCGGCAAGTCGGCCCGTATCGTCGAGCGTTCGATGAACTCGACGCGCGGCTCCAAGGGCGCCGAACTGCGCGCCGCCATGGCCGCCGCTGAATCGTCGGGCAATGCCGACGCCGGCACCGAAGCGTAAGTTCAGCGCAAGCTGAAATGAGAAGCCCGTCCTGGCAACAGGGCGGGTTTTTTCATTTGTCGAAGATTTTTGACCACGAACCACACGAACAGACACGAACGTTCTTAGCGTTAAAACGGCGATGCGAAACGTTATCCTGACAGTTTCGTTGACAAGATATAAATGCCTGTCCTTTGGGCAAGAGGTTTCAGCAATTTAACCGTTCGTGTCTGTTGGTGTGGTTCGTGGTCAAACCTTACCACGCCAGGAACGCATCACGAAAATCAGAAACTCGACGGCGTTGAATCCGGCCCGTAATTACCGCCTGAATTCAATCCCGGCGCGGGCGCGAGGCTGGAAGAAGAAGACGCCGCGCTTTCACTGCCCGAAGGCAGAATCTGTTTGGGAAATTTCAACAGGTCGCGGACATCCGTCTCCAGATCGCCCGGCAGCCCCAGATCCTCGCGGATGAAGTGATAGGCCTTGTTGCTGGTGCAGCTACAGACGCGCAGTTCGTTATTCCTGTTGCGCCAGATGATCAGCGGATAGGCGATATTGACCTTGCTGTTGCGCAACAGGGGCGCCAACTGATTGATGAAGTCGCGCGAGGCCCAAACGACGCCGGAGCGCGCCAGGTCATCATCCGCCACGGCGATGTTTTCCGCTTTCCAGCTTTCAGCCGGCGTATTGCGCCATTGCTGATAGAGCGGCCAGCTCCGGTTCAGCCACAGTTCGGCAATGGTGGAGCGTTCTTCCGGCGTCGATTGTTTTGCCGCGCCATTATCGGCCAGGGCGAAAGGCACGACGCGCGTCTCGATCCCGCCGGCCTGAAGGCGCGGAAACTCGATGTCCTCATAAGCGCGGCAGGGTTCGCAATTGCGGAAGGTAACCAGATAGAGCCAGCGCTTGGCCACCGGCTGAGTAACGGCGGTGGTGACGCCGGAGGCGGGGCCGGTGGTCAGGACGGCCTTCTGGAAATCGGGTGAGACGTAATCCGCACGGTCGAGCAGGCTCTGGATACTGGCGATATCGGCGGGCGCGGTGATGGTGACCGGAGCGTAGCGCTGGAACTGGTCCCAGTAGAACCAGTAGCCCACGCCGAACAGGGTCGGCAGTATGACCACCAGCGCCATGGCCCACAGCAGGAATTTCCGGTTCATTCTCACCCCCGTAAGCCTCCCCAAAGACGTTCAGTCCAGCCCGACTATAATCCTTAACGCACGCCTCGAAAACCCATCATGGTATCCATGACTGGTTAATATAAGAAATCCATGCCGGATGCCCGAAAAAACGCCTGAAGGGGCAGATTCCACGTCTTAGCGTTGCAGGAACATGGCGAGGAGTGCAAAAACCACACACAAAACGGTAGCGCCCCACAGTCCCGCATAGGGCGCGATGGCCTTCGGCCGGCGGCGGTCCTCACTGATCGGCGCGGGGGCAAGAACGGCGTCCTGAAGGCGCGAATGGTGCGTGGCGTCGGGCATGGCGCGAGTCATATAGGGCCACGGACGATTTGCCAAGCGGTATGCTGTGACAGTTGCCCCACAGGCTTGCCGGAAACGGCCGAAGCGGTCTAGGAAGAGGCGACAACACCCACGGGCCATAGTGAACCTGCATATCGTCGACGAACTGATATATGAGCGCGCGCCAAAACTGGTGCGGTCGCCGCTATGGCCGCTGATCAGGCCGGTGCTTTATGCGGTTCTGGGACGCAACAAGGCCGTGCGCATGGCCGACGCCATCGCCGGCATGGCCGGGGCGGAGGCGCTCGATTATGTCTCGAACCTGCTGTCGCTGGAAGTGGTCAGCCGTGGCCTCGACCGGTTGCCGGAAACCGGCCGCTGCCTTGTCGTCTGCAATCACCCGACCGGCATCGCCGATGGCATCGCGGTCCATGACGCCATTTTGAAACGCCGCCCGGACGCCATCTTCTTCGCCAATGCCGACGCTCTGCGCGTCAATCCGCGCTTCGCCGAGGCGCTGATCCCGGTGGAATGGGTCCAGGCCAAGCGGACACGCGAAAAGACCCGCGTCACCCTGCAAGGGGCAAAAGACGCTTTCGAGGCTGAACGCTGCGTGGTGATGTTTCCCGCCGGACGGCTGGCGCGGCGCAATGCGCAAGGCCGGTTGATCGATCCGCCGTGGGCGCCGACCGCCGTTTCGCTAGCACAGAAATATGACGCGCCGATCGTGCCGGTGCATGTGGCGGGACCGGACAGTTTCTGGTTCCATCTGTTCAACCGCTTCTCGCAGGAACTGCGCGACATCACGCTCTTCCACGAATTGCTGAACAAGGCCGGCAAGCGCTTCGACCTGACCGTGGGACCACTTATCGATCCACAAACGGAAGGGCTGGATACCGATCGCCTGAAAGCCTATGTCGAGTTGCAACTGCCGGAAACGCCGGATAAGGTTTTCCATGCCTGAGACTTTGGATATTTCCCAGCCGCAAAGCCTGCATCTGCCCGATGAAGCCGCCACCATAGCACTGGGTGGCCGCATTGCCCCCCTGCTCAAGGCCGGGGATGTGGTTTACCTGCAAGGCGAGCTTGGCATGGGCAAGTCGTCGCTGGCGCGCGCGATCGTCCGCGCCTTGACGACTTCCGACCAGGACGTGCCCTCCCCCACCTTCACCCTGATGCAGACCTATGACGGTCCCGGCTTCGAGATCGCGCATCTCGATCTTTACCGCCTGAAATCACCGGAAGAATCCTACGAACTGGCGCTGGACGACGCCCTGCCGCACAGCGTCCTGCTGATCGAATGGCCGCAGCGCCTTGGCCATTTGGGCTTTGACGACCGTCTCGATATCGTCCTAGAAGGGACCGATAATACCAATTCAAAAGGCCGGCAGGTGACGCTTACGCCTCAGGGCCGTTTCAGGGCCTAAACAAAGACACCACGATGACAGACCGCGAGGCGATCAAACGCCGTTTCCTGCTCAGCGCGGGCTTTTCAGAAGCCATGCGCCACCCCCTACCGGGCGATGCCTCCACCCGCCGCTACGAGCGTCTGTTGCGCAGGGATGGTTCGACCTTCATGCTGATGGACCAGGCGCCGGCGCTGGAATCGCAGCCTTGCCGCCTCAACGAAACCATCGAGGAGCGTCAGGCTTCGGGTTACAACGCCATGGCCCGCCTCGCCGCCGGGCGGATAGAAGCTTTTGTCGGCGCGGCGCATTATCTCAGGGCGCAGGGGCTTTCCGCACCGGAAATCTTCGAGGTCGATGCCGCCAACGGCCTGCTGATCAGCGAGGATCTCGGCGATGACCTGTTCGCCCGCCTGATCGAACGCGGCGCGGATGAAACCCCGCTCTATCTCAGCGCCATCGAGGCACAGGCGCGTCTGCATGAACTGACTCCGCCGGCGATCCTCGATCACGACTGGCCGCTCCTCAGCTATGACGATCTGGCGCTGAAGACCGGCGCGGCCCTGTTCGTGGAGTGGTATCCGAAATACGACCTGTCGCATCCCCTGAGCGATGCCGCGATCGGGGAATGGGAAACCCTGTGGGCGCCGCTGCGCCAGCGCGCCGAGGCCGGGGCCACCACCTTCGTCCACCGCGATTACCATGCCGAAAACCTGCTGTGGCTGCCTGAGCGCGAGGGCGTGGCGCGGGTCGGCATGATCGATTTCCAGGATTGCCTGCGCGCCCATCCGTCATGGGATTTGCTGTCGCTGTTGCAGGACGCCCGCCGCGATGTTTCCCGCGAACTGGAGGCGCGCTGCCTCGATCATTATTTCAGCCTCCGCCCGCAGGTCGATCGCGCCGCCTTCATGCAGGATTACAATGCCTTGGCGACCCTGAACGAGGCGCGCATCCTCGGCATCTTCGCGCGACTGGTCGTTCATTATCACAAGCCGCGCTATGAAGCCTTCATCCCGCGCATGTGGGGCCATATCGCCCGCAATATCCGCGAACCGGGCATGGAAGGACTGCAAGACTGGTTCCTGCGCCACGGTTTTTCGGATAAGCTCGGGGCATGATTCCCGAAACTGCTTTTATTCTCGCCGCCGGCCTCGGCACCCGGATGCGTCCCCTGACCGATGACCGGCCAAAGGCGCTGGTCGAAGTGGCGGGGCGCACCCTGATCGATCATATGCTCGATCGCCTGAGCGCGGCGGGGGCGAAGCGGTTCGTGGTCAATGTGCATTATTTCGCCGACCGGCTGGAAGCGCATCTGAAGGCGCGGACCGATCTCGACATCGTTATTTCGGATGAACGCGGCGCCCTGCTGGAAACCGGCGGCGGATTGAAAAAGGCCCGCCCGTTCCTGGGCGAGGCGCCGATCTGGGTGGCCAATATCGACAGCGTCTGGCGGGAAAGCCCACCGGACGGCACGGCGCTTAAAGCCCTGTGCGATCAATGGAATGGCGATGACATGGACGCCGCCCTGCTGGTGATCTCCATGGAAACGAGCCACGGTTTCGATGGCGCCGGTGACTTTTTCCTGACCGATGGCCGGCTGGCCTTCCGCGATGCCGCGCCTTCCGCGCCATGGAACTATATGGGCGTTCATATCACCAAGCCGCACATCGTCGATGGCGAACCGGAAGGCGCTTTTTCGCTGTCGCGTATCTGGCGGCGTCTGGCCCCCGAAGGCCGTCTGCACGGCACGATTTTTAACGGCGAGTGGATGCACGTCGGTGATCCGGCGGCGCGTGATTTCGCCGAGGCGCGACTTAAGGCATGAACGGGGCCGATATCTTCACCCGGCCCGGGCCGCGCTGGTTCACCATTCCGTCAGGCCGGTGTTTTCTTGACGATCTGGCGCGCGGCATTTGCGAGGCGCTGGGTGACCGGCTCCCTACCGCGCAAATCCTGACTCCGACCCGGCGCGGTGCGCGGTCCATGGCGCGGTCCTTCTCGCAACAGGCGCGAAACGGCGCCTTGCTGCTGCCGCAGATCAGGGCCGTCGGCGATCTCGACGAGGGCGAACCGCCGTTCGATCTGGAAGCCCTGGCGCTCGATCTGCCGCCGGCGCTTTCCCCCCTGCGTCGCCGCTTCGAGCTGGCGCGCCTGATCACCGCCGGATATGACGGGTTCGAGGGCCGCGAGGTTTCGACGAAACTGGCGCTCGAACTGGCCGACAGCCTAGCCGGTTTCTTCGATTCGCTGGCGCTGGAAGAGATAGACGCCACCGACCGGCTGGAAAGTCTCGTTTCCGGCCTGGGCGAGGATCAATATGTGCTGGAAAGCTGGGCCGGGCATTGGCAGGTTTCGGCGAAATTCCTCAATGTGGCGGTGCGCGCCTGGCCGGAACGGCTGGCGGAGCTGGGCCTGATGGACCCGTCGCAGCGGCAGGTGACGCTGATCCGCCGGCTGGTCGATCAGTGGACGGAACACCCGCCGCGCGAACCGCTGATCCTGGCGGGCACCACCGGTTCCGCCCCCGCCATGGCCGACCTGATGCACATCGTCGCCTCCGCCGAACAGGGGGCGGTGGTGCTGCCGGGGCTGGACCTGCATCTTGACGCGGCCGTCTGGGCGCAGATCGAGGATTCGCATCCGCAGGGGACGATGAAACGCACGCTCGACCGCCACGGGGTTACGCGCGATCAGGTGCATGTCTGGCCCGCGGCGATGGAGGCCGACCGCAAGGGCGACGCCCGCCGCCGCATCCTCAACGAGGCCCTGCGCCCCGCCGAGGCGACAAAGGACTGGCTGGGCCAGATCGCCACCCTCAAGGCCGAAGAAGGCGACACCCTGACCGAAGGCCTGAAGGGCCTGACCGAAATCAATACGGCGCGCGACGAGGAAGCCGCCTCGGTCATCGCGCTTTTGATGCGCGAGGCTCTGGAGACGCCTGACAAGGTGGTGGCCCTGATCACGCCCGATATTTCCCTGTCGCGCCGCGTGGCCGCGCGGTTGTCGCGCTGGGGCCTGCAACCCGATTCCTCGGCGGGCGAACCTTTGTCGGGCAGCCTGACCGGGCGCTTCCTGCTCGATGTGCTGGCGCTGCTGGAGACGCCGCACGATCCGGTGCGCCTGCTCAGCCTGTTCAATCATCCGTATTGCCGTCTTGCGGATCATGCCGGACTGTATGGCCTGGAAAAGCGGACCCTGCGGGGCGCGACACCGGTCAGTGCGGAGGCCATCGCTCATCTTCTGGCGACGCCGGATCACGCCGGCGATATCGACCAGAGCGCCATTGATCTGTGGACGGACTATCTTGCCGTCATGGCGCCGGTGCGGGCGGAGGCTTTCAGCGATCTCAGCCGCGCCGTCTCGCGCATCGTCGCCCTGGCGGAAAGTCTGGCGGTCGAAGACGGACAGAGTCTTTGGTCCGGCGCGCCCGGTTTGCAGGCGTCGGAAATGCTGGCCGAACTGATCCGCGAAAGCGCCGGTTTTCCGGTTGCCGGCCGGCGCGAGGTATCGGACATCCTGATCCACCAGATCGGCGGCTGTAAGGTGCGCACCGGCGGCAATACCCATCCGCGCCTGCTGATCCTGGGGGCCATCGAGGCGCGGCTGGTCAAGGCCGACCGGCTGATCCTGGCGGGGCTGGAGGAAGGGGTATGGCCGCAGGCGCCGGCGCTCGATCCCTTCCTGTCGCGGCCGATGCGCCAGAAGCTGGGCCTGCCGACGCCGGAGCGCCGCACCGGCCTGTCGGCGCACGATTTCGTCCAGGCCGCCGCCGCGCCGGAAGTCTTCCTCGTCACCCGCCACCGCCGCGAGGGCGAGCCGCAGGTGGCCTCGCGCTGGCTGTGGCGGCTGCAAACCCTGTGCGACGGCGCGGGCCTGAAAATCCCGACGGATGGACGCTACCTCGATTGGGCGCGCGTCATGGATGCCGGGCTGAAGACAAAACCTCCATCGCTGAAACCGGCCATACGCCCCGCGCCGAAGCCGCCCGTTTCCGTGCGCCCCATGTCGATGCCGGTGACCCAGGCCGAGGTGTTCGTGCGCGATCCCTATGCCATCTATGCCCGGCGGATTCTCGATCTCAAGCCGATGGACCGGCCCAATGAACCGGTCGAGGCCCGCCAGCGCGGCACGGCGATCCACAAGAGCCTGGAGCGTTTCGCGGAATCGGGCTTGCTGGGCGATGAAGGCGTGCGGCGGCTGACCGCCATGCTGGAAGAAGAACTGGCGGCAACCCATCTGTCTCCGGCGCAGATGGGCTTGCAGCGGCCTCTGCTGGCAGGGATGGCGCGGGAATTCGTGAAGTTTGAAACCGAGCGCCGCGCCGCGCAGCCGCGCCTGATCATCGAACAGCAGGGCGAGCTGAAACTGGGCACATCGCGCGGCGCATTCAGCCTGACCGCCAAATCCGACCGCATCGAGGTGCGTGACGATGGCGCCGACATTCTCGATTTCAAGACTGGCCAGCCGCCTTCGGCCAGGGCGGTGGCGGCGGGATTCTATCCGCAACTGACCCTGACCGCCGCCATCCTGCGTCATGGCGGCTTTGCCGGCATTGCTTCGGGCAAGCCGGTGGACGAGTTGCTCTATGTTCAGGTGACGCCGGACAAGACTTCTACCCGCAACGCCGTACAGAAGGGCGAAAATGCCTCGGATCTTGCCGAAAAGGCGCTGGCCGGTTTCCGCCGCCGGCTGGAAGATTATGCCGACCCCGACAAGCCCTACCTGTCGTGGACCGCGCCGCAATTCCAGAAGGTACGCGGCGGCGATTACGACCATCTGGCGCGGCTCTACGAATGGAGCGTGCTGGGCGATGAGGAAACCTCGGAAGAGGAGACCGACGCATGAACGCCCAAAATCCAAACGCCCAAAACCCCAATGCCCAGAATATAGCCGCCGATCCGAAAGCCTCGGCCTTCCTGACCGCCAATGCCGGATCGGGCAAGACTTCCACGCTTGTCAACCGCGTGGCGCGCCTGCTGCTCAATGGCGCGAAGCCGGAACGCATCCTGTGCGTCACCTACACCAAGGCCGCCGCCGCCGAAATGCAGGAACGCCTGTTCGATCAGCTCGGCAAGTGGGCGATCCGCAGCGATGACGACCTGCGCGCCGATCTGGAAAGGATTGACGAGTCGCCGCGCGACCTGGCCCGTGCCCGCGCTCTTTTCGCCAGGGCGCTGGAAACGCCGGGCGGACTGAAAATCCAGACCCTGCATGGCTTTTGTGAAAAACTGCTGCGCCGGTTCCCGCTTGAAGCCGGGCTTTCCCCCGCCTTTCAGGTGCTGGACGACCTGATCGGCAGCGAGCTGGCGCAGGCGGCTTCCGATGAATTGCTGACGCTTGCCGAAGCCGAATTTCGCGCCACGGCCGATACCCGCGATCGTTTGATCCGCAAGCTGAAGGTTTCCGGTTTCGAGCGCCTGCTGTCGCAATTCGTCCATCAGCATGACGATCTCAAGGCGGCGTTCGAGGCCCTGATGATGCGGCAGACAGACTGGATGCGGGGCATTTTCCAGAGCCTGGGGCTGGACGAACCGACCTCGCCGGAAGCGGTCATTGCCGATTACGAAAACAGCCTCTACTGGCCCGGCATCGAAGACCTGGCGCGTTCGATGGCGACGACGGAGGGCGACCGCAATCAGAAAACCGGCGGCAAACTGCTGGCGGTGATCGGGGCGCACAATGCCGGCCACTTCGATATCCACGACTGGTACAAGTGCTTCTATACCGACAAGGGCACGTTCAGCAGCCATACCTATTCCGGCAAGGCCAGCGAGGCCGACAAACAGGAACTGCATCGTCTGGCCGAGGCGGTGCCGGGCGTGATGGACCGGGCGCGGGCGGCGGAAATCGCCGGCAATACGCTCGACGCCCTGCTGCTGTTCCATGCCTTCAGCGGCATCTATCAGAACCGCAAAAACCTTGAAGGCGCGCTCGATTTCCAGGACCTGATCAACAAGGCGAAAGACCTTCTCTCTCGCGGTGACATGGCAAGCTGGGTGCTGTTCAAGCTCGACGGCGGGCTGGAGCATATCCTGGTCGATGAGGCGCAGGATACCTCCGAAGACCAGTGGGTGATCGTTAAATCCCTGGCCGAGGATTTCTTCAGCGGGCGCGGTCAATTGGGCGAGGCGCAGCTACGCACGGTCTTCGCCGTGGGCGATGAAAAGCAATCGATCTACGGCTTTCAGGGGGCGCGGCCGGACAAGTTCGCCGAGGCGCGGCAGTATTTCATCGCCCGTGCCCAGGCGGCAGACCAAACTCCGCGTGTGCCGGAGCTGATCCTGTCCTACCGCACCCTGCCGGAAATCCTCGGTTTCGTCGATGCGGTCTATGACGCACAGGATTTATCGCACGCCCTGACGCTCGATTATAATCACATCATCACCCATGAAGCCTTCCGCCTGCAGGAAAAGGGACTGGTCGAGCTATGGCCGCAGGTCCAGCCGATCGATGCGCCGGAAATGACGGCGGACGACGCCGATATCGCGCCGGTCGATGCCGGTTCGCGTGAACCGGCATCGAAACGGCTGGCGAAACAACTGGCGGCCACCATCCGCAGCGAAATCGAGGCGGGTCGCGTTGTTTTCAGCAAAAAGGGCGAGCCGCGCCCGCTCCATGCCGGCGATGTGCTGATACTGGTGCGCAAGCGCGACGCCCTGTTCGAGCATATCATCCGTGAACTGAAGATGGCCGGCGTGGCCGTTTCAGGCGCCGACCGTCTGAAGCTCGGTGATCATATCGCCTTCCAGGACCTGCGCGCCCTGATGCGCTTTTGTCTGCAGCCGAACGATAATCTGTCGCTGGCCTGCGTGCTGCGTTCGCCGCTATGCGATCTCAGTGAAGATGATCTCTATAGTGTGGCACAGGGCCGCGAAGGGACGCTGTGGAGGCAGTTGCGCGATCGTCCGGATACGGACGGCCGCTTTGCCGAAGCGCGGATTTTTCTGCGCTGGGCACTGGACGCCGGACATAACCTGACGGCCTTCGACTTCCTGGCCCGCGTCCTCAATCGCCGCGATGGCGAGGGGCGCTCGATCAAGCAGCGTTTCCTGACCCGCCTGGGCGATGAATGCGAGGACGTGCTGGAAGAAACCCTGGCCCTGGCGCTGAAAGGCGAGGGCATCGGCCTGAACGGGCTTTCCGCCTGCCTTGACCTGTTCGAGTTCCGGGCGGCGCAGATCAAGCGCGAACAGGAGGAAGGCGGCCGCAGCGTGCGCGTCATGACCGTCCACGGCTCGAAGGGTCTGGAAGCGCCGTGGGTCATCCTGCCGATCGGACCGCAGCACACCAGCGCCAATAAGGATGACCTGCTGCTGCGCGGCGAGGATGGCGATCTTTATCTCTGCGCCAGTGGCCGCAAGGGAGATACCGCCGGCATTACGGAAATCCGCGCCGGCAAGTCGCTGAAGGACGAGCAGGAGGGCCTGCGCCTGCTTTATGTGGCCCTGACCCGTGCCCGTGACCGCCTGACCCTGTGCGGTTTCGCGGGCAAGAAGACGCCGAAAGGCATCGCTTTCGATCCGTGGTATGACCTGGTGAGCAACGCCTTCGATAAGCTGGATCACAGCGTGGAAGCCATGCCGCTGAAGGCGCCTTTCGATGACCTGGAGCAGGCCCAAACCGCCGTGATCCGGCTCTATGGCCGGCGCTCGCCCACGCTTGCCGCCGAGGCCGCCATCGCGCCGCCGGAGGTCGTCTTGCCCGATTTCGTCACGCGGGTGGTCGCCCAGGCAGATGTCGATGCCGAGCGCGGCCGCGAACGCTGGGCGGCGATTTCGCAGATGGGCGACGAGGACCGCGAAGCGGAGGAACGCGCGCCTTCGCCGCTGGAATCGCGCAATGGCCTCGGCCGCTATCGCCGCGGCAACCTGATCCACAAGCTGTTTGAAATCCTGCCCGATATCGCCATGGAAAAGCGGACGGAGGTGGCGGCGCGCTATCTCGACCGCCAGCCCGATCTCACGGACAGTCAGCGGCGGGAAATGGCCGGCGCGGTTCTGGCGGTGCTGAACGATGCGCGTTTCGCCGAGGCCTTCGGTCCCGATTCGCGGCCGGAAGTGGCCCTGGCCGGGCGGATCGGCGAGACGGCGCGGGGTGAGGCCATCATGCTTTCCGGCCGGATCGACCGGCTGGTGGTCACGGCGGATCGCGTGGTGATCATCGATTACAAGTCCAATCGCCCGGCGCCGGATCACGCCGAAGACGCCGCCATCGCCTATCAGCGCCAGATGGCCGGCTATGTCGCCCTGTTGCGTCAGGTCTATCCGCAAAAGACGGTGGAGGCCGCCCTGCTGTGGACCGATGGCCCGAAGCTGACGCCCTTAAGCGAGGCTTTAGTAAATCTCAGGCTGGGTGAAATTTTGAATCGTTGATTTATCGGCGATGACTCACTACCTATGAAGCTGAAAAGTTCACCGAGGATTATTCCCATGGCTACCCACAAGATTACCGACGAAAGCTTTGAAGCCGACGTTCTGAAGTCCGATACGCCCGTTCTGGTCGACTTCTGGGCCGAATGGTGCGGCCCCTGCAAGCAGATCGCGCCGATCCTCGAAGAACTGGCCGATGGTCTGGGCGACAAGGTGAAAATCGCCAAGATTAATATCGAGGATTCGCCGATGACCCCCTCGCGCTTCGGCGTGCGCGGCATCCCGACCATGATGCTGTTCAAGAACGGCCAGATGACCTCGATGAAGGTCGGCGCCATGCCGAAAGCCAAGCTCCTGGAATGGCTCGGCGAAAACGAAATCGCCTAAGCCGGATATGTGTCGGGCGATAGCGCCAGGCAATCGCCGACCAGATAGAGCGAGCCGCAGATCAACACCCGCAAGGGGCCTGACGGCAAGGCTTTGACAGCTTCCAGAGGACTTGAGGCGACCACCGCTTCAAGTCCTTTGCTTTGTGCGGCTGTGGCCAGTTCGGCGGGCGGAATGGCGGCGTCGCTGCTGAACGGAACGCAGGAGACATGCGCCTCCAGTCCGGCGAAATGACCGAAAAATTCCACCGCGTCCTTGGTGTTGATCAGGCCGCAGATCAGATGCAGCGGTTTCGGATCGCGCGCCTGTTGGCGGTCGATGAAGTCGTGCAGGGCACGCGCCGCATGGGGATTGTGCCCGCCATCGAGCCAGAGTTCCGAAGCGTTGTCGCCGAGCGCCGCGTGGAGCGGTCCGGCTTTCAGGGGCTGCAAACGGCCCGGCCATTGCGCGTTGGTCAGGCCGGTTTCAATCGCCTCGGTGGACATGCCGAGCATCAGCGCCGCCTTGATGGCCAGGGCGGCGTTTTCGATCTGGTGTTCGCCGGCCAGTCTGGGACGCGGCAGGTCGTAGAGCGCATCCTCATCCTGGAAGATCAGGCGGTCGCCCTCGCGCCAGGCATCGATGCCCTGCCCCATGCTGGTAAGGGAAATGCTGAGCTTGAGGGCCTGCCGCTCCAGCGCCTGCGCGGCTTCTTCCGGCTGACGGGCGGCAAGCGCTGGTACACCGCGCTTGAAAATACCGGCCTTCTGTTTGGCGATGGTATTGAGATCGTTACCGAGAAACGCCTGATGGTCGTAGTCGATCGGCGTGATGAGGGTCAGTTTCGGGTGGGCGATAATATTGGTGGCGTCGAGCAGGCCACCCAGGCCGGTTTCCAGCAGCAGGAGATCGGCCGGCGTTTCCGAGAAGGCCAGGAAGGCGGCGGCGGTGGTCGATTCAAAGAAGGTCAGGGGCTGGCCGGCATTGGCGATTTCGACGCGGTTGAGGACATCGGCAAGGTAGGCCTCATCGATCAGCGTGCCCGCCAGTCGGATACGTTCGGCGAAGCGCACCAGATGCGGCGAGGTATAGACGTGAACGCGTAAGCCTTGCGCCTCGGCCATGGCGCGTAAGATAGCGATGGTCGACCCCTTGCCATTGGTGCCGGCGACATGGACGACGGGCGGCAGCCTGTCCTGCGGCCTTCCCAGCGCTTCGCAGACACGCAGCATCCGATCGAGATTGAGGTCGATCAGCTTGGGATGCAAAGCTCTCAGGCGTTCAAGCGGGGCATCGAAGGGCAGGAGGCGGTCGGTCATGTCAGGCTTCCCCCTCGCCCCGTTTACGGGGAGAGGGTCGGGGTGAGGGGCAAATCGGTAAGGGAAGCCCCTCACCCGACCCTTCGGGCCACCCTCTCCCCGTAAACGGGGCGAGGGGATATACATGCTCCAATTAGCACCTCAATCAGATTCAGGGGAGAGATTTTGCTGCGTCCTTATCGGGCCGGCGGATCAGCCAGGCGACAGCGGCGCAGATAGAAGCAGATATCGCATACATGGCCGTATCCTGAAAGGAAGACATAGTAAAATGCCCCGCGCCCAGCGAATTATAAACCTCAGCCTCCAATGCTCCGGCCAAGCAATAGGCCGCAAGCCATCGCCATTTAAGTGCGTGAAGGAGAGCGTGCGCCGCCAGGCCACAGGGAAAGCTGAAAAAGCTGATTAAGATAGTGCCGGGCAATATAGCGCTAAAGGCGAAATTCACATTCTTAGAGCTAGCCCATAACATAGGCAGGAAAAGGAAAACGAGCGCAGCGATAAATGAACCCACGAGCAGGCCCAAAATATCACGCAGGAAAAGTTTTATTTCAAAACGCATGGCTCCCCCGTCACCACACAAAGAAGGCTTATGGGATGCAGGGTCGTAACGACCCCGCCTAAGCCGCCCTGCGCTTGCCGCTCATCAGCATGGACATCAGCGCGCCCAGTACTTCCGGCAATTCGGCGCGCGGCACCACCCGATCGACCATGCCCTTTTCGACCAGGAATTCCGCGCGCTGGAAGCCTTCCGGCAGTTTTTCCCGGATGGTCGTCTCGATTACGCGCGGACCGGCGAAGCAGATCAGCGCGCCCGGTTCCGCCAGGTGGATATCACCCAACATGGCGTAGGAAGCGGTGACGCCGCCAGTGGTCGGATCGGTCAGGACCACGATATAAGGCAGTTGCGCCTTTTTCAGTTCCTGAATGGCCAGGGTCGTGCGGGCCATCTGCATCAGCGACAGCGCGCCTTCCTGCATCCGCGCGCCACCGGCGGCGGTAAAGATCACCATCGGCGCCTTGCGCTCGATGGCGGCACGGGCGGCGGCGATAAAGCCTTCACCGGCGGCCATGCCCAGCGATCCGCCCATGAAGGTGAAATCCTGCACCAGCACGACGCACTCGACGCCCTGTATCCTGCCGTAACCGATCGACATCACGTCGCGCGAACCGGTGGCGGCGCGGGCGGCCTTCAGGCGGTCCTTGTAAGGCTTACCGTCGGAGAAATGCAGCGGATCCTCGGTGACTTCCGGCGTCGGCAGGCTTTCGTACTGGCCGTCATCGAAGGTGAATTTCAAACGTGCCCTGGCGCCGATACGCATATGGCGGCCGGAAGGCGTCACCCACAGGGCAGCTTCCAGGTCCGAGCGATAGATCATATCGCCGGTATCGGGGTCTTTCACCCACAGGTTTTCCGGCGTTTCGCGCTTGTTGCCGACAAAATTGGAAATGCCCGGCGCGATTTTCGACAGCCAGCCGCCACGCTCGCGGCGTTCAGCGGTCTTGGGGGCGGCCGGAAGCTTGGGGCCTTTGTTGGAAGTATCAGCCATAGCCATACTTTACATCACTCCAGGGATTACTCAGGCCCGCGCCACCAAACGCGCCAAATGAACAGCGTTAGCCAAAATGGCGGCTTTTTCCAGCACTTTCGTGCGGTTCGGGTTATTTTCCGGTAAATTTTTTGTTTGGGCGAGTGCTGCTATCTCATCCACAAGCGCCGAGCCGACAACCGCCGCGTCGGCGATGCGGGCCACGCTGGCGGCGCTTTCCGGCGTGCGGATGCCGAAACCCACCGCCACCGGCAGATTGGCGGCGGCGCGGACCCTGGCCACCTGATCGGCAATGGCATCGGCATCAACCGCCTTGACGCCGGTGACGCCCGCCACGGAGACATAATAGATAAAGCCGCGCGTACGTTTCACCAGGGTTTGCAGGCGGCTGGCGTCCGTGGTCGGGGTGGCCAGACGGATCAGGGCGATGTCATTGGCGTCAAGGGCGTCGGTCAGTTCCCCGGCCTCTTCCGGCGGGCAATCGACGACAATAAGCCCATCGGCGCCGGCTTCCGAAGCGGTTTTGGCGAAGCGCTCATAGCCGAGGAACTCGACCGGGTTCATATACCCCATCAGGATGATCGGCGTCTCCCGGTCGATCTCACGGAAGCGCTGCACCAGCATGAAGACATCGCGCAGCTTGGTGCCGGCGGCCAGCGAGCGTTCGGCGGCGCGCTGGATCGTCGGTCCCTCGGCCATCGGGTCGGAGAAGGGGAAGCCGAGTTCGATGATATCGGCGCCCGCCGCCGGCAGGCCCTTCAAAATCTCGAAGGTGGTTTCCAGATCGGGATCGCCGGCCATGATATAGGCGATGAAGGCGGATTTGTTTTGCGCCTTCAGGTCGGCAAAACGCTTGTCGATACGTGTGACGCTCATCCGGCAATCCCCGCTTCACCCATATGTTTGGCCACCGTGGCAATATCCTTGTCGCCACGGCCCGACAGGTTGAGCACCACAATGCCGCCCTTGCCGACTTCCTGCGCCAGTTCACCGACGCGGGCGATGGCGTGCGAGGATTCCAGCGCCGGGATGATGCCTTCCAGCTTGCAGGTCAGGGCGAAGGCGGCCAGGGCTTCCTCATCCGTTGTGGTGACGTACTTCGCGCGGCCGGTATCGAAAAGATAGGCGTGCTCCGGTCCGATGCCGGGATAATCCAGACCCGCCGAGATGGAGTGGCCTTCAAGAATCTGGCCATCTTCGTCCTGCAACAGGAAGGTGCGGTTGCCGTGCAGCACGCCGGGACGGCCGCCGTTCAGCGACGAGGCGTGGCCATTATAAACGTCGAGGCCGTGCCCCGCCGCCTCGACACCCACCAATTTGACGGTATCGTAATCGATAAACGGATGGAACATGCCGATGGCGTTCGAGCCGCCGCCGACACAGGCGATCACGGCATCCGGCAGGCGACCTTCGCGTTCGAGGATCTGCGTGCGGGTTTCCTTGCCGATGACGGTCTGGAATTCGCGCACCATCTCCGGATAGGGGTGCATCCCCGCCGCCGTGCCGATCATGTAATAGGTATCGTGCACATTGGTCACCCAGTCGCGCAGGGCCTCGTTCATGGCGTCCTTCAAGGTGCCCTGGCCATTGGTGACCGGGGAAACCGTGGCGCCCAGAAGCTGCATGCGGAAGACGTTGGGCTTTTGCCGCTCGACGTCGGTGGCGCCCATATAGACGATGCACGGCAGGTCGAAACGGGCGCAGACCGTGGCCGAGGCGACGCCGTGCTGGCCCGCGCCGGTTTCGGCGATAATGCGGGTGCGGCCCATGCGTTTGGCCAGCAGGATTTGACCGATACAGTTGTTGATCTTGTGCGCACCGGTGTGGTTCAGTTCTTCGCGCTTGAAATAGATTTTCGCGCCGCCGAAATGCGCGGTCATGCGCTCGGCGAAATAAAGCGGTGACGGACGGCCGACGAAGTGGGTCATCAGGCTGTGATATTCCGCCCAGAAGCTTTCGTCCGCGCGCGCGTCATGCCAGGCTTGCGTCAGTTCCAGCACCAGCGGCATCAGGGTTTCGGGGACATACAGCCCGCCGAACGAACCGAACCGGCCTTTGGCGTCCGGTTGGTTATAGCTGTTTCTGAGAACGGTATCGCTCACCGTGGAAAATCCTTTGATTAAGGTCAGGAGACTGGCCTTATAACGACTTTGCCGCTTTAAGGAAGCCGGAAATGAGCGTGTTATCCTTCACGCCCGGCGCGGATTCGACGCCGGAAGAGATATCGAGCATCGGCGCGCCGGACAATTTTACGGCTTCGGCGGCGTTGGCGATCGACAAACCACCCGCCAGGAACCACGGTTTCGCGCCGCTGTAATCCTGCATGATCGTCCAGTCGAAGCTCAGGCCCAGACCACCGGGCATGGCGGCACCCTTTGGTGGCCTGGCGTCGAACATCATGTAGCGGACGTACGGCTCGTAGGCGGAAACGCCCTCGAGATCGCTTTTCTCACTGACGCTGACCGCCTTGATCAGCGGGATATGTGTTAACGCCGCTATCTCGGCCACCCGCTCCGGCGTTTCCTTGCCGTGAAGCTGGATCAGGTCCGGCTTCACCTCGTCCCTGAGCGTTTCGAGCACATCGTTTTCCGCATTGACGACAACGCTGACACAGGGAATGTTAGCGTTAACGCCGCGAATCGCCAACATCAGGTCTTTCATGGCGTTGAGCGTCAAATGACGCGGACTTTTCGGGAAATGGATAAAGCCCAGAAAGTCAGCGCTGTCATTTATCGCCGCGATTGCCGCGTCGATTGTCCGAATTCCGCAGATTTTTACCTTGGGGAGCATAAAAAGACCTCGATTTGGCGTTGTTTTGGACAGATGCTTTAGTAAAAATCAAGGTTTGGAATTTACATTTCAAACTTAATTAAGCCGGACCATAAAAATAAAAAGGCCGGACATAAAAATAAAGAGTTAGGGCAAGGAAACCATGGCGGACTTTGTGTTGCTGAGTGATATCAGTAATGGCAGCTATCTTAAGCTGGCCTTGGCGCGGCGCGGCGAACGCCCGCGGGAATCGGCTCATTACGCCTGTAACAGTCTCGAAAGCTACAAAACCGCCATTTCGGACTTTCTGGAAGCACAGTCTAAACCGCGTCTGGCCGGAGCGGCCATTTCGGCGGCGGGCTGGGAGCGCGGCGGCGTGATCCAGTTACCCAATCACGGCTTTTCCATCGATCGCGCCGATATGCGCGGCTTCCTCGACACTCCGCGCATCAACCTGGTCAATGATTTCGTGGCCAAGGCGCTGGCCATTCCCCGCCTGCACGGCAATGAATGCGAAAAAATCTGCGGCGGCGATGCTGTGGAAGAACAGGTCATCGCCGTTATCGGCCCGCATAACGGCCTGGGCATGTCCGCCCTGGTGCCGGACGGCATGGGCGGGTGGACGGCCATGCCGACCGAAGGCGGCCACTCCGATCTGGCGCCGACCTCGGACATCGAAGAGGCGGTGCTGCGCGTGCTGATCGATAAATACGGCCATGTATCGCGCGAACGCGTGATCTCCATTCCCGGCGTGGTCGACCTGTGGGCGGCGCTGGCGAAAATCGAGGGCGATGACGCCAAAGCGCCCTCGATCGAGGAAATTATCGCGCTGGCTTCGACCGACGATCCCCGCGCCAAGCAGGCCATCGATCTCAGCATGGGCTGGTTCGCCGCCATGGCCTCGGACGTGGCGCTGATCCTGGGCGCGCGTGGCGGGGTCTATCTGGCCGGCGATCTGCTCGATATGATCGGCGATCTGTTCGACGTGCCGGCCTTTTGCCGACGCTACGCCGAAAAGGGCCGTCTGAGCGATTATGTTTCGGAAATCCCTGTCTATCGCACGCTCGCGCCCGATATGGAGATCATCGGACTGGCGACTCTGTTCGACTAATCAGCCGCCGCAGGATTCGCGGATCACCAGTTGCGTCGGGATGCGCGTCATCTCGACCGGTTCATTATCGATCAGCGCCGCCAGGGTATCGACCAGCACCCGCGCGGCGGTAGGGGTGTCCTGGCGCACGGTCGAGAGCGTCGGGTTGATGCAGGTGCAGGCCCACAGGTCGTCGAAGCCCATGACCGAGACATCTTTCGGCACGTGCAGGCCGCGTTTTTGCAGGGACTGTATGGCGCCGATGGCCAGCAGATCGGTGACGGCGAAAACGGCATCGAACCGGACGCCTTCATTCAGCAGGCGGTCTATGGCCGCCGCGCCTTCCTCACGCGAGATAAAGCAATCGATCGCCAATGCCGGATCGGGCGTCAGGCCGGCCTCGTCATGGGCGCGCCGGTAACCCTTGTAGCGCTCGAAAAATTCCGAATGGGCCTCCGATGCCTCGCCCAGGAAAACGATACGCTTGCGGCCGAGTCCGATCAGATGATCGACGGCCTCATGCGCGCCCTCTTCGTTCTGCGAGCCGATGAACAGGTTGGGCGTTTCCGGCATGACCGGCCCGAAGACCACCCATGGTTCGCCGACCTTGGCCAGCACGGCCACCTTGCGCAGGTAGGATTCAAAATCGCGGTAGCCAAGGAAGATGATGCCGTCGGCGCGACGTGAGAAACCATAATCCGCGCCCCAGTCGGCATCAGCCTTTTGCAGCGACATCAGCACATCGACGCCCTTGGAATTGGCGTAATCGAGGATCGAGCCGATCAGCGGCAGGAAGAAGGGATTGATGCGGTTGTCGGAGTGGTCGAGGTCTTCGGACACCAGCACGGCAATGGTATTGATTTTCTTCGAGCGCAGTTTCCGCGCATTGATATCGACCGTGTAATTGAGCTGGGCCGCCGCATCGAAAACGCGCTGGCGCACCGCCTCGCTGACCGAGGACGCGCCCGAAAGCGCCCGTGACACGGTGGCCTGTGAGACGCCGGCAAGCGCCGCGATATCGAAGGAGGTGGGACGTTTCATCATGATCTTTTGTTGTGGTTGTTCAGATGATTACATCTCACGCGGAATTAGTCCAGATAATCGCGCATGATCCCGGCCACCCAGTCCATGAAGGCGCGGACCCGGCGGGCCTGATGGCGGCGGCGCGGATAAACCAGCGCGACCGGCAAGGGTTCGGCCTCATATTGCGGCAGGATTTCCACCAGCGCCCCTTCCGCCACATGGCGGCGATGGCCGGTGCGCGGCGATTGCAGGATGCCCAGCCCCGCCAGGGCCGCGCTGCTGAAGGCTTCGGTATTGTTGACCGTGATGCGCCCTGGCATATCCACCACCTTATAGCCATCGCCATCGCGGTACTCGAAACCAAAAGGGCGTGCGCCGAGCGTCAGCGCATAATGGATGAGGTGATGGCGGGCGAGATCATCAATGGTCTTCGGTTCGCCATGGCGCGCCAGATAGTCCGGACTGGCGTAATTACCCATGCGCAACAAGCCGAGCGGCCGCGCCATCAGCGCCGAATCGGACAATACCCCGACGCGGATCACGCAGTCGAACCCTTCCGCCACCACGTCCACCCGCCGGTCCGTGCAGGACAGTTCGATTTCCAGCCCCGGATGGCGGCTTAAGAATTCCGGCAGACGCGGCACCAGAAAATTGCGCGCCAGGCTGACCGGCATATCGACCCGCAGGGCGCCCGTCAGATCGCTTGTCTGCGCGAACATCGTATCCAGTTCATCCAGTTCGGCCAGAACCTCGCGGCAACGCTCATAATAGGCCTGCCCGTCGTGGGTAAGCTGAACCCGGCGTGTGGTGCGGTAAAGAAGCTGGATCCGGAGATACGCCTCCAACTGGCTGACCGCCTGTGACGCGCTCGATTTCGGCAGGCCGAGCGAGGCCGCCGCTGCCGTGAAACTCTGCAACTCGGCGACGCGGACAAAGGCCGTCATGGCGTCCAGGCGATTCATTGTTTATATTTTCCGAACAGTGATGCGTGAATTACCGCATTTATCCTCTTTCACAAAAACAGTAAACCCTGGCTATCAATCCAGGAGACATCTCATGAAAATAGCTCTTATCACCGGCGGCAGCCGTGGCCTCGGCCGCAACATGGCACAGCATCTGGCGGCGCAAGGCGTCGATATCCTCTTTACCTACCGCACCCGCAAGGACGAGGCCGACAGCCTGATCACCGAACTGGCCGCCAAAGGCCGCAAGGCCGTGGCCCTGCAACTCGACACCGGCGTGACGGCGGATTTTCCGGCCTTTGCCGCCCAGGTGCGCGCGGTGCTGAAAAGCGAATGGAACCGTGACGATTTCGACTTCCTGATCAATAATGCCGGCATGGCGCTCTATGCCCCCTTCGCGGAGGTGACCGAGGCCCAGTTCGACGGCATCGTCAATGTCCATTTCAAGGGAGTCGTGTTCCTGACGCAGGCCTTGCTGCCTCTGATCGGGGATGGCGGCCGCATCCTCAACCTGTCCTCCGGGCTGGCGCGCTTCAGCTATCCGGGGTCATCCATCTACGGCGCCGTCAAGGCCGCCATCGACACCCTGACCCGCTATATGGCGCTTGAACTCGGTCCGCGCCGCATCACGGTCAACACCATCGCGCCGGGCGCCATCGAAACCGATTTCGGCAACGGCAATGTGCGCGATAACGCTGAAATCAACGCGGCCATCGCCGGCCGCACGCCTTTGGGCCGCGTCGGGTTGCCAGACGATATCGGCGGGGCGGTGTCGCTGCTGCTGTCCGATGAAGCCGGCTGGATCAACGGCCAGCGGATTGAAGTCTCCGGCGGCATCCACGCTTAGGATCTATTCCTTTACATCCAGCGGCGGGGCCGTGACCGTCGGGCGGTGCATGAAAACCGCATGCACCGCCTTTTCCAGATCGTCGTTCCACTCGATATCGAAGGCATCGAGATTGGTCTTTAGCTGATCCATATGGGTGGTGCCGATGATCGTGGCGTTCATGAATGGCCGCGTGTCGCAGAATTTCAGCGCCAGCGCCGCCGGCTCCAGGCCGTGCTCGCGCGCGATTTTGACATAGGCATCGATGGCCTTGCTGTTGCCCGGACGCTCATAATGCTCGTCACGGCCAAAGCAGGTCATGCGCGCGCCTTCCGGTTCGGCGCCGTTCTGATACTTGCCGGTCAGGTAACCCTGGGCCAAAGGTGAATAGGCCAGCAGGCCGAAATTTTCACGCAAGGACAGTTCGGCCATGTCATAGTCGAAATCGCGCTTGAGCAGGTTATAGCCGTTCTGGATCGATACCGGGCGCGGCCAGCCATGCTTGTCGGCTTCCGCGAAGAAACGCATCGTCCCCCACGGCGTCTCGTTGCTAAGCCCCCAGTGGCGGATATTGCCTTTTTCGATATGGTGACAGAGGCTCTCGATGATCCGCTCGAACGGCACATATTCGTCATTGAGATCGGGATGCGGCTTGAGCAGCCAGTTCTTTGACGGCCGGTCGGGCCAGTGCAACTGATAAAGATCGATCCGGTCGGTTTGCAGACGCCGCAAACAGCCTTCGATGGCCTCGCCGATCTGGGCGCGGGTCAGGCGGGGATCCTCACCGCCCTTGCGCAGCCATGTCCGTCCCGGCGCGCGGCCCAGCACCTTCGAGGCGAGTATGACCTTATCGCGCCGGCCGCCCGTCCTGAACCAGTTGCCGATGAATGTCTCGGTCCGTCCCTGCGTCTCGCGCTTCGGCGGAATGGGATACATCTCGGCGGTGTCGAAGGCATTCACGCCCCGCTCAAAGGCGTAATCCATGAGGCTGTGCGCTGTCGGTTCATCGACCTGCTGGCCGAAAACCATGGTGCCGAGGCAAACCCGCGAAACCTGAACGCCACTGCGGCCAAGATAAGACTTACGCATATGGGGCCTTTCGCTGAATAGCGCCAATTTGCGCGAGGCGGCATAAGTTTGATATCCGCATACAGGCATGCGGATGAAAAGCCCGGATAAAGGCGGCTACCTAAATGCCGGTCAGATCGACCACGATGCGGCGTTCAGCCAGATGAACTTCCGGCACGTTTTCGTCCGTGAACAGCAGATAGAAGCTGGGACCTTCCAGCGGCTTGATATCGAGCAGGTCACCGGCGCCGAAATTATCGACATTCATCACCCGCCCGACCTCATTGCCCGCGGCATCGACCGCCTTCATGCCGATCAGGTCGGTGATGTAATATTCGCCATCTTCCGCTTCGGGCAGGTCGGCGCGGTCGATAAAGAGCTTAAGGCCCTTGATCCGGTCGGCGGCGGTGCGATCGGGCACATCTTCCGCCCTGACGATCAGGGCACCCTTGTGTTCACGCGCCTTGGTCAGGACCAGGGCCGGCTCACCCTTTTCGTTCAGCAAGGGGCTGTATTCCAGCACGCTGTACGGGTCTTCCATAAAGCTCAGCAGCTTGAATTCGCCTTGCAAACCAACGGCGGCGCTTACCTGCGCGACAAAGATCAGATCGGGTTTGGCGGATTTGGTCATCATCACATTCTGTATATGTTGAAGCGGCCCATGCCGTTAGGGTGAGGGGTTGCCTTCACATACAGCAAAGGGCCGGGATTGTCTCCCGGCCCTTAAACTGTCAGCGGCCTGTAACGCCTTATTCCGAAGCGGGGGTTTCTTCGGCAGCCACTTCTTCAACCGGGGCCTCTTCAGCAACCGGAGCGGCCTTGGCTTCTTCAGCTTCGGCCTTGGCGGCGGCTTCGGCGTCCAGGCGATCCTGTTCGCGCTGGGCGCGTTCGGCGGCGCGTTCCTGAGCCTTCTTGCCCGGCTGGGCCTTTTGCGGGTTGTTGCCGTGTTCCCACTTCACCAGGCCCTCTTGCGACAGGAAGCGCGCCACGCGGTCGGTCGGCTGGGCGCCCTTCTTGAGCCACTCGGCGATGCGCTCGACCTTCAGGGTCACGCGCTGGGCGTCCTTCGGCAGCATCGGGTTATAGGTGCCGACCTTTTCGATGAACTTGCCGTCACGCGGAGCGGCAGCGTCAGCGATGACGATGGTGTAATAAGGGCGCTTCTTGGAGCCACCGCGGGACAGACGAATCTTAAGCATTTCAGTATCCTAACTTGTAAGGTGCTATTTCTTTGTGGGGTCGAACGGCTTTGCACCCGGCAAACCGGGCAGGCCACCGAACAGGCCCGAAGGAGGAGTGGCGCCGGGGAGTTTCCCGCCGCCCAAAGCTTTCAGTTTGTCGAGATCGAGCGCCGGGTTCAGGCCTTCCAGCGGATTGCCACCGGGTCCGGCCTGGGTATTGACGCCCATCTTCTTGGCGATATCGGCCATATTGGGTTGCGCACCGCCGCCCATGCCGAACATTTTCGCCATCTGGCCCATGGCGCCACGGCCATTGGAGCGCGACATCATCTTGAAGGTGTCGGCCATCTGGCGGTGCTGCTTGAGCAGGCGGTTGATTTCGGCGACATCGACGCCAGCCCCCGCCGCGATGCGGCGCTTGCGCGAGGCATTGAGCAGGTCGGGCTTCTTGCGCTCCAGCTTGGTCATCGAGGAGATGATGGCCACCTGGCGGTCGAAGATCTTGTCGGAGAAGTTCGATTCCTCGATCTGCTTCTTGACCTTCTGCACGCCGGGCAACATGCCCATGATACCGGTCATGCCGCCCATCTTCTTCATCTGCTGAAGCTGGGCGGAGAGGTCGTCAAGGTCGAACTGGCCCTTGGCCATCTTGCGCGCCATGGCCTCGGCCTTGGAGGCGTCCAGTTCCTGGGCGGCCTTTTCCACCAGAGCGACGATATCGCCCTGACCGAGGATACGGCCGGCGATGCGGCGGGCATCGAAGACATCGAGCGCCTCGACCTTTTCACCCGCGCCAAGATACTTGATCGGCAGGCCGGTGACAGCGCGCATGGAGAGCATGGCGCCGCCGCGCCCATCGCCGTCGGCGCGGGTCAGGATCAGGCCGGTCAGCGGCAGGCGCTCATGGAAGGCGGTGGCCGTGCGCACGGCGTCCTGGCCGGTGAGACTGTCGGCGACGAGGAAGGTTTCGGTCGGATTCGAGATTTTGGCGATCTCGGCCGCTTCCGCCATCAGGGCTTCATCAAGCGTGGTGCGGCCGGCGGTATCGAGGATCAGAACATCATAGCCCTGGAGCTTGGCCGATTGCAGGGCGCGGCGCGTGATCTCGACCGCGCTCTGGCCCGCCACGATCGGCAATACATCGACGCCGGTCTGCTCGCCCAGCAGCTTCAACTGCTCCATGGCAGCCGGACGGCGCGTATCGAGCGAGGCCATCATGACCTTCTTGCGGTCAAACTTCGTCAGGCGCAGGGCCAGCTTGGCGGAGGTCGTCGTTTTACCCGAACCTTGCAGACCGGCCATAAGGATGACGACGGGCGGCACGGCATTGAGATTGACCGGCACCGGCTCCTCGCCGCCCAGCATGTCGATCAGGCCGTCATAGACGATCTTGACCACCTGGTCGGCGGGTTTCACGGCCTTGATGATGGCTTCGCCGGTGGCCAGTTCCTTGGCGCGCGTCATGAACTGGCGCACCACCGGCAGGGCGACGTCGGCTTCCAGCAGGGCGACGCGCACCTCGCGCAGGGCTTCATCGACGTCCTTTTCCGAAAGGACGCCGCGTCCGCTGAGGCGGTCAAACAAACCGGACAGACGGTCGTTCAAGCTGTCGAACATGGCCAAAAACCTTTAATCTGGAGCCGTGCGTTTCCCGCTTTACGCAAAAACAAAATCCCCGAGGGCGCAACGCGCTGTCGGGGCGCCTTCCCAATCCCCTGTTCGATCCCTGTCGAAACGCGTATTGGCAAAGGGTTTTTGCATGAAGCGCAAAGATTTGCGCGGATGTGGCGGGTTCTTTGGCTTAAGGTGGCGGAAGAGTCAAGCCAAACGTGATTTTCGCGCCGGAAGTGATTACTTTTCAAACACTCGATTAAAACCACGAATGCACACGAATGAAGACGCATTTTCTTATTCGTGTTTATTGGCTGCGCCGAACTTCGTTTCGTGTCCATTCGTGGTTCCAACAAACGCATTAAACGGCAAATCCGTCAGTTCATCACGCCGCCAGGGCGCGTGGAGGTCGCGGATCGCCTGTACCCCGGCCTCGCCCAAAGCTCTCCGCAGACCCGGCTGGTCGGTCAACTGGCGCAGATCGGTCACCGCCTCGAAGATATGCGGATCGGCCCAGACCTGCATCGGTTCGCGCCTGACCATGCTGTAGCCGCCTTCCGGATCGGAAATGGGAATAAGCGACGACTGGATCAGCCGTGAATTTTCCGGCGTCATGAAGTCGATATTGCCCGACCAGTCGGTGGCGATCACCGCCACGCCCGCCGCCATCGCCTCGGCAAGCGTCAGGCCAAAACCCTCGGCGCGATGTAATGAAACAAGGATATCGAAAGCGCCGATATAGGCTTCCATGTCGGCTTCGCTGAGGCGCTGATCCATGATGCGGATATCGCTGCGTTTGGCGGCGATGGCCAGAAGCCGGCGCTCGGTGGCGCGATCGTCCGACAGGTCGCTGACCTTGACTGTCAGGCGAGCCACTGGATTCTCTTCAGGAAACGCCTCCTGCCAGGCGATCAGCACACCCCAGGGATTCTTGCGCGCCGACGACGACTTGGTGTCGAACAGGCACAGCACCTCGCACAGCTCATCCGACAGGCCGAAGCGCGCACGGGACAGGGCGTGGCGCGCCGGTGGCGGCAGGGGGACCGGATGCGGCATGACGCGCAGGCGCGGGATCAGGTCGGCGCGCAGAGCATCGTTGAAGGTGGCCACCAGGGCGTCATAAACAAACCGGCTCGGCACCCAGATTTCATGCAGATAATCGGCGATCCGTATCCAGTCACGCGGCGCTTTGGGGGTTTCCCAGGCCCAATAGGCGATGCGGTAGCGGTCGGCCCACTGCGCGGGATCATGCGCCATCAGGGCCACCAGCACTTCCGGCGCATTGGCGTGAATATACCAGACTCCGCCCTTGCCCGGCAGTTCCGCGCCTTCGCTGACATACTGCCTGAAACAGGGGCGTATATCGTGCTCGATCAGATCATAGCCTGCCGCGCGCAAGGCGTTGGCGCTCAGGCGGCCGCCGCGCGCCACACCGGTGGTTTCGTTGAAAAAGGCGGAAACGACCAGCGGCCCCTTGCTCAGTCCCTCCCCGGTCGCTTTTTGCCAGCCGCGCGCCTTGGCCCGACCGAGCAGGTTGAGCGCGCCATGGATCAGCGGCAACCGGTATTTCAGCGGAAGATGTCTCAGGCCCAGCATGTTCCAAACCGGCAGGAATAGCGAAAGTCCCGCCTATACAGGTTTATCGCCCTAAAGGCCAAGCCATTTGCGGCGCTGCGACCAGTAGGACTGGAATTGATCGGCCTGATCCTTATCCTCGAAGGTCACGACCTTGACCTGATGATTGCCCGTGGGATCGGAGCGCACGGAAATGGAATCGGCATCATTGACGGCGGCGGCTTCGACAAATTTGAAAAAAGCCCCAAAGAAGGCATCCTGCTCGGAATCGGTATTCAGATCGAACTCTAAACTGACCACGCTGGCACCTCTTGATTTCGTCTCGCGTCACAGCTAGTGCCCGAAGGCGCTGAACACCATGCGAAACCCAGGCGGAAATTATCAGGGTTCTGCAAAAAATACGTGCTCAAAAACTGTGCCCAAAAAACTGTGCATTGCACAATATATAGTGAAACCCATTCATGGGTCCGAGTCAAAAAGAATTAAACAATCCTTAAAACCCGCGCCACGTTCTGTGGCCACAAAGACGCTTAACGCAGGGATGACAGCCTTGTCACCCCTGCGATCAATTTATTTTGAGACAATTTTGAAATTGTCAGTGTCCGAACAACAGGCGAAAAAAGTTATACTTTTTCAGCCGTTCTTGCCGGCTTGTCGTTCGGCAGCAGCAGCTTTTTGACATTGCGCGCGGCCTGGCGGATGCGCGCCTCGTTCTCGACCAGGCCGAGCCGGACATAGCCTTCGCCATATTCACCGAAACCCAGGCCGGGGGCGACGGCGACATGCGCCTCCTCGATCAGCATCTTGGCGAATTCCATCGACCCCATGTGCTCGAACTTCGGCGGGATTTTCGCCCAGGCGAACATCGAAGCCGGCGGCGGCGGAATATCCCAGCCGGCGCGTTTCATCGAGTCGATCAGCACGTCGCGGCGTGACTTATAAGTGGCGCGGATTTCGGCGACATTATCCTGCGGGCCATTAAGCGCGGCGGCGGCGGCCACCTGGATCGGGGCGAAACCGCCGTAATCGAGATAGGATTTCACGCGGGCCAGCGCCGCGCAGATCTGCGCGTTGCCGACCACCATGCCGACGCGCCAGCCGGCCATGGCATAGGTTTTCGACAGCGAATTGATCTCGACACAGCGCTCCATGGCGCCCTCGACCTGGAGGATCGACGGCGGCGGATTGTCCTCGAAATAGATTTCCGAATAGGCGATATCCGACAGCACGATCAGGTCATGCTTTTGAGCGATGCGGATAACTTCCTTGTAGAAATCGAGATCGACCCATTGCGCGGTCGGGTTCGACGGATAGGAGACGATCATCACCGAAGGCGTCGGCACCGAATGCTTGACGGCTTTCTCGATCCCCGAAAGATATTGCTCAGGCGACAGCGCCGGCACATGGCGGATAACGCCCCCCGCCATCAGGAAACCGAAGGCGTGGATCGGATAGGCCGGATTGGGACAGATCACCGTATCGCCCGGCGCGGTGATGGCCATGGCCAGGTTGGCGAAGCCTTCCTTGGAGCCGAGCGTGGCCACGACCTCGGTATCCGGATTGAGTTTCACGCCATAGCGGCGGTCATAATAGCCGGCCATGGCCTTGCGCAGGCCTTGAATCCCCTTGGAAACGCTGTAGCCGTGGGTCTTCGGCTTCTGCGCCGTTTCGATCAGCTTGTCGACGATATGCGGCGCGGTCGCCATATCGGGATTGCCCATGCCGAAATCGATGACATCCGTACCGGCAGCTCGCAGACGGGCCTTCACCTTGTTGACTTCTTCAAAGACATAGGGAGGCAGGCGGCGAATACGGTAAAAGTCACGCATGACGAACTCAGGGCCTTTTGGCAGGAGGGATGGGAAGGCTCATATGGCGCATCCCGATTCGTTTGTCATCCCATCACGGCCATTTTTTTCGGAATATTTTGCACAAATGTCGGAAATTATCCTATGCGCAATGGCTGATATCAGGAAATGGAACCGCTAATGGACACGAATAAACACGAATATTCTGACCTTCATTCGTGTTTATTCGTGTCCATTAGTGGTGCGAAACAGGGGCAATTATATGTTCTGACGCCGCCGGTTATCCAGCAATGATACGATCCAGATCACAAACCCGCCGAGCGCCAGCGCCACGCCGACAAAGCCCGTTTCATTGAAATCCGCCCCACGCGCGATGACCATCCCCGCCAGCAGCGGCCCCAGGGCGTTGGCGAAGTTGAAGGCCGAATGATTGAGCGCCGCCGCCATGGTCTGGGCGTCTCCGGCCACATCCATCAGCCGGGTTTGCAGCATGATCCCCAGCCCGCCGCCGCCGCCAATCATGAAGACGGCCAGGCTGATGGCCCAGACATTATGCGCCGCGAACGGATAGACGCCGAGCCAGACCGCGCTCCATAACAAACAGAGTCCGATGGCCGGCATCTGCGCCTTGTCGGCCGCCCAGCCGCAAAACAGCGTACCAACCGTCATGCCGAGGCCGAACAGGCACAGCACCACCGGCACGAAGCCGGCGGTCACATGGGTCACGGTCAGCAGCGTCGAGGCGACATAGGTATAGACGGCGAACATGCCGCCAAAACCGATGGCCCCGATGCCGAGCGTCAACCATACCTGCCCGCGTTTCAATGCCCCAAGTTCGCGCATCGGATGAGCGTCGAGATCGCGCGGCTGCTTCGGCGCGAAGGCCCAGACCAGCCCCATGGTCAACACGGACAGCATGGCGACCAGGCCGAAACCGGCGCGCCAGCCGGTGACCTGCCCCATCCAGTTGGCCGCCGGCACACCGATGACCGTGGCGATGGTCAGGCCCAGCATGATACGCGCCACGGCCCGCGCCCGCTTTTCGGCGGGTACAATGGAGGCCCCCACCAGCGAAGCGACACCGAAATAAGCGCCGTGCGGCAAACCACTGACGAAGCGGAAGAACAGCATCCAGTGATAATCGGGGGCCAGCGCGCTCAGGCCGTTGGCGAGACCGAAGACCAGCATCAGCATGATCAGCAGGAACTTGCGTGACAACCGCGCCGCCAGAACGGCAATCGTCGGCGCCCCCACCACGACGCCGAGCGCATAGGCGCTGATGACATGGCCCGCCGTCGCCGGATCGATATGCAGATCCTTCGAGAAATAGGGCAGCAGGCTCATGGTGGCGAATTCGGTGGTGCCGATGGCGAAGCTGCCCATGGCCAGCGCGAACAGCACAACGCCCGGACGGCGCGCGGGCGCGGCGTCAATGACCGCGCCGGGAGCAAGACTTTCCATATTCAGAACTCGCAAACACACACAGAAAACGTGTATTTACAGGTTACCGCACCGGATTACGAGGCCCTTGCCGTCAATTATTATTGCGCCGCATCAATTCTCGACATGAGCACGCAACCGCTCCATTGCTCCCTCCCACTGGCGGGAGATGATATCGAAATAATGCCGGGCATCATCGAAGCGCGACCGTTCCAGCTGCCAGATGGTTGTGCGGCCAAGCCGCAGATGGGTGACCAATCCGGCCTTTTCCAGCACATGCAGGTGTTTGGTGACGGCCTGCCGGCTCATTTGCGCGCCGCCGGTGAGATTGACGATGGAGGCCGGGCCGGTGCGCAGCCGCTCGACAATGGCCAGCCTTGTGTCATCGCCCAGGGCCGCGAAAACCGCCGCCTTACCGGGCAAGATAAGCCTCGATCAGCCGGGTCTGGGCGTCCCAGCCGCCGTCATTGGCGGTGAAGGCTTCGGCACGGCGGGCCAGTGGAATATTCTCAAAGCCGCTTTCGGTGATCACCAGACGCACGCCGCCATCCACTTCCGACAGGGCGAAGGTGCAGAGCGTCATCGGCTCCCGGCTGTAATCGTAATCCGTCTTAACGCCATACGGATGCCAATGGAAACTGAAGCGCGTCCGCGGCGTGATCTCGCCGACGACGATATGGAAAGGTGTGCCTTCATAAGGTTTCTGCATGGCCGCCACCTCGTCATCGACCGCCGTGGGCACGATTATGCCACTGAGTTTTTCACCGGCGCGGAACGGTCCATCGAAGCGGACGCCGAACCACCGGCCGAACTGATCGGCCTCACTGATCGCCGCCCAGACCTTTTCCAACGGCGCTTTCAGAATGATTTCCTTGCGGATTTCGTTTTGCATATTGGCAACTCCATGGTTGCCTTTTACATTCGCGGCAGAAAACACGCAACCAAAAAGTTGCTATTCGATCTTGACGGCCTTCGGCTCGCTCTTGCGCAGGGCCAGCGAAATGACCGTGGCGAGGATCAGCGCCGTGCCCAGCCAGTCGTAAAAGCCAAAGCGCGTGCCCAGCCAGATCATGCCGATCACCGCCGCCGCCAGCGGTTCGGCGCAGGCCAGCAGGCTTGAGGTTTCCGGCCCGACGTGTTTCACCGCCGTCAGATAGGCATAGAACGGGATCAAGGTGCCGAAGACGATAACAAAGGCGAAAGCGCCGATGGCGGGCATATCCCAAACACCTTCGATCGCCCAGGGCGCATGGACGAGACTGAGCGCCACCCCGCCGATCAACATTCCCCAGCCGATAACGATGGGCGGCGAATAGCGCGACATCAGGGTCAGGGGCTGTATGGAATAGAAGGCCAGCGCCACCGCCGAGCTTAAACCCCAGACCAGCGCCATTTTCGAGATCGACAGGCTGCTGAGGCTGCCGTGCGTCACCATGAAGAAGGTGCCGGCCACGGCCATGGCCACGCACAGCAATTCAAACGGCGTCGGCCAGCGCTTTTTCTGCAAGGCGAACCAGCCGACAATCAGCACCGGCCCGGTATACTGGATCACGGTCGCGGTGGCGGCATTAGAAGCATTGATGGCGGCGAAATAGGTATATTGCACGGCCAACATTCCGAACAGGCCGAAGACCGCCATGCGTAAGGCGTCCGCCTTGTTTGTCCAGACGGTAAAGAGGTCACGCGGCGTCCGCAAGGCCACGAAGCCGAGCATCAGCACACCAGCGGACAACATGCGCACCGCCACCAGCCATTCGGTATTGACGCCACGATGCGCAAACAGGAACTGGCCGAAAGTGCCCGACACACCCCACAGCATGGCCGACATGAACGCCAGTCCGCAGCCTTTGAGATAGTCGGGTTTCATCGTGTATACCTGATTATGAAGCCCGCAGTCCTATTCCACAGTCACCGGCCTGGCAAGATTTGAGCGATAAGCCGGCCGCGAAAATCACATCTTTTGGTTGATATCGGAATGTGTCATCATGTTTAACGATTGAAGCAGATGGGGGATTATCATGCAGATCGGCTGGCTTCTCGCGGTGCTGATGTTGACGGGCGCAACTCCTGACAGACCGGCCGATATCGCCAGATCCATTGCGGAAAAACCGCTCGCCGACCTGGATGCCTATTATGCGCTGAAGACGCAACTGGGGCCGGCAGGATTCGCGGATCTTGAGTCGGAAGTGGTAAGGCTGGGCAATCAACAGGCCGGCATCGGTGGCGAAAGCGAATATCCGACTTGCCGTTTGCCGGACTGGCAACTCTCGGCGGCAGCGGCCATCACGCTGGTATCCATGACAAAAGACAATGCGGAGTGGGCCATAAACCGCGCGCAGGCTGTTCGCGCCGAACGCGATCTGGCCAGCTTCCGCAGCCGGGTAATGGCCGGTGAAGCGGTTGATCCCGCGTTCGCCGGTGTTGTGGGCCAAGCCAGACTGGCGGCGACCGAAAAAGAGGTGCGCGCGCGCACTTTTGCCCGGCGCGTGGCGGAGGATCAGTTCGATCGCCTGAGCGCGCGGACAATTCAGCAACAGCGGCTTTGGGCAAAGGATGTGGGTCCAAAGGTTCAGGCCTACTTGCTGCAAGCCAATGTCGCGCAGATGTGCCGCACGGACCGGGCCAATACGGAATGGCTGAAAGCCGATGTGAAAACCAATGGCTGGCCGCGCCTCTCCACGGAAGGCGTTAACATGGCGGGCGACGCCTGGCTGCTGATACAGCACGCTGACCATGATCCCGCGTTTCAGCGGGAAGTCCTGATTTTGCTCGAAGCCCTTTTGCCTTCAAAGGATGTGGCGCCGCAAAGCTATGCCCTGCTCTATGATCGTGTCGCAACGGCGGATAAACGGCCGCAACGCTATGGCACTCAGGGGCGTTGCACGGGCGAAGCGACCTGGGAACCCTTGCCCGTGGAAGACCCGGATCATCTGGATGAGCGCCGCGCGCAGGTCGGTCTGGGGCCGGAGGCGGAGTACAAGAAGGTGTTTTCGTACTGTACGGCTGAGATGGCTATGCCGGCGAAGGGGACATAACGCGTACTCGGATTTACTCCACCGTCACCGATTTGGCCAGATTGCGCGGCTGATCGACATCCGTGCCTTTATGGACGGCGGTATGATAGGCCAGAAGCTGGATCGGCACGGAATAGACAAGGGCGGCGATGAACGGATCGCAGTCCGGCGCCCGGATCACCTGCAAAACCCTGGCCGCATCGCCCGAAAGCGACGGCGCTTTCTGCGGGGCATTGGTGATCATGATGACCCGGCCGCCGCGCGCCGCCACCTCCTGCACATTGGAGGCCGTCTTCTCGAACAGTTCGTCATCCGGGGCGATGACCACCACCGGCGTATTTTCGTCGATCAGGGCGATCGGGCCATGTTTCAATTCGCCGGCGGCATAGCCTTCGGCATGGATATAGCTGATTTCCTTGAGTTTCAGCGCACCTTCCAACGCCAGCGGATAGGTTTCGCCACGGCCGAGATAGATGACATCGCGCGCCTTTGAGAGCGCGTGGGTGGTGCGGGCGATCTCGCCATCCATGCCCAGCGCTTCGGCGATCAGGCCGGGGGCTTCGAGCAGGGTCTGGACGTAATGCGCCTCCCCGGCGGCATCAATGCGGCCGCGCTGTGAGGCGGCGCAAACAACCAGAGACAGAAGCGCCGAAAGCTGGGCGGTGAAGGCCTTGGTGGAAGCGACGCCGATTTCGGGACCGGCATGGGTGGGCCACAGGATATCGGCTTCGCGCGCCATGGTGGAGGAATGGACATTGACCAGGGCGGCGGTCATCAGACCCTGCGCCTTGCACCAGCGCAGGGCGGCCAGGGTATCGGCGGTTTCACCCGATTGCGACACGGCGACCGCCAAAGTGCCGGGCGTGACGGCCGGGGCGCGGTAGCGGAATTCCGAAGCCACCTCGACATCGACCGGCAAGCCGGCCAGTTTTTCAAAGGCATAGCGCGCGATCGAACCGGCATAATAGGCGGTGCCGCAGGCGATGATCTGTATGCGGACGATTTTCGAGAAATCGACACCCGCCTTGATATCGGCGCGCACCGCCTGCGCCACCGGATCGAGATAGGCGCTGAAAGTGCGCTGGCAGCTTTCCGGCTGTTCGTGGACTTCCTTTTCCATGAAGTGACGGTAGCTGCCCTTCTCGACCAGCGCGGCGGAAGCGGAAACGGTGACGATCGGGCGATTGACCAGGAAGCCGCCGCTATCGCGCACCTCGGCTGAATCCTTTTTCAGGATCACCCAGTCGCCCTCTTCAAGATAGGTGACACGCTGGGTGAAGGGGCCGACGGCGAGCGCATCCGAGCCGAGATACATTTCCTCCTCGCTCCAGCCGATCACCAATGGCGAGCCACGGCGCGCGCCCAGCAGGATATCGTCCTCGCCTTCCACCAGAATCGCCAGGGCATAGGCGCCGTGAAGCTGATCGAGCACCGATTTGAAGGCCTCTTTCAGTGTCTGGCCGGATTTCAGCGCTCCATCGAGCAGGTGGGCGATGACCTCGGTATCGGTATCGGAGTCGAAAACCTCGCCCCTGGCTTTCAGGTCAGCTTTCAATTCGGCGTAGTTTTCGATGATGCCGTTATGGACCAGCGTGACCTTGCCGTATTGATGCGGGTGGGCGTTGGCGACGGTCGGCGCGCCGTGAGTGGCCCAGCGGGTATGACCGATACCCGTCGCGCCGGTGATCGGCTCTTCGGCGATAACGGCTTCGAGATTGCGGATCTTGCCGGCGGCGCGGCGGCGCTGGATGCCTGTAGCTGTCTGGACAGCGATACCGGCGGAGTCATAGCCGCGGTATTCAAGGCGGCGCAGGGATTCCAGCAGGCGCGGGGCGGCGGGTTCATTGCCGATAATACCGATGATGCCGCACATGGGGACCGTCCTTTTCGCCGTTCACGCTAAATTGCTACCTTCAAATAGCATATGGAAAATTGAATTGCTATAAATTGATGTTACAAAAAATAGCGGATGGAATGCCTATCCTTGGCGAAAGCAAGCAATTAACCTATTGTATTCATAATTTGCATACTAAATGACGCGAATTTTATAATTTGAAACAATGACCACACGGAATCATGCAATAAATAAATTGCAAATCATCCCTTTCCAGCCTAGTGAAGTGACGAGTGCAGCGAAAACAAGCGGGTGAGAACCCGTCGGCCGTAGATATTGCGGCCACCATTCCCTCTCCCCTTGTAAAAGGGGAGAGGGAGAAGAATAAGGAACCGGACATGAGCGAGAACAAGTGGGAGAAACTGCAAGGCGCGGTCAATGCGTCGGGCATTTCGATCAAGGACGTGGCCGAGGCCGCCGCCATCGCCCAGAGCAGCATTTTCCGCGCCATGAACGGCTCCACCAAGGCGCCGCGCCCGGAAACGGTCGATAAGCTGGAGGCCGCCTTTATCTCCCTGCTGACGCAGAAGATCGCCGATTACCGTCAGGCCATGTCGCTTTACGGCTATAACCCCATCCGCAACCGCAACGAAGAAATGGCCACCCATATGCCCGCCATGACCCAGACCCGCAAATATTTCGGCACCGACGGCATCCGCGGCCAGGCCAACACCTTCCCGATGACCGCCGAAGTCGCCTACCGCGTCGGCATGGCCGCCGGCAAGATGTTCATGTCGGATTCGGACCGCCGCCATCTGGTCGTGATCGGCAAGGATACCCGGCTGTCGGGATACATGATCGAGCCGGCCCTGGTGGCGGGCTTTACGTCGGTCGGCATGGATGTGCGCCTGTTCGGTCCCCTGCCCACCCCCGGCGTGGCCATGATGACCCGCTCGATGCGCGCCGATCTCGGCGTCATGATCTCCGCCTCGCATAACGCCTTCGCCGATAACGGCATCAAGCTGTTCGGTCCCGATGGCTACAAGCTTTCCGATGAAGTGGAACTGGCCATAGAGGCACGCATGGACGGCAATATTCTCGTCGGCGTGGCCGATCCGCACAAGCTCGGCCGGGTGCAGCGCGTCGATGACGCCCAATGGCGCTATGTCGAAATCGCCAAGGCCACCTTCCCGCGTCATCTGACGCTGAACGGCCTGCGCATCGTGCTCGATTGCGCCAATGGCGCGGCCTATAAGGTGGCGCCGCTGGCGCTCTATGAACTGGGCGCCGAGGTCTTCCCGCTGGGCGTGACGCCGGACGGCCTGAACATCAATGAAAAGTGCGGCTCCACCCAGCCGCAGGCCATGGCGCAGAAGGTCAGGGAACTGCGCGCCGATATCGGCATCGCGCTCGATGGCGACGCCGACCGCGTGGTGATCTGCGATGAAAACGGCCAGATCGTCGATGGCGATCAGATCATGGCCATCGTCGCCGGCGCTTTGGCGCGCAAGGGTTCGCTGCAAGGCGGCGGCCTGGTGGCCACGGTCATGTCGAACCTCGGCCTGGAAAGACATATGCGGAAACTGGGTTTGTCACTGGAGCGCACCAAGGTCGGCGACCGTTATGTCATGGAGCGGATGCGGGAGGGCGGCTTCAATATCGGCGGCGAACAGTCCGGCCACGTCATCCTGAGCGATTACGCCACCACCGGCGACGGCCTGATCGCGGCGCTTCAGGTGCTGGCCGAGCGGGTCGAATCCGGCAAGCCGATGAGCGAACTGGGCCGCCAGTTCGAGACTGTGCCGCAACTGCTGAAGAATGTGAAATATACCGGCCAGAACCCTATGGAACGCGAGGCGGTCAAGGCGGCGATCAAGGCTGGCGAAGAGGCCCTCAAGGGCACCGGCCGCGTTCTGGTACGCCCCTCCGGCACCGAACCGCTGATCCGCGTCATGGCCGAGGGTGATGATGCTGATCAGGTTCGGGAGGTGGTCAATGCAATCGCCGGGGCCATGTCGGCCTCTTGAATTCCGGGGTTTGGCTCGGCGCCCCCGGGGCCTGTGGCCCCAAGCCTGCTCTTTCCAGGAAAAACCCGGCCTTTAGGGGCCGGGTTTTTCCTGGAACAAGGCAAGATTTGTGGGGTCACGGACCCCACACCCCGAAACTTAAAGGATGCTCTGGCCCGTCTTGGCCCAGTCGGCCAGGAAGGTTTCCAGGCCCTTGTCGGTCAGCGGGTGCTTGAACATGTCGCGGAAGGTCTGCGGCGGCAGGGTGGCGCAATCGGCGCCGGCGATGGCGGCCTGGGCGACGTGGGTATTGTTGCGCAGGCTCGCCGCCAGGATTTCGGTGTCGAAATCGTAATTGTCATAGACGGCGCGGATATCGTGGATCAGTTGCATCCCGTCGGCGCCCTGGTCATCGAGACGGCCAACGAACGGCGAAACGAAGGTGGCGCCGGCCTTGGCGGCCAACAGAGCCTGGGTTGCCGAGAAACACAGGGTCACGTTGGTCATCAGGCCTTGAGATGAGAATTCCTTGGTGGCCTTGAGGCCATCGATGGTCAGCGGCACCTTGATGACCACATTGGTGGCGATCTTGGCCAGCTTTTCGCCTTCCTTGATCATGGTGGTGGCATCGGTGGCGGCGACTTCGGCCGAGACAGGCCCTTCGCACATGTCGCAGATTTCCTTGATGACTTCGAGGATATTGCGGCCGGACTTGGCGATCAGGGTCGGATTGGTGGTAACGCCGTCGATCAGGCCGGTTGCCATCAGTTCGGCAAGGACCTGGGTGTCGGCGGTATCGGCAAAAAGCAGCATGTCAGGGTTCCTGTTGCGGGCGCGGTTGAGGAATAAACTTTCAACGGGCGCAAAATTTCGTTATGGGAAGGCTTAAGCCATCATCCCCCCACAAGTTCAAGCTTTTTCCTATGACCAGTTCTGTCGTGTCCAAAATTTCCGGCGCCCCAAAAGAGACTCAGCCCAAGGTCGGTTTCGTATCGCTGGGCTGCCCGAAGGCCTTGGTCGATTCTGAACGCATCCTGACGCGCCTGAAAGGCGAGGGCTACGACACCTCGGCCTCCTACGCCGGGGCTGATGTCATCGTGGTCAATACCTGCGGTTTCCTCGATTCCGCCAAGGAAGAAAGCCTTTCGGCCATCGGCGAGGCGCTGGCCGAAAATGGCAAGGTCATCGTCACCGGCTGCATGGGCGGCGAGGAAGACCTGATCCGCTCGCGCTTTCCCAATGTCGCCGCCGTCACCGGCGCGCATCAGTATGATGCGGTGATGGACGCCGTGCATACCGTGGTGCCGCCCAAGCCCGATCCCTTCCGCCCGCTAGTGCCGGAAGATTCCGCCGGTGTACGCCTGACGCCAAAGCATTATTCGTATCTCAAGATTTCCGAAGGCTGCGATCACCGCTGTTCCTTCTGCATCATCCCGTCCCTGCGCGGTGATCTCGCCTCGCGCCCGGTGGCCGAAGTGCTGCGCGAGGCGGAAATCCTCGCCAAATCCGGCGTCAGGGAACTGCTGGTCGTCTCCCAGGATACGTCAGCCTACGGACTGGATATCCGCTATGCCCAATCCGAGTGGCGCGGCCAGAACTGGAACGCCTCGTTCGAGGATCTGTCGCGCGGGCTTGGCGAACTCGGCATCTGGGTGCGGATGCACTATGTCTACCCGTATCCACACGTCAATTCGGTCATCCCGCTGATGGCCGAAGGCAAGATCCTGCCCTATCTCGATATTCCGTTCCAGCACGCCTCGCCGAAGATTTTGAAAGCGATGAAGCGCCCCGGCAATCAGGAAAAGACGCTCGACCGCATCCTCTCCTGGCGCGAAGTCTGCCCGGACCTGACCCTGCGCTCGACCTTCGTCGTCGGCTTCCCCGGCGAGACGGAGGCCGATTTCAACTTCCTGCTCGACTGGCTGGAAGTGGCGCAGATCGATCGCGTCGGCGCCTTCGCCTATGAAAACGTCGAGGGCGCGGCGGCCAAGCTGCTGCCCGACCATGTGCCGGAAGAGGTCAAGCAGGACCGTCTGGCCCGCTTCATGGCCGTGGCTTCGCGCATTTCGGCGCAGAAACTGGCCAACAAGGTGGGCCGCATCGAGGACTGCCTGGTTGACGACATCCGCAATGACGGCACCGCCATCGCCCGCACGAAAGGCGACGCGCCGGAAATCGACGGCCATATCTTCCTGAAAGGTTTCAACGGTCTGAAACCCGGCGATCTGGTCAAGGCCAGGGTGACCAAGGCCGACGCCTACGACCTGTGGGGCGAGCCGGAAGGCCTGATCAAGCTCAATCGTGTGCCCGGCGTGCGCCCCGTCCGCCGCCATACGCTGATATCGCGGATATAGAAACGGGCGTTTGATTTCCCGTCCGTGTCACAAATTCGCCGATTTTGCCTGTGAGCTTTCGCTCCGGACAGGGAGGGCGGTATGCGGATACATTTGGCGCTGGCGGTGGCCCTGACGCTGCTGGCGCAAGGCGCAAACGCGGCCACGGACCCGGCTGTGCATTATCACGTCTCAACCGCCATGGCGGGTGACGATTTGCAGGCCATCGTGTTCGACGTCCGCTTCAAGGCGGACGAAGATGGTCAGACGGAAATCGATTTTCCGGATCACTGGGGCGGCGGACGTGAATTCTACAAGGCGCTCAAGGATATCCAGATAACCGGCGCGAGCCACATCGAAACGCCGCCCGATCATCCCGAGGCACGTATCCTGACATCGAAGCCGAACGCCCCCATCACCGTGACCTACCGGCTTTACACGAACCGCACCAAGGGGGAAGAAGGCCCATTGGATACCGACATGCGCTATCCGATTATTGGTCCGGAGCGCTTTTACCTGACCGGTCAGCAGGTCATGCTCTGGATCGATGGCCGCGACGACGCACCCGCGACGTTTTCCTACAAGATGCCCGAAGGCTGGACTTTCGCTTCGGACCTGGAAGACCTGCAACTGGGCGGCGGCACGCCCAATCAGGTCATTCCGAGTGTCATGCTGGCCGGCAGAGACGTGCATATCGATACGATAAAGACGGCACATACCCGGCTGCGTATCGCCACCGCCGGCCGATTCGATTTTTCGGCCGCCGATTTCCAGGACCGCATCGCCAGGGTGATAGAAACCGAACAGGCGTTCTGGAACGACGGTCAGCCCGCTTTTCTGGTGACGCTGGCGCCCCTGGAATCCGGCGCCGGGGCGCAATCCATGCACGGCACGGGCCTGGATGACGCCTTCGCCATGGTCACCACGCCTTCCGTGCCGGTCGAGCGCCTGAATGTCACCCTGGCGCACGAATATTTTCATAGCTGGAATTACCGCAAGCTTGGAAGCTGGTATAGCACCGGCGATGAGGCGCTGGGCTACTGGTTTTCCGAGGGCTTTACCGATTATTACGGCCGCAAGCTGGCCCTGCGCGCTGGCGTGATCGATCTGCGTCAGTTCGTCGCGCTGTGGAACCAGGCGCTGGGCGAATATGCCGCCTCGCCTCACCGGACCACGCCCTATGCCGAAATCCGCGACAACTTCTGGAAGGACGAGGATTGGGGCCAGATGCCCTACGACCGGGGATCGCAGGTGGCGGCATTATGGAACCGGCGCTGGCACAATCAGGGCGTGACGCTCGACCGTTTCATGCTGGCTCTGCGCGACCGCGTGGCCACCGATCCGGCCTTTGCCGCCCTGCCGCTGCCCGACCGGCTGAAGTCCATCGCCAGCCAGTTGGGCGTTTCCGTCGAACCCGAATTGAGCGATAGCATCGATCGTGGTGATGCCCTTAGCCTGCCAATGGATGGGCTGGGCGGATGCCTCAGGGTAGTGAACGAGGACGCCGCCGATTTCGATCCGGGATACGACACGGAAAAGACCATCGCCACCGGCGTCTTCTCCAGTGTCGATCCGGAAGGCAATGCCTATAAGGCAGGCCTGCGCGACGGCATGAAACGGCTGGCGCGGCTGAGTGGCGAACCCAATGATAGTTCCGTACCCCTCAGCTATCGCGTGACCGATCCAGAGGGTGCGGAAAAGATCATTTCTTACCTGCCCCAAGGCAAAATGCATCATCCGCGCCAGCGCGTCATCATGCCGGAAGGCCTGGATGCCGAAGCCCTGAAAACCTGCGCGGCCGAGGTGGCGGCCTATTAGACCGCCTCCAACATGGCATGATCTCAGAACCTGGCTGTCAGCCGGCGCGACAGGCGTGTCTTGATGCGCGCCAATGCTTCCGTCGAGGCCGGATTGATGAAATCATAGCCGATAGCCGCCCAGTCGGGATCGTCCTTTTCGTAACCCAGACGCGGCAGGATTTCGAGCGAGGTGACGAAGGCCTGCGTGCGGTAAGGCAGAAGCACGCCGCCATGCGCCGCCTGATGCGCCCTCGCCTCCTCATAATTGCGAAACCAGTGATTGATCGAATCCTTCAGGCCGGGTGATGCGAAAACTTCGGAAAAATCGACCTCTTCCGCGGCCGTTTTCAGCGCGGTCCAGGTCGGGAAACCGGCTTCGTGGGCGATCACGGTCAGGGCGTGCTTGAGTTGCAGGCCGGCGGGGGCGTTTTCCAGATGGCGGAAACGGTCGCGCGCCGTTGCCTCATCGGCGCGCACGGCTTTCAACAGCCTGGCGGCGTCGCGTTTATATTGTTCGATGGGTTTGAGGTCATGCACGTCAGGCATGGGGAATCTCCTTTGCGTCACGGCTTTTCCCCATCCCGGAAAGCCACAAAAGAGCAGATTATATATCGCAAGTCTCTTGCAACAGGCTGACGTCACCGTCTTTCGCGGGGTTGAGCCGACCTGCCGGCTCAGGGTGTTTTTATTCGCCTTGCTTTTAAAAAGCAAGACCGCTCAAGCGCCGCGAGGCTCGCCGCAACGGCGGCGGCGGGCAGTCGCCCTTGCCAAAGCCTGGAACGCTTTGGAAATCGTTGCGCCTGGCGTTTGCATTTTTTTCATGATTGCGGCGTGAAGTGATGTTAAGGAATTGGGGATAGCGTTCCCAAAACTCAGATTTCGGGCGGGCAGATTGATCAATCTCAAAGAGACGCTTCAGACCTTCGATCACGCGCATCCTGACATGCCGCTGGCCGGTGTGCTGAAAAAAGGCCCTGCCTATCACGATCGCTGGTGGCTGACGGGTGACGGCCTGCGCATGTATGCCCGCGATTATCCCGCCGCCGCCGGACGCGTGCGGCTGCCAGTGATCTGCCTGCACGGCCTGACGCGCAATTGCAGCGATTTCGAGGCGGTAGCGCCCTGGATCGCCGCGCTCGACCGCCGCGTCATCGCACCGGATTTCCGCGGCCGCGGCCTGTCGGAAAACGATCCCGACGCCATGAACTACCACCTGTGGACCTACGCCAAGGACATCCTCGACCTGTGCGACGCCTTCGGCATCGGTCAGGCGATCTTCATCGGAAATTCGATGGGCGGGCTTGTGACCATGGTGCTCTCCACCCTGCGGCCCAACCTGATCAAGGCGGCCATACTGAACGATATCGGCCCCACCCTCGCGCCAAAGGGCCAGGCGCGGATTTCGGCCATGGCCGCCCTGCCCCGCCGCGCCATGCGCAACTGGCAGGACGCCAGCACCTTCATCGCCGAACAATACCGTCTGGTCTTCCCGGACAATACCCCGGCGGACTGGTTGAAATTCGCCCGGCGCGTTTTCCGCAAGGGCCGCGACGGCAACCTGCACCTGGCTTATGATCCGCGCATCACCGACGCCTTCAAGACCCTGACGGTCGGGTCGGCGGCCTACGACCTGGCCCCCTGTTACGCCAGCCTGGCGCACGGCCGCCGGCTCCTGCTCGTTCGCGGGGCGCTGTCGGATGTGCTCGACGCGGCGGAGGCAAAGAAGATGGTGGTGTCGAAAGCCGTCACGCGGGTCGATATCGACCGCGTGGGCCATGCCCCCCTGCTGACCGAACCGCAGGCGCGCGCCGCCATCACGGACTTCCTTGAATCACAGGGATAAAGCGCCCATATCGCTTTTATGGATGTGAGGTGCTGATGACGCGGACCGTGGTTTTTGACAGCCCGTTTTTGCTGGGTTTCGACGATATGCGATTGCTGATCGATCGCGTCGGCCGCAGCCATGACAACTACCCGCCCTATAATGTCGAATCCCTGAGCGCCGATCATATCCGCATCAGCATCGCCGTGGCCGGCTTTACCGCCGATCAGTTGCGCATCGAGGTGCGCGGCGCCCACCTGACCGTTTCAGCCGCAAGAGATCGCGCCGGAGAAGCGCCGGAGCGGGAATATCTGCATCGCGGCATAGCGCTTCGCGGGTTCAATCGCGCCTTTGTGCTCAGCGACGGCCTGGAAATCACCAAGGCCAGCCTGGCCTACGGCCTGCTGCATATCGACCTTATCCGGCCGAAACCGATCGACACGGTGAAGATCATCCCGATTGAGGTGGCGGGGTAACCGAGAGCAAGAGACTGTAATCACTCCAAAATTCATCCGTTGAATTTTGGCAGGCGCGCCAATTCTTTACGGCAAGATGCGCGCCGCCGCCGTTGCGGCATATCTCTTAATAAGCATGTTTAAGCCGCGTTGGTATCCGCCATGCTGGTAAGTATGGCGTAGAGCGCATCCGGCTTGTCGATCAGGCGCAATTGCTCACGCAGGTCTTTCTGGCGCAGCAGGCGCGATACCTTGGCCAGGGCGCGCAGATGTTCGGTGCCGGCGTTTTCCGGCGCCAGCAGGGCGAAAATCAGGTCAACCGGCATATCGTCGATGGAATCGTAATCGACCGGGGCATCCAGGCGCACGAAGATACCGTGCATCCGGTCGAGGCCCGGCAGGGCGGCATGCGGCACGGCCACGCCCATGCCGACGCCCGTGGAACCGAGTTTTTCACGCTCCAGCAGGGCCTGATGCACGTCGACCGCCTCCAGGCCCAACTGACGCGCCGCCACGTCAGCCACCATCTGGAGGGCCTGACGCTTGGAGTTGACACTGACATTGCCGAGAATGGCGCGCCGGTCCAGCAGGGTGGTTAAAAACATAGCATATCCGTAATCGACATTTCCGGCTCCCCTCAGCCTGGGTGTTTCGGACCCGCATGGCGGACGGGGCGCAGCGCACGCCTGCCATAGAGAAGTGGACCCGGAAGGTCAACCTATTCTCAAATGACAGGCGAAGACGCGTAACGCTCCCGTCCCGGTTTTCCCCGGATATGACTGTTTACTGGGTGGTCACCTTCGCGCCGGTGCGTTCCGGATCGATCCAGCCGATATTGCCGTCCGGCCGGCGGTAGATGACCGACAGGCCGCCATGCGCCGCGTTGCGGAACATGATCGCCGGATAGTTGGACAGTTCCATTTCAGCCACGGCGCTGGAAACCGTCATGGTGCGCAGCGCCGTTTCGGTTTCGGCGATGATCATCGAATGGGGCGGCGAGGTATGATCCATGCCGTCGTCCAGTTCATCGATCTCGCTGTCATCCTCGCCGTCATAGGCGCGAAGAACCGTGACATTCGCCGTCTCTTCCTTGACCGGCGTACCGTTGTGATGCTGCTTGAGGCGGCGTTTATAGCGGCGGACCCGCTTTTCCATATTGTCGAGCGTACCGTCAAAGGCCGAATGGGCGTCACCACCGAAGGCGTGCGATACCAGCGTCTGACCCGACGCGAGACGTATCCAGCAATCCGCCTTGAAAAGGTAACCCTGTTTCGAGATGGTGACCTCCGCGTCACCGCCGCGCTCGAAGTATTTCGCAATACCCTGAGCCAACTGAGTCTCGATGCGCTCGCGCAGAGCGTCACCCACTTCGACCTGTTTTCCACTGACTTGAATTTGCATAGCGATATGTCGCTCCGTTCTTAAAGAATAAAGAACCGTCGCCGGCCTGGAGGCGCCAGCGGCAATGATGTCCGCGATTAGCCTGACGGACACGGCAAGCTTACGCTTCCCAGCGGGGTTTGGAAGTCAAGAAAATGTGTAAACGCTGCGGCATAAAACCACCCCTCTTCACCTTGATTATTATGAATTAATTACAAGGTCGGGGATCATGATGCCGCCGGCCGATACGCCTGCCGCGCGACTCGATCAACGGTTTTGGCGCTTGCGCTCCACCGAGGACGGGATACGCAGGGCTTCCCTGTATTTGGCCACGGTCCGCCGGGCGATATCGACCCCGGCCTCTTTCAGGATTTCGACGATGCGGTCATCCGAAAGGACTTCCCCGGACGTCTTTTCCCCGTCGATCAGGTTTTTGATCTTGTGGCGCACCGCTTCGGCCGAATGGGCCGAGGTGCCGTCGTTCGAGGCGATGGAGGAGGTGAAGAAGAACTTCAGCTCGAAAACGCCGCGCGGCGTGGCGACGTATTTGTTCGAGGTCACGCGTGAGATGGTCGATTCGTGCATCCCCACGGCGTCGGCCACGGTTTTCAGGTTGAGCGGACGCAGATATTCGACGCCATAGACGAAGAAGGCATCCTGCTGGCGCACGATTTCGGCGGACACCTTGAGGATGGTGCGGGCGCGCTGGTCCAGGCTCTTGATCAGCCAGTTGGCCTGGCTGAGACAGTCATTAAGGTAGGATTTTTCGGCCTCGGAGCGCGCCGATGTCGCCACGCGGGCATGATATTTCTGATCGACCAGAACGCGCGGCAGGGTGTCGGAATTCAGGTCGATGCGCCAGCCGCCGGTGGCGTCCGGGCGGACAAAGACATCGGGCACCACGGTTTGCGACGGTTCGGCGCCGAAAGCCGCACCCGGCCGGGGGTTGAGCGATTTCAGCTCGGCGATCATTTCCGAGAGGTCTTCCTCATCGACGCCGCAGATTTTACGCAGGGCACCGAGATCGCGGCGGGCCAGCAGTTCGAGATTATCGATCAGCGCCTGCATGGCCGGATCGAAACGGTTACGCTCGATCAGTTGCAGTTTCAGGCATTCCGGCACGCTTTGCGCCATGATGCCCGTCGGCTCGAAGCCCTGGCAGGCGGTCAGCACCTTTTCCACCAGATCAAGCTCGCAACCCAGCCGGTCGGCGATTTCCGCCAGCGGCGCGCGCATATAACCGGCCTCATCGACCGCATCGATCAGGATCTGCGCGATGGCCATTTCCGGCGCGCTGAAATGGGCGATCAGCGCCTGGTCGGTCAGGTGTTCGGTAAGGGTCTTTTCACGCGTCAGGACGCGTTCCATATCCTCGTCGCCATCGAATCCGCCGCCGCCCTTGCCGGCCCTGGACCAATCGACCACCGGACCTTCCCCGGTATCTGCGGCGGCCGATTCACGTTCGCGCACCACCGGCTCATCGTCGCCATAGACATCGGAACTGGAGGCGTCGAGATCGGAATTGGCGGCGATGGTATCGCGGTCGCCCAGTTCCAGTTCGCGGGAATCACCGGGTTCGGACGCCGTCTCGGCATCGCGCGCTTCATTGGCCTCCCCCACCGGATCGCTGTCATCACGCTGAAGCAGCGGATTGCGTTCCAGTTCGGTTTCGATTACCGCCTCAAGCTCAAGGTTCGACAATTGCAGCAGCTTGATCGCCTGCTGCAATTGCGGGGTGATGACCAGCCCCTGCCCCTGCTTGAGTTCTAACCTTTGACCGAGCGCCATTGCGTGCCTTCAAGCGCAATCCGAAAAGTGGACGCCACTTTTCGGATATATTGCGCGCCAACAAAATAGACAGTTTCGCGTCATACTGAGCGAAAATCGTCTATATTTCTTTAGCTCCGGCAATTTTTGCGGCAGCCATGCGAAAATCAGCCGCCATTCTGCGTTAACAAGTGCTGTCGAATGGTTAATGGCCGATCACAATCGGCAATTTATGCCCATCGATCTGGGCCGGATCGACATTCAGCAACCGCCCTTATACCTCCCCACTTGTGGGGAGGGGGACCGCACGACCGCAGGGAGATGCGGTGGTGAGGGTACCGTCGTCAATAAGGAAGCTTGCGTTTCCGATCACATGAAATCGGCGGGTCTATGATCTGCCCACGACCTGTGAACGTACACAAGCCGGCAGCCCCCACCACCGCATCTAGCGCTTCACGCGTCGTGCGGTCCCCCGCCCCGTAAACGGGGCGGTATAAGATGCGGGAGTGACCGAAATACGCTGAATATCGATCCGGCCTGACGCCTAATTAAAGGACTCACCGAGATAGACGCGCTTCACTTCGGGATCGTGGGTGATCTCGTCCGCCGTGCCCTCGAAGAGGACTTCGCCGGAATGGATGATCGAGGCGCGATCGACCAGATCGAGCGTTTCGCGGACGTTATGGTCGGTGATCAGGATACCGATGCCGCGGCTTTTCAGATAGGTCACCACTTCGCGGATATCGGAAATCGCCAGCGGATCGATACCGGCGAAGGGTTCATCGAGCAGCATGAAGGACGGCTTGCCCGCCAGCGCCCGCGCGATTTCGACGCGGCGGCGTTCGCCCCCCGAAAGCGCGGTGGCCGGCGAATGGCGGATATGGGTGATGCGCAGTTCTTCGAGCAGACGGTTCACATCGTCACGGACCTTGTTCGGGTCCTTTTCGTTCAGTTCGAGCACGGCGAGGATGTTCTGCTCCACCGACATGCCGCGGAAAATGGAGGCTTCCTGCGGCAGGTAACCCAGGCCCATGCGCGCGCGCTGATACATCGGCTGGTGGGTGATATCCTGGCCGTCGAGCCTGATCGTGCCGTAATCGGCCTCGATCAGCCCGGTGATCATGTAGAAACAGGTGGTCTTACCGGCGCCGTTCGGCCCCAGAAGCCCCACGACCTCGCCCCGGCCCAGCTTGAGGCTGACGCTCTTGACGACGGCGCGTTCCTTGTAGGTCTTGCCGATCCCCTCGACGACAATGCCTTCGTTACCGGCATCCGGGCCGGTGGCGGGCTGAAGTTCTTCGACGAATTGCATAAGACCTATTTCTTGTCCGGATAGATGATCGCCTTGACGCGGCCCGTGCCGGCGTCGAACGAGGTCGTCTTTTGCGTCAGGTCGTAGACGAGGCGTGTGCCGGTGGTGACGTTCTGGTTTTGCGTCAGGATGACATCGCCGGTCAGGACCATCTGGTCCGTCGCCTTGGTATAGACGGCCTGCTCGCCCTTCATGGTGCTTTCGGGGGTAACGTAATAGACATTGCCGCTGGCGACGATGGAGATGACCTCACCGAAGCCTTTGCCGTTCGGGCCGGGCTGGCGGGTGATGACCACCTTGTCGGCGCGCAGGCGGGCGTCATCCTGCATGACCTCGACCCGGCCGGTGACGGTCTGGGTGTGGGCGATTTCGTCCATGTGCATCGAATCGCCGCCGACCATGACAGGGCCGTTCTCACCCGACACCTGGGCCTGCGCGGCGCCGTAGGCCGCCAGTCCGCAAACCGCCGCGATCAGCCCCGCCACAACCTTCTGCCTTTTCATACCGTCGTCATCCCTTTGAGAAGCGGTTCGCGCCGGAAGACCTCCCGCGCCGGTTACTGTGTTACTGCTCGTTTATCGTCGCCCAGGCCTTGGTGTCACCGCGCCCCTTGATATCGAGTGAGCGGCCATGATCGGACACCAGGAAGGATTCCCCCACTATATGCCCCGCCGTGCCGTTTCCATCAACGTGTTTGTCGCCATAGACAATCGATTTGTCGATATCGACCACCGCCTGTTCGGTCCGCAGCACGAAATCCGATCCGCCGGCGGCGATCACCACATGGCCGTTCAGGGTGAACTTGTTGGTGGTCTGGTCGAAGACGCCGTTGGCCGCCGAAACACGGGTGGGGCTTTCGGTGTCGGTGCTCTTGAACTCCATATTGGGCGCCTTGAGCGAGATCGTCGTGGCGTTCATACCCTTGCGCACCGCCTCCAGGCCGCTGATTGTGTAACGGTCGCCATTGCCGCCCTGACCGTAATAGCGCGGATTGGTGTAACGGATTTCGTCCAGGTTGCCGCCATAGACATTCATCGAATTGATGATGGTCTGCGCCACGATCCAGCCGATATTGAACAGGCCGAGCGCGATGATCAGCCCCGGCAGCAGACGGCGCAGCAGATGGATCAGGCGCGAACGCCGGCGCACCGCCGCCACCTGCTGCGCCAGGCGCACGCGACGATCGGCGGCTTCGGCCTCTATGTCGACGGGCGCCGCCACCCCTAAGGGCTGCAACGGCGCGTTAAGCTCGGTCAGGGTCATTCGGCACCGTTTCCAAGGGCCATCTACGCCCAGCTATGGGCAAAGATATCGCAATCTTCCCATCCTGCCAAATCGAGTTTGACGCGGTGCGGCAAAAATTCCATCGCCGCCTTCGCCAACTGGTCGCGGCCTTCGCGCGCCAGCATGGCGTCGAGCTTTTCCTTGAGCGCGTGCAGGTGCAGCACATCGGAGGCGGCATAGGTCAGCTGCTCGGCCGACAGCGTGGCCTGACCCCAGTCGGAACTTTGCTGCGCCTTGGAGAGATCGACGCTCAACAGTTCACGGGTCAGGTCTTTCAGGCCGTGGCGATCGGTATAGGTGCGCGCCAGCTTCGAGGCGATCTTGGTGCAGTAAACCGGCGCGGTGGTGACGCCGAGGTGCAGCTCGAACATGCCGATATCAAAGCGGCCGAAGTGGAACAGCTTGAGCACGTTCGGATCGGCCAGCAGACGCTTCAGGTTGGGGCAGTTGTAATCCGGACGGCTCATGCGCACGACATGGGCGTGGCCGTCACCGGCGGAAAGCTGCACAACGCACAGGGGATCGCGGCGGAAACGCAGGCCCATGGTTTCGGAATCAATGGCGACGGACAATCCCAGATCGAGTCCGTCCGGCAGATCGCCTTCATGGTAAAATACGGTCAAGTCGCTTGCTTTCTCTTTGGCCATCTTCGCTGGGACGGTTAATGCCCCCTTCGCGCCTTGGCCTAATCCCAAAAGCCGGAAAGGTCAATTGCGGGCAGGCTTAAAGCTTTGCCCGCAGGCCATAGATACAGGTTTCAGGCCTTGCGCGCGCTTTGGAAGAAAAAGCTTTCAAGATTATCCCAACCGACAATCAGGAAAAAAGCGGCGGTCAGATGAAAAAGCAACAGGGCGGGATTATCAATGGAAACGGGATGTCCAAATAACAACCCCTGAAAACCCAGGCAGGCCAGTACAGCCAGCCACCCGCCGATAAATCTCAACCCTGCATTTTGCCAATCTTCGTAATCGGCGGCTTTCTCAAAGCTGGTTCCTGCCGGCAACAGTCTTTGCGACAGCCAGTCGGCACAGAACCAAGCCCATAATGACGCCACGATCAGCATCGCCACCATAAATATAATTAGCAGCAACATAACCCCATCGGCGGAATTGAGGCCGGCGCCGCCTGACCGCAGCAAAGTGACGGCAGATAAGGCAAGGAGTGAAATTTTTGACGGCAGACAGATGAGTATTATATATGCAATCAGCATCCGTAATGTCAGCTTCACAAAGGATGCGGGCGTCATTGGTCATCCCTGTCGAAAGCTGGTCTGGCAAACCAGGACAGCAGTGCCTTCAGGCCACCGACAATGAACCCGGACCATGCAATCAATGTGAAGCCGGTGATTGTATAAAACCCGCCGCTGACGACCGCATAATTCAGAATGCTGCCCTCATCAAAAGCTCTACTGAGAATATTGACGCCAACGAGGATAAACAGCGCACCGATCGCTGCCACTACAAGCGCTTTCCATTGATCGATATTCAAGCCATCACCATCGCCATTAGGCAGGTGCGTGACAATCCTGTTGGCGACCCAGCCCGCACCAAACCAGAGAACGAGCGCCAGTATGGCGGAGAAGGCCGCCCCGAAAATCAATGAGCCAGCATGGGTCAATATATCATGGTCTATGAATGAACCGATCAGTAAAAGCGCGTAATTCAATACGTAGCTTATCAGTACGTGTATGGCGAAAAGCCGGCTGGCGACAAAGGCTGTTATGCGTGCATTCATTTAAATCCCCCCTTTTCGACACTCTACAGCTTTGCGCGCAGGAAAACCATCATCCGCATCCAGGCCTGTTCGGCGGCCTCCGGATCATAGACTTCCGGGCGGGTCTTGTTGAAGAAGGCGTGGTCGGCGTCATAGCTGTAGACTTCCGGCAGATTGCCCGCTGCGGTCATGGACGCTTCGAGATCGGCCACCACGGCGGGCGTCACCCAATCGTCCTTGCGTCCGAAATGGCCCTGGAAGGGAATTTTGATATCGGCCGGATCGGCGAAGGCCTTTGGCGGCACGCCATAGAAACAGACCGCCGCGCCGAAGCCTTCGAGACGCGCCGCCGCGCCGATGGTCAATGCGCCGCCCATGCAGAAGCCCATCACGGCGACTGACGGATTGATGGTTTTGAGGTAATCGAACGCCGCGGCGATATCCTGATGGACCGCGCCGGGAAAATCGAGGCCATCCATCATGTGACTGGCCTCGTCGGCGTCTTTCGTAATGCGGCCATGATAGAGGTCGGGCGCCAGGGCATTGAAGCCCTCGAACTCGAAACGATCGACGATCGACTTGATATGGTCGTTCAGGCCCCACCATTCCTGAATGACGATGACGCACGGGCGGCTTTTGTCGATATCGGACAGATATGCGTCCAAGTGTCCCCCATCCGGGCGATTGAGGGTGATCATGCGGCCCATCGGCTGGCTCCTGCGGCGAAATGCGGGGAGGCGATCCTACACCCGATTTATCGCCATTGGGAAGCCTTACCGGACGGCTGGCTGGCGCTGCGCATCCATGGCGGTCCGATCGCGCGGCGTGGCCATGGCCGATACGAAGGCGGCGGCGCATTGGGCCGGCGCGCAGGCGCGGGCGGCGGAAATCCAGTTTACGGCGGCAATCTTTTGCATGATGCGTATCCCCGGACGGGCCGCGCCCATCCTTAACTATGAACCTATGGCCCGTTATAGCGGATAATTATCAAGATTCGATGATGAAGACCTGAATCCGGCCTTAACCATAACCGTTGCGGGAAACGGCTATGCTCCACCATTAAAAAAGGCCTCCCTGACGGGAAGCCTTTTTTAATGGTGGAGCATAGCGGAGTCGAACCGCTGACCTCTTGCATGCCATGCAAGCGCTCTACCAGCTGAGCTAATGCCCCATCCTTGATGGTCCCGTATGGGGTGGCCCCGTCCGAGGCGGCGACTTCTAGTTCAGGGTTTGACGCGACGCAAGTCCTTTTGCGAACTTTTTTGAACTTTTTCACAGGCCTGTTGCGGCACAAGAAAAAAGCCGCCGGAACAAACCGGCGGCTTTTCATTTTTAACGGTCGTCTTCGTCCTCACCGGGAAGGCCGTCGATCTCCTCATCGAAATCGGCGTCTTCGTCGTCTTCGAGGAAGGGCACGTCATCGCCGTCGTCATCGCCCAGGTCGGCGTCCTCGATATCCATATCGACATTTTCGCCGGGCGCGCCGACACGGGCCGGATCGGCCGGGTCGAGGTCTTCGTCCTCGTCGATCAACAGCGCGTCATCGGTGACCACTTCGTCAATTTCCGGGGTGATGGTTTCCGGTTCTTCGTCTTCGTCGTCCTCACCACCGGTCTTGCCCTTGACCTGATCCTCGGATTCCTCATCGGCATCCTCATAATCGGGCGCGGTTGAGCGGACGCGCGAACGGCGCGTGCGGACGATTTCTTCCTGGTCAAACTCGGTGTCGCAGCGCGGGCAGTGCGCGGGATGTTTGTTCAGGTCATAGAACTTTGCCGTGCAGTTGGGGCAAACTTGTTTGGTACCTAAGGCAGGATCAGCCACGAGACGTCCTTCTTCCAGTCTTTAGAAAAAATCTATTGCGTCGGCCCCCTTGCCACTAGATAAGCCTCCTGTCAAAGCCCCATTTGCGGGCAATGTTCATTTTTTCGTTTAGACCGAGCCTTTCCCGTGTCCAGCCAGACAATCGCCACTAATCCGACTGCCGTAAGACTTGTGCCTGTTCGCGGCAGCCTGACGGGAAAGATCGCCCTGCCCGGATCGAAGTCGATCACCAACCGGGTGCTGCTGATCGCCGCCCTGGCGAAAGGCCGCAGCCATATCAGCGGCGCGCTCAAAAGCGACGACACCAAATATATGGCGCAGGCGCTGCGCCAACTTGGCGTGACGGTGGAAGAAACGGGCGACACGGATTTCGTGGTGACGAGCACCGGCACGCTTACGCCTTCGCCGGAACCGCTGTTCCTCGGCAATGCGGGGACCGCGGTGCGCTTTCTTACGGCGGCGGCGGCCAATATCAGGGGCACGACCGTGCTTACCGGCGACGCACATATGCAGAAGCGCCCCATCGCCCCGCTGGTCGAGGCGCTGATGGCCGCCGGGGTCGAGGCGGTGGCACCGACCGGCTGCCCGCCGGCGACCGTGACGAGCGCGGGCGGCTTTGCCAATCGCTCGATCGAGGTCGATGCCAGCCTGTCGAGCCAGTATGTCTCCGCCCTGATGATGGCCGGGACAAAAGGTGATGCACCCTTCAGCCTGAAAGTCAGGGACGGTGACATCGGCGCGCGCGGCTATATCGATATCACGCTTGAGTGCATGAAGGCCTTCGGCGCGGAGATCGCTCAGACTGGTCCGCTAAGTTGGGACATCGCCAACACGCCTTATGAGGCCCGCGATTATTGGGTGGAACCGGACGCCAGCGCCGCCACCTATATCTGGGGCATCAATGCGCTGCTGGGCCAAAAAAACGACAGGCATATCGATATCGGAATCAGGCCGGACGCGATGATGCAGCCGGATGCCCGCGCCTATGACTATATAAAGCAGTTCCCCAATCTGCCCGAAGTGATCGACGGCAGCCAGATGCAGGACGCCATTCCGACCATCGCCGTTCTGGCCGCCTTCAACACTCATCCGGTGCGTTTCGTCGGTATCGCCAATCTGCGCGTCAAGGAATGCGACCGCATCAATGCCGTCGCCACCGAACTGAACCGCATCCAGTCCGGCCTGGCCGAGGAAATCGGCGACGACCTGCTGGTCACGCCCGACCGCAGCCTGATCGGCAAGCGCGTTGAGGCCGATATCCATACCTATGCCGACCACCGCATCGCCATGGCCTTCGCGCAAGCCGCCCTGGTCATCGACGGCCTGCGCATCCTCGATCCGGGCTGCACCGCCAAGACCTATCCCGGCTATTGGCGCGATCTGGCAAGCGTCGGCGTGGAGATGAGCTTCGATTAACGATCGCGATTGATGTGACGTTTTATCACAAGAGGGGGGGACTTCATGAAAAACACGATATCTATGGTCATATCCACGCTTCTGCTTGTTTTTGCGCCGGCATATTCACATCCGGCTGATGGGGCACAAATTGTTGACGAGGCTACCCATTCGGTAGTGCTTCAGTGCCATGCAGGTGAAATTCCTGTTTATCTCAAAGGCCACGTCACCACGACTACGAACGGCAAGACCATAAATCAGCCCGACGGCATCCACCAATGCCGGGCAGCTGAAAGCCCTTTGTCAGCACCTGCACCGACTGGATCGGCTACCACCCATGATCTAACCGTGCAACAATGTCCCGCGCCCTTCGCACCTCTGGTCATGGGCGCAGATAAAAACGCCGAGCCTCTTACCTTGACCTTGGGCGGCGTAACCTATCGGGGTGATGTCTTTCTAACCTGCGTAGATTGGAATTCGACGACGAAATGAACCACATCCTCCTGATAGTCTTTGATGCCCCACCACGCCTGGCAAGGGTTTGCCCGCCTGGGTGATTGAAGTTATTTGTCCACGAACCACACGAACAGACACGAACTTCATGGCCACGCCCTGAATATGTGGGCTGCTCTGACATCCTGATGATGGCCAAAGGCCATCCTTAAGACTCGGAAACATGCACCGTCATAGCAGAACGGTATAGAGTTCGTGCCTGTTCGTGTGGTTCGTGGTTAAACCCTTTGGGAACAATGAAGCGCTCTGCCGGCGAGCGCAATGACAACGGTTACAGCAGGCGATATCACCGCGCCTATCTAATATAGAATGGAATGTTCTGAAGGATGACTAAGCCTCTCCTGATCGCCTTCGATGGTCCGGCCGCTTCCGGCAAGGGCACGCTCGCCTCGGTGATCGCCGCCGATTACGACCTGCCGTTTCTCGATACCGGCCTGCTCTACCGCGCCGCCGGTCATCTGGCGCATATGCGCGGCATCGATCCGGCCCTTGCCGCCAGCCTGATCGATACCGAAACCCTGGCCGATGAGCGTTTACGCGGCCGTGAGGCTGGCGAACGTGCCTCCCAGGTGGCCGCCATTCCGGAAGTCCGCGCCGCTCTTTTCAAATACCAGCAGGATTTCGCCAACCAGCCTTCCGGCGCCGTGCTCGATGGCCGCGATATCGGCACCGTCATCGCGCCTCACGCGCCGGTGAAACTGTTCGTCACCGCTCGGCCGGAGGTGCGCGCCCATCGCCGCTGGCTGCAACTGGTCAGGCTCGATCCGGCCCTCACCGAGGCCGAGGTTCTGGACGATATCCGCGTCCGCGACGAACGCGATTCGTCGCGGTCAAGCGCGCCTCTGGAAAAAGCCGTGGATGCGCTCTTGCTAGATACCTCCGACTTGGGTATAGACAGCGCCATCGCAACCGCGCGATCCCTTGTGAAAAGCCGTCTGTGACGTTCCCTGAACGTTAAATCCAACAGCGGTTTTATTAGAGGCAGCACACGGGACGTCTTCGGGGCCGAAAAGCCTGTGGTTCACACCTTGGGGCCGTCTTTCGCGTCGCCTCCCAATTCTTCACAAAATCCAAAGCCGCACCCCCGCGCCCTTTCCCCGTCAAAACGCCACGGCCTCACCGGCGTTTCCGGAACCTGAAAGACGGGACACGCGCCAACACAACAAAGAGACTCTATGAGCGATTACAATCCGTCGCGCGACGATTTCGCCGCCCTGCTTGACGAATCCATGCACGGCCGCGACATGCTTGAAGGCCAGGTCATTCACGGCCTCGTCGTCGGCGTCGAAAAAGAATATGTCATGGTCGATGTCGGCCTGAAGACCGAAGGCCGCATCTCCCTGAAGGAATTCGGCCTCACCGACGGCCAGACCCTGAAGGTCGGCGACACCGTCGAAGTCTATCTGGAACGCGTTGAAAACGCCATGGGCGAAGCGGTCATCAGCCGCGAGAAGGCCCGCCGCGAAGAAGCCTGGACCCGCCTGGAAGTGATCTTCAACAAGGGCGAGCCGGTCATGGGCACCATCGTCGGCCGTGTCAAGGGCGGCTTCACCGTCGATATGGACGGCGCCTCGGGCTTCCTGCCCGGTTCGCAGGTCGATATCCGCCCCGTGCGCGATGTCGCCCCGCTGATGAACAAGGAACAGCCCTTCGCCATCCTGAAGATGGACCGTCCGCGCGGCAATATCGTCGTGTCGCGTCGCGCCATCCTCGAAGAAGCCCGCGCCGAACAGCGCACCGAGCTGGTCGGCCAGCTGGCTGAAGGCGAAATCCGTGACGGCGTGGTCAAGAACATCACCGATTACGGCGCGTTCGTCGATCTCGGCGGCATCGACGGCCTGCTGCACGTCACCGACATGTCGTGGAAGCGCGTTTCGCATCCGTCGCAGGTCCTTAATGTCGGCGATGCGGTCAAGGTTCAGATCATCAAGATCAACCCCGATACGCAGCGCATCAGCCTCGGCATGAAGCAACTGCAATCCGATCCGTGGGATGGCGTTGACCTGAAGTATCCGGTCGGCGGCAAGTTCTCCGGCCGCATCACCAACATCACTGATTACGGCGCCTTCGTTGAGCTGGAATCGGGCGTTGAAGGCCTAGTGCACGTTTCGGAAATGTCGTGGACCAAGAAGAACGTCCATCCGGGCAAGATCGTCTCGACCTCGCAGGAAGTCGAAGTCGTCGTGCTGGAAGTGGACGCCTCCAAGCGCCGCGTCTCGCTCGGCCTGAAGCAAGCCCAGAACAACCCCTGGGACGACTTCCTGGCCCAGCATCCGGTCGGCTCGACCATCGAAGGCGAAGTCAAGAACGCCACCGAATTCGGCCTGTTCATCGGCTTTGAAAACGACATCGACGGCATGGTCCACCTGTCGGATCTCGACTGGAACGTGGCCGGCGAAGAAGCCATCGCCAAGTACAAGAAGGGCGATATCGTCAAGTCCAAGGTTCTGGACGTGGACGTCGAGAAGGAACGCATCTCGCTGGGCATCAAGCAGCTCGGCAGCGATCCGATGACCGGCGACACTTACAAGAAGGGTCAGAACATCACCGTGACCGTCACCGAAGTCACCTCCGGCGGCATCGAAGTGAAGTTCGGTGAAGACGACGCCCCGATGTCGGCCTTCATCCGCAAGTCCGACCTGTCGCGCGACCGCAACGAGCAGCGCGTTGAGCGCTTCGCCGTCGGCGACCGCATCGATGCCCAGGTCACCAATATCGACAAAGCCGCCCGCAAGGTGTCCGTGTCGATCAAGGCCCTGGAAATGGCTGACGAAAAGCAGGCCATCGAGCAGTACGGTTCGCAGGATTCGGGCGCTTCGCTCGGTGATATCCTCGGCGCCGCCCTGCGCGACAAGCAAGGCTCATAAGCAGGAGCACCGCCCCTGCACCCGGAATCGCTGTAGCGTGAACGCGCCTCGGTGATTTAGGGCAGAGCTAAGATCAAGCCGGAGCTTCTTTTGGAGGCTTCGGCTTTTTTGTGCCGCGAAACTGGCCCAGACGGACTTGGAATCTATAAGCGCCCGTGATGTAAGGTTTTTTTGCGAACCTTGTCACCGGTGTCTTTTTTTATATGATAGCCATCCGGATGGCGCCCCATGAACGGGAAAATTTCCCGATCCGGATAAAAAATGTGTGCGTGGTAGCGCTACCAGCGCGTTAATCTATTAACAAGCCCTTGAACTCATTTTCATTTTCGGACATGCTCGCCATTCTCAGATTTACCGCGTGAGGGAGATCAATGCTCAAGTCTGAACTTATTGAACGTTTGGCTTCCGAATATCCGCACCTGACGCAGAAAGATGTCGAGCGGGCGGTGAACCTCATTCTGGAATCCATGATCAGCACCCTGGAAAAAGGCGGCCGTGTCGAGCTTCGCGGCTTCGGCGCCCTGTCGGTGCGCTCCCGCCCGGCCCGCGCCGGCCGCAATCCGCGCACCGGCGAATCGGTCAAGGTGCCGGCCAAGCATGTGCCCTTCTTCAAGAGCGGCAAGGAACTGCGCGAACGCCTGAACCTTTCCGGCGACGATAACGCTTAAGCAGAAAGACCGATCATGAGCATTGTATCCGAGTTCAAAACCTTCCTGATGCGCGGCAATGTCATCGACCTGGCGGTCGGTGTCGTCATCGGTGGCGCCTTCGGCAAGATCGTTACCTCTCTGGTCGATAACATCATCATGCCGCCGATCGGCTACATCACCGGTGGCGTCGATTTCTCCAGTCTCAAGCTGGTGATCAAGCCGGAAGACGTGGCGACAAAGACCGCCGAGGTCGCCATCGGCTACGGCGTCTTCATCAATACCCTGATCCAGTTCCTGATCATCGGCACGGCCATCTTCCTGGTAGTCAAGGCGATCAACAAGCTGATGCCCCCGCCGGCGCCGCCCCCGCCGGGACCTTCACAGGAAGAACTGCTGGCCGATATTCTGGCCGAGTTGAAAAAGAAATAATCTGAAAGGCCGGGGTTCGCTCCGGCCTTTTTCCTTGCCGCATGCGCATAAAAAAGCCCCCGATGCCGAAGCGCCGGGGGCCGAGTTGGGTCAAAGGGGTTGAGACTTAATCTTTGACCTTGTTTGAAAAGCGCTGCCAGGTGGCCGGGTTGCGGTCCCAGACCTGACGGTCACGCAAAGAGCGCAAGAGCTTGACATATTCGGCGTGCGACCAGGCCAGCGGCGTGGCGCTGTCGGTGCCTTCGCCGACCGTATAGTCATGGGCGGTCTTCGAGCCGACACCATCATAGACCTGTTCGGGGATCATCAGGCCCTCATTGGCGAAAAGCTCCATACCCTTCACATAGGTGCCGCGAATGGCGGCGACATCGCCATCCGTCACGCCACCGGCTTTCAGGCTGTCGAGCGCCAGTTCATAATGACCGCGTTCGCCGGTAAAGATCGGCCAGACACGCCCGCGCTGGTCCGGCGACATCGGGCCGTAATTGCCGCCTTCCGTGCCCTCGCCATAGCCGTCATTGCCATAACGGCGAAAGCCGGGGACAGTGACATCCGTGCCGGGGAAATGGAAATCGTAACGCACCCGCAGGTTTTCCGGCAGGGTCTGGTCATCGATCACGGCCAGCGACGCGGTGATATCCTTGTCATCGGCGGGACGGACGCCATAGCGCACCAGTTCCAGGAAACCGGCGTCGATCATCAGGTCCGAACGCAGACCGGCGCGGCCATTGCGCTCATCCTGGTCGCCCGGATTATTGGCGTCTTCGGAACGCGAAATACGCAGGAAATAGCTGGCCGGACTGTCCTCGCCGCGCACCTTGCCGGAGGTGGTGAAGAGGCGCCGTTCCATTTTTTCGGAATAATCGTCAGCCTTGGCCGCATAAAGCCTTGCGCCCTCCGTATCACCGGCCTGTGCGGCGATATCGGCGGCGGCGGTCAGGCTCGCGATTACCGCCGCGGTGGTCGAAGGCGAATGGCCTTCCTGCTCCTCCCAGCGTTCCTGCTGGCTATAGGGCGGCGTGATGGTAGCGTGGTTCCAGTCCAGCCCGACCGTGCCACCATGACTCAGGAAATCGGCGGCGGGTTTGAGCATGGTCCTGTAAGATGTCAGCAGTTCATCCTTCGAGATCAGGTGCAACTGTTCCAGACGCTCGCCAAGCAGGATCGGCATGGCGGTCTGGTCGAGCTGGACGCCGACCCATTCCGGCGCGCCGTCGACATGGGCCTTTTGCAGGAACCAGCCGGTGGCGCCGGTATTGCCGGGCGTCTCGGCCCTGACCTGGATGGTCGGCAGGAAGCGATAGGCGGCGACCGGCGTTTCCCTGTCCCCCAGCGCGGCCATGGCCATCGACACCTGATAGAAATCGCGCGGCCACACGCCCTTGTAGCCCGTGGCCGACACATCGGTAACCACCGTATCGCCCCATGGATTGCTGAGCGAGGCGATCAGCGCGCCGGCAGCGGTATGGTCTTCCTGCACCTTCAGCGCCAGGGCCGAGGCATAGAGCAGCTTGCCGTTATCTTCCGAAACCGGAATCAGGCTTTTCAGTTCGGACAGCGAGGCCAGATAGTCTTCCCAGCCGACGGCAGCGCCCTCGCCATTGTAATTGGCCAGCACTTTCGCATAGCCGGTTTTCAGTGTCGCGGCGGCTTCGGCGCTGGCGGCTTCCGTGGTCGCGCCAAACCCGACCGCCAGATCGACCGTCGCCGCCTTGTTAACAGCCGGTAATTGCCCGACAAGCACGATATTGCCTTTCTGGCTGGCCGAACTGTGCGGCTCACCCAGCGACTGGGTGGCGGTCAGTTCCCGAATACCATCGGAAACGCCGGTATAACCGACCGTAGCTTTTTTGAACGGCACGCTGGCAGACAGATTGAGCGCCACATCTCCCTGCCAGGCTTGCAGATTCGTCACATTGGCATGTCCTTCGTCATCACCCGACGTATTGGCCATGGAGGGATCGAGGATAACGTAAGGCGTCACCGGGCCTTTCAGCGCTTTGACCGTGACACGCACCATCAGGGTCTGGCGGTCGGGATCGGTGAAGACGTCCTTGATGATGACAAAGCGGCCCTGTTTGTCGGTATTGGTCAGGCGATAGGCGGGCGAAAGCGGTCGCCCGGCATCGTCGGTATGGATATATTCGACATGGCTGGTCGTGTCGGTACGCTCGAAGGCGGTCCAGCCTTTTCCGGTGACAGCGATCTGCAATTCGCGGATCTGCGCCTCATGGATGCGGCCGTACATGGTTTCGGTCACCACGCCCTCGGCCAGCGAGAACCACACTTTCGAGACGGTCCCGGTCGCCGCGACGTCCGAGAACTGGTAATCCTTGTAGGCTTCGTAGGCGCTGCCGATGCCCTGCTTGCCGGAATAAGCCCAGGGCGAGGCCTGGCCGGGGCCGTTGGTGGCCGGAGCATCGGCGATGACGGTCGGGTTATGATCCGCGACGGTGGCTTCCTGGGCAAGGGCCGTGACGGACGTCACAGCCAGCAGACTGACGCAACCGGCCAACAGATATTTACGCATACCGACTTTCACTTGGCCGACTTTCATTATGTCCTCTCCTGCCGCCACGCGGCCTTTTCAGGCGCATGACCGATTGTTTTGACCGGGCAATTCCCCGTCTTTTCATCACTATGGCAAAGAGAGTGGCGCACGTCGCGCTGCATACGTATTCACACCGGCAAAATCCGCATGAATACGAATCCACAAGCTTCAAGGGCGGTTTGAGCGTGCAAAAAAAACGCCCTTTGATCCTTCCGGACCAAAGGGCAGTTTATGTTGAGAAGATACCACTTACAAAGCAAGACCCTGTAATTGGCGTATTCCGGCCGCGTCACAACAGCCGAAATGGCAGCACCGGCGGTACACCGGAGCGCCAGCGACGCTCCCGGTCCCACTCCGGAAATTTATCTGTAAACGTTTGCACCACCTTTGGGCAATAAGAAAAGCGCATCAGGCGAAATTTTTGCGTCATTTCCGAAAGCCGGCCCACGCCGGTTTGAATACAGGCGGGCGAAGATCACGTTTACCGAAGTTATCAGCAGCCTATACGCGCTTTTGCCCACGCACAATCTTGAATACGTATTCAACTGTCATTCCACCGCCTGAATACGTATGCACTTCTTTAAATCCACATAAGCTCTTTTTCCGGGCGGCTATTTAGCATAAGCCTGAAGCATAAAACGACTACAGGAACAAGGAAACCTATTCATGCGCAATGTGTCCGGTCTGCTGACTATTGCTTTTTCACTGGTAGCGATAACGGGCCTGACCGTCACCCCGGCCCTCGCCCAGGACGCCACCCAAAACGCTTCTTTGGCGGCGGATGTGTCACAATCCTCGCAGGCGGCGCCGAAATACCAGACCATCGCCAGCGCGGAATCGCCGGATAAAAGCCTGCATGTCGATGTCATGCTGAGCGGCGATGGCAACCTGTCCTATCAGGTGTCACGCAAGGGCGAAATCATCGTCAATCCGTCGCGCCTCGGTTTGATCCTGGCCAATGCGCCGAAGTTCGACCGCTATTTCGCGCTGGAAAAGGCCGAGACGACAACGCACGACGACACCTGGGAGCAGCCGTGGGGCGAGCGCCGCTATGTGCGCAACCACTATAACGAACTGCGCGTCGATGTGGTCCAGAAGACCTGGGATGACCGCAGGATGACCGTAGTCTTCCGCATCTATGACGACGGCCTCGGCTTCCGTTACGAGTTCCCCGATCAGCCACAACTGCACAAGCTGGAGATCATGGATGAACTGACCGAGTTCACCATCGCCGATCCGGCCACCGCCTGGTGGGATGTCGCCGGTGAATGGAACCGCGAGGAATATCTCTACCAGAAGACCCCGCTCGATGAAGTCAGCGAAGCGCAGACGCCCATGACCATCAGGACGGACAAGGGCCTCTATATTTCCTTCCACGAAGCGGCCCTGGTCGATTACGCCGCCTACTGGCTGCGCCGCGTCGATGGCCAGCGCCTGAAAACGCGCCTGGCGCCTTCGGCCATGGGCGCGCCCGTCGTGCGCGACGCTCCCTTCCCGACGCCGTGGCGGACGATGGAAATCACCGACAGCGCCGCCGGACTTTACAACAGTTCCGACCTGATCCTGAACCTGAATGAACCTAACAAGCTCGGTGATGTGTCCTGGGTAAAACCCTATAAATATGTCGGCATCTGGTGGGGGATGCACCTCAACAAGTGGACCTGGGAAGCCGGTCCGCGTCACGGGGCCACCACCAAGAACACCGAGGCATATATCGATTTCGCCGCGAAAAACGGTTTCCGCGGCGTGCTGGTCGAAGGCTGGAACAAGGGCTGGGAAGACTGGTTCGGCAAGGGCTGGAACTTCTCCTTCACCGAGGCCTATCCCGATTTCGATCTGCCGGCCATTTCCGCCTATGGCCTGAAGAAGGGCGTCCATCTGGTCGGCCACAACGAAACTTCTGGCAATGTCGCCAATTACGAGCCGCAGATGGCCGCCGGGTTCGCCCAGTATGAAAAGTACGGCGTCGATTCGGTGAAGACCGGCTATGTCGCCGATGCCGGCGGGGCGCGCGTCAAGGCGCCGGACGGCAGCATCCGCTATACCTGGAACGACAGTCAGGAAATGGTCCGCCATTACCTACTGAACGTGACGACCGCCGCCAAATATCATATCGCCATCGATACCCACGAACCGATCAAGGATACCGGCCTGCGCCGCACCTATCCGAACTGGGTGTCGCGCGAAGGTCAGCGCGGCATGGAATATAACGCCTGGGGCGATCCGCAGAACCCGCCGGAACACGAGGCCAATCTGGTCTTCACCCGCATGCTCTCCGGCCCGATGGATTTCACGCCGGGCATCCTGTCGCTGGAAGGCCAGGGCAAGCCGATCCCCTCGACACAGGCCAAGCAACTGGCGCTTTATGTCGTGCTCTATTCGCCGATCCAGATGGCGGCCGACCTGCCGGAAAACTACGCCAAATATCCCAAACCCTTCCAGTTCATCAAGGACGTGCCGGTGGACTGGGACCAGTCGATCGCGCTCAACGGCGAGCCGGGTGACTTCGCCACCATCGTGCGCAAGGACCGGCATTCGGATGACTGGTATCTCGGCAGCGTGACCGATGAGACGGCGCGCAGCATCGATGTGCCGCTGAGCTTCCTCGAACCCGGCCGTGCCTACAAGGCGCAGATCTACCGCGACGGCCCCCATGCCGGCATGGAAGGCGATGCGCGCTTCGATATCGTCATCGAGGAAAAGACGGTCACCGCCGGCGACACCCTGACCCTGCGCATGGCGCCGGGCGGCGGCGAAGCTATCCGCTTTGTAGCCCAAAAGAAAAAGTAAAATGTGGCGCGGGATACTGATCTGTCTGGCCCTGCTGCTGGCGACACCTGTCGCCGCGCAAGGCCGGCTGGACCGATATCCCGCCTTCGCCTCGAAATTCGTCGCCCCACGCCAAGTCACGGTCTGGCTGCCGGAAGGCTACGATCCGGCCCGTCCCCTGCCGGTGCTCTACATGCAGGATGGCCAGAACGTCTTCGAGGCCGGCCGCGCCTATGGCGGCCATACGTGGGGCGTGATCGATACGCTCAGCACACGGATCAAATCGAGTGAACTGCCGCCGGTCATTGTCGTCGCCATCGATAACGGCGGGGAATTGCGTGGCCGCGAATACCTGCCAAAGAAAATCTATGACCGGATGCCGCCGGAAGCGCGCGCCCGCATGGCGAAGAACTGGGGCGGCGAACCGCTTTCCGACCGGTATCTGCGCTTCCTCGTCACCGAGCTGAAACCCTTCATCGACAAGACCTACGCCACGCAGAGCGACGCGGCGCATACCTCCATTATGGGATCATCCATGGGCGGGCTGATCTCCTTCTATGCGCAGGCCGAATATCCGGACGTTTTCGGCGCGTCGGCGTCGCTCTCCATGCACTGGGTACTCGATAATCCCTGGCTCAATACGCCGGATGACACCACGAATGCCCCGCAGGTGATCAAGGCGTTCGATGAGTATCTCGCCACATCGCGCCTGAATCCGGCGGCCGGTCATGTCTATATGGACCAGGGCACGGAAACGCTCGACGCCCATTACCGGCCCTACAGCCTGGGCATCGAGGCGGCGATGAAGGCGCGCGGCTGGCAGGACGGGCCGCACTTTTCCTCGCAGATATTTCCCGGCGCGGACCACAGCGAATCCTCATGGGCCAGACGGCTGGATATCCCGCTCGACTTTCTTCTGAAGCAGAAGGTTATCGCCAGCGGCACCCTGATCACCCTGCCACAGGTGGCTTCGGCCTATGTCATCCCGCGCGATGTCAAGGTCTGGCTACCGGATGGGTATGACCCGGCGAAAACCTACAAGACTGTTTATATGCTGGACGGGCAGAACCTGTTCTCGCCAAGTCAATACAGCGGCGCGGACTGGGGCGTGGCCGAGGCGCTGCCGAAGCTGATCGCGGAAGGCAGGACGCCGCCGGCAATTATCGTCGGCATCGACAATATCCCCGAACGGTCGCGCGAATACATGCCGCAGAAGGTCTATGACCATATGCCGGCGGGCTATCAGGCACGCATCCGCGCTTTCGAGGGCGGAAAAACACCGGATTCGGACAATTTCCTGAAATTCGTCGTCACCGAACTGAAGCCGCTGATCGACAAAATCTACCATGCCGCGCCCGGCCCCGAAAACACCTCGATCATGGGGTCTTCGATGGGCGGTCACATCGCCCTCTATGCGCAAGGGGAGTATCCGGATGTTTTCGGCGCATCGGCCTCGCTCTCCATGCCGTGGCTGATGGCCGATCCCGCCCAGGCCCCCGCCGTCATCCAGGCCGACGCCGAAACCGTGGCCGCCGGCTGGCAGGCCTGGCTGAAGACAACGAAAATGGTTCCCGGCCGCAACCGCATCTACAGCGATCAGGGCACAATTGGCCTCGACGGCCAGTTCACGCCCTATGAGGCAAAGGCCGTGGCCGTGTTCCGGGCCAACGGCTGGACAGAGGCCGATTTCCACGCGCCGGTTTATCAGGGCGCGGAACACAACGAAAAGGACTGGCGCAAACGCGTGGACATACCGCTCGTTTTTCTGCTCGACCGCTGAAAAGACAAGCCGCTTTCCGGCAAATTCAGTTTTCGTTAGTCTTTGTTAACCCTGATCCGTCACACTCCGGACTGCCCCATTCCAGTTCAGACGGACCATGTTCGCCAAACCCAAGCCTTCCGCCGCATTACCCCGCCGTCCGCGTTTCGATCCGCCACGCGGCGCGCGTCCGCATTTGCGCGAGCTACCGAAGGTCTGGGCCGGACGGATCGCTGAATTTTTCAGGAAACCCTATGTCGCCCCGGTGTCGGCCCTGGCGGTTTTCGCATTGGCCGCCTTCGCCTTCCTGAATCTGGCGGGCGATCCCGATGCCGGTTCGCCTTCGGTCCGCATCAATCTCACCAAGGAGAAAGCGCCGACGCCCGCCGCCAATATCGCGGCGTCCGATGGCCAGGCGGGCATGCAGGCCTTCACGCTCGACAGCCTCGGCATGTTCGGCGACGCCAGCGCCGATACCTTCACCGACCCGAATGCCGCCCCGCCGGTTCAGGGCACGGCGGTGATCACGATGCCGGGCGATGACGGCACGGCAGCGCCCGCGCCGAAGTTCACGCCCTCGCCCCTGCCCCAGGCGCCGATCGGCGGCCTTGTCCAGACGACCGACTCAGGCCCGCTGCCGATCATCGCGCCCAACGGCAAAACTCCGGCCTCGGCCTATGCCCGCCCGTTCCGGAGCGACGGCCGGCCGATGGTGGCCCTCGTCGTCGGCGGACTGGGCCTCAATCCGGCCACCACCAAACAGGCCATCGAGCAATTGCCGCCGCAGGTGACGCTCTCCTTCGTTCCCTATGTTTCCGGCTTGCAGGGCTGGATCGATCAGGCGCGCGCCGCCGGTCATGAGGTCATGATCGAAGTGCCGATGCAGCCGACCAACTATCCCGATAACGATCCCGGCCCGCAGACCCTGCTGGCCAATGCCCGCACCGACGACCTGATCGGGCACCTGAACTGGGTACTTTCGCGCGCCACCGGCTATTTCGCCGTCTCCAACTATCAGGGCGGAGCCTTTTTCCGCGACAAGCCCGGCACGACCCTTTTCCTGCAAAACCTCAAGACGCGCGGCGTCGCCTTTATCGATGACGGTCAGGCGCGCGGCCTGCAAGGCGCCTGGGGCCGCGCCTCGGCCGACCGGATTATCGACAATCAGATCAATTCCACCGCCATCTATGCCCAACTGGCCGGGCTGGAAACCACCGCCAAAAGCCGGGGGGCGGCGTTTGGCACCGGTTTCGCCTATCCGGTTACGCTCGCCGTGGCGCTCAACTGGACGCAGGGGCTGGACGCGAAAGGCATCCAGCTCGCGCCCGTCTCGGCGATGACCCACCAATGACCCTTATCGATAAAGGCCCGCAAGGCTACCGCCCCAATGTCGGGCTTGTCGTTTTCAACGCCGAGGGCAAGGTGTGGATCGGTCATCGCTTCGGTGTCGGCGGCGATCACGCCTGGCAGTTTCCGCAAGGCGGGGTGGACGATGGCGAAGCACTCGAAGCCGCCGCCCTGCGCGAGCTTTACGAGGAAACCGGCATCCGCTCAGTAACCCCGATCGGCCGGACAAAGGACTGGATCGTCTATGACTTTCCGCCCGAAGTGCTGGCCAACAAGCGGATCGGCAAGAATTTCAAAGGCCAGAAGCAGATCTGGTTCGCCTATCGCTTCACCGGCGCGGATTCGGAAATCGACCTGACCACCCACGGCGAGCAGGAGTTTTCGCGCTGGGAATGGTGCGATCTCGATGCCGTTATCGACCGGGTGGTGCATTTCAAACGCGACAGCTACCGCAAGGTCATCGCCGAACTGCGCCGCCTGGTATAGCCGGTTCGGTCAGGGGGCGATTTCCACGATCACCGGATAATCCGGCACATCGACCGTCAGCTCATCCTCTCCGTTGAAAAACCGAACGGCCTTTTCCTGCCGCAACGGATCGTAAAGCGCCCGGACGCCCTGCCCCGCCGGCAATGTCACCTTCACCGGCGCCGGGGCGTTTTCAACCGGCCGGCCGTGTTCACGATCCCAGAAGGTGGCTTCATTCCACAGCAGAATCTGCGTCTCGCCGGAGGCCTTCTGAATCGTCAGTACACGGAGCGTTTCCGGCGCGCCGCCGATTTTCAGGTCGAGCGGATGCGGCGTGAAGGTCAGCGCCGCCGCATCCGGATCGGCGACGATCCGCAACAGGTTGCGCAAGGCCTTCGCCGCCGGCTTCGGTTTGTTGGCATAGGTGAACAGGCCGAAATGCATCTCCATGTTTTCGCCCTTCGGATCGGGCTTCTCATCCAGCAACTCATAGAGATAGATTCGTGACGCGCCATTTTGCACCGCGTCCAGAATGCCGTTCAACACGCCCTTCGCCTGACCGTCCTCGCCGACGCCGATCACCAGCCAGCCGCTTTGCGGATTGCTGGCATAGCCGAATTCGGTAATCACCCAGGGTTTGCCGTCCGTCCATTGCTCCTTGCCCATCCATTTTCCGGGCTGATCGCCGTTCTGCGCATAGACGTGCGTATTATGGTAATCGCCCCGGCCATCGAGGGCCTCCGGGATATCGAGGCCCGTCAGATCGAGAATGGGAATATCGCTTAGTGTCGGGTGCGCCCGCAATCGCCTGACTGTCTCCTTATGCGCCGCAATGGCCGATTCCAGGTTCGTCTCACCCTGGTAGGTCACCGGCTCATTGTTGACCTCGTTGAAGCCTTCGATCGTCTCGATCGCCCCCGGCCGCGCGGCTTCGAGCCTTTCAAGGCCGGTGATCGCATTGGCCGGATCATAGACGCCGCCACCGATTATCAGATTAAAACGGATACCCGCCTTGTTCATCCAGATATATTTGGCCAGGGGCAACCCGCCGCCTGGGGCAATACGGGGAATGCTGTCGCGCACATGGCGGACATCGAGATAATCGAGGGCGCGGATCACATCCGGAATGTGGGCGTAGGCGCCATCGGTATAGCGGATATGCGTATTGACGCCCACCGATTCGCGGACCACCTGCGCCCTTAGCGGCACATAGGTTTCGGCCATGGCAACGCCTGCGGACATGACCGCCGCCCCGCACACCACCGCAATAATCGCCTTCCGCCAGATGCCCATATCCGGACAGGTAGCAGCAGAAATGACAGGCCGTCTAGTTTTTACCTGTCAGAGCGCGAATGAGGTCGATTTCGCGCTGGCGGTAAGGCGTGCCGTCCTTGTGGAACAGATCATGGAACCACACGGCCGGCTCGCGGTCGGTATACGGGTGCTGGCCGGAATCCCATGGGAAGCGGGTCTGTGTCTTGCCGTCCACAAAGCCCCAGTTGTACATCGAAACATTGTGCGCCCTGGCGACCGGCAGATCACCGTCGATGGTCGATCCCGCCCCGCGCGCCATATATTCCGTGCACAGAATGGGGCGGCCATAGGCCTCCAGTTCGACAATGCGGCGCTCGAAATCCTCCGGCCAGCCGTAATTGTGGAAGCTGATGACATCGGATTGTTCGAGCTGAATGCGCTGCACTGGCGCCAGTCCGGCTTCCTCCTTCGGCGACCAGCCGCCGCCATCGAACAGGCCGCTGGTTATGGGCTGTGACGGCTCGGCGGCGCGCGCCCAGTCGAAGACCCGCGGCAACAGGCCGGCGACCAGATTGATTTTCGCCGCCTGATGGATGCCGTCGCTCTCGCCGTCATGCGGTTCGTTCCACACATCCCAGCCGAGCACACGCGGATCGTCATGATAGGCGCCGACGACGCCTTTCACATAGGCTTCCAGCTTCGAATAGCCGGCGGTATCCTCCAGCCCCTTCTGACCGGGACTCTGCACCCAGCCGGAATTGTGCCGCCCAGGGATCGGCGCGGGCTGCGGTCCTAGCCGTGGGTTGGGATCCCAGCAGGAATCGAACAGCACGAACAGCACCTTGATATGGTGTTTGTCGGCGATCTCCAGGAAGGTATCGATGCGCGACTTGTAACCTTCAGCATCGGCGGTCCACAGCATATCATGCAAAAAGACGCGCATTGTGGTCATGCCGGCCTGTTCGGCGAGGCCCAGTTCCCAGTCGATCTGTTTCGGATCGAAGGTTTCGGCCTGCCACATCTCAAGCTGGTTGATGGCGGTGGCGGGGATATAGTTGCTGCCGACGCGCCAGCCCTGCACGGCGTACCAGTCGTTGGCCTGTTGTGGCGTCCAGCGATCGCGGGCCTCGGCCAGTGAGGGGAACAGCAGGCAAGCCAGGCCAATGGCGAGATGCAAAGGTTTCATGAGGCGTTTCCGGTTATTATTATCTGATGATTAGGCAGGCCCCGGTCCATCGCGCAACAAAAAAGCCCGCCGAGCAAAACTCGGCGGGCTTTTATCTCTCACCACTCGGCTGAACTAGTGGACGTTTTCGCCGTATTCGTTGGCATGCTCGGCCAGAATCGTCATGCCGTCCTCGTTGACATCGGCAAAGCCACCGCGCACCTGGAAGACGCGCTTCGTCACGCCGTCGAGGATGGTGACATCGCCCTCGGCCAGAGTGGTCATGAAGGGCGTGTGATGCGCCAGGACGCCGAATTCACCTTCGACACCCGGCGCCACGACCTGATCGACCTCGCCCGCGAAAAGTTCGCGTTCGGGCGTCACCAGGGAAACATGCAGTTTCTCGGCCATGATTACTTACCTTCGCCGGCCAGCTTTTCAGCCTTGGCGATGGCGTCCTCGATGGTGCCGACCATGTAGAAGGCGGCTTCCGGCAGGTGATCGTAGTCACCGTTGCAGATGCCCTTGAAGCCTTTGATGGTGTCTTCGATCTTCATCAGCACGCCCGGCGTGCCGGTAAAGATTTCGGCGACGTGGAAGGGCTGCGACATGAAGCGCTGGATCTTGCGGGCGCGGGCCACGACCAGCTTGTCTTCTTCCGACAGTTCGTCCATGCCGAGGATGGCGATGATGTCCTTCAGCGCCTTGTACTGCTGCAGGATTTCCTGAACGCGCGTGGCGGTTTCGTAGTGTTCCTGGCCAACGACGCGCGGATCGAGGATACGCGAGGTCGAATCGAGCGGATCAACGGCCGGATAGATGCCCTGTTCGGCGATCGAACGCGACAGAACGGTCGTGGCGTCGAGGTGGGCGAACGAAGCGGCCGGGGCCGGGTCGGTCAGGTCGTCGGCGGGAACGTAAACGGCCTGAACCGAGGTGATCGAGCCTTTGTTGGTCGAGGTGATGCGCTCTTGCAGACGGCCCATTTCGGTGGCCAGGGTCGGCTGATAGCCAACGGCCGAAGGAATACGACCCAGCAGGGCGGACACTTCGGAACCGGCTTGCGTGAAGCGGAAGATGTTGTCGACGAAGAACAGAACGTCCTTGCCTTCGACATCGCGGAAATATTCGGCCTGGGCCAGGCCGGTCAGGGCGACGCGGGCGCGGGCGCCGGGAGGCTCGTTCATCTGGCCGTAGACCAGGGTGCAGCGCGAGGTGCCGCCACCGCCGTGTTCGTTCACCTTCGACTCGATCATTTCGTGATAGAGGTCGTTGCCTTCGCGGGTACGCTCACCGACGCCGGCGAACACCGAGTAACCGCCGTAGGCCTTGGCGATGTTGTTGATCAGTTCCTGGATGGTGACGGTCTTGCCGACGCCGGCGCCGCCGAACAGGCCGATCTTGCCGCCCTTGGCGTAGGGGCAGATCAGGTCGATGACCTTGATGCCGGTGACGAGCAGTTCGGCCGCCGTCGCCTGGTCGGCGAAGGCCGGGGCGTCAGCGTGGATCGGGTTGAAGAACTTGGTCTCGATCGGACCGGCTTCGTCGATCGGCTCGCCGATGACGTTCATGATGCGGCCGAGCGTGGCCGGGCCGACCGGAACGGTGATCGGGGTGCCAAGGTCGGTGACGTCCTGACCGCGAACGAGGCCTTCGGTGGCGTCCATGGCGATGGTGCGGACGGTGTTTTCACCGAGGTGCTGGGCGACTTCCAGAACCAGACGCGCGCCGGTGGCGGTGTTGGTGGTTTCCAGGGCGTTCAAGATGGCGGGCATGCCGCCGTCGAAAGCGACGTCGACAACGGCGCCGATGATCTGGGTGATCTTGCCGGTGGCGGCGGTGATCTTTTGGGGTGCGGACATGGGTCTGTTCCTACAGGGCTTCGGCGCCGGCGATGATCTCGATCAGTTCGGTCGTGATCTGGGCCTGGCGTTTACGGTTATATTTCAGGGTCATGGCGTTGATCATTTCGCCTGCATTGCGCGTGGCGTTATCCATGGCGCTCATCTGCGAGGCGTAGAACCCGGCGGTGTTTTCCAGCAGGCTGGCCAGAATCTGCACCGAAAGATTACGCGGCAGGAGCGTCTCCAGGAGTTCCTCCTCGGACGGCTCGTATTCATAGACCGGCTGCACGCCGCCGGTATCGGCAGCGGCGGACAGATCGACCTCGGCCGGGATCAGGCGCTTGGCGGTCGGCACCTGGGCGATGACCGACTTGAACTGCGAATAGAAGAGGGTCACGACATCAGCGCGGCCTTCGGAAAATTCGCGGGCGATCAGGTCGGCGATCGGGGCCACCACATCGATCGTCAGCACCTTGGTGCCCGACAGGTCGAAGGATTCAACGATCTGGTCAGCGAACTGGCGCTTCAGCTGGTCACGGCCCTTGCGGCCGATGGTGATGAGGCGGACCTTATTGCCGGCGGCGGTTTGCCGGGCGATGAATTCGCGGGCGGCGCGGACGATGTTCGTGTTGAACCCGCCGGCCAGACCACGGTCAGCCGTGGCGACAACCACGAGCTGGTTGGTCTGCGAACCGTTGCCGACCAGCATCTGCGGCGCACTGTCGCCCGTGATACCTTTTGCCAGGTTGGCGATGACCGCCGCCATGCGCTTCGCGTACGGACGGGCGTTTTCAGCCGAATCTTGCGCGCGCTTGAGCTTGGCCGCCGCCACCATCTGCATCGCCTTGGTGATCTTCTGCGTCGCCTTGACGCTTCCGATCTGCGTGCGCATGTCCTTTAAGCTTGCCATGTCTTGTGACTAACTTTCCAGGGCTTAAGCGAAGTTGGAGGTGAAGTCGGCGACGACCGTCTTCAGTTGCTCTTCGAGTTCCGGCGACAGGGCCTTCTTGTCGCGGATCGCGTTGAGCAGGTCGGCATGACGGGTGCGCAGCAGGGAGAGCAGGTCCTTTTCGTAACGGCCGACGTCAGCGACGGCCACGTTATCGAGGTAACCCCGCGTACCGGCGTAGATCACGGCCACCTGTTCCTCGACCTTCAGCGGCGAATATTGCGGCTGCTTCAGCAGTTCCGTCAGACGGGCGCCACGAGCGAGAAGACGCTGCGTCGCGGCGTCGAGGTCCGAGCCGAACTTGGCGAAGGCGGCCATTTCGCGGTACTGGGCCAAGTCGCCCTTGATGGCGCCGGCAACCTGCTTCATCGCCTTGATCTGGGCCGAAGACCCGACGCGCGACACCGACAGACCGACGTTAACGGCCGGACGGATGCCCTGATAGAACAGGTCGGTTTCGAGGAAGATCTGACCGTCGGTGATCGAGATCACGTTGGTCGGGATATAGGCCGAAACGTCGTTGGCTTGTGTTTCGATGACCGGCAGGGCGGTCATGGAGCCGGCGCCGTTTTCTTCATTGAGCTTGGCGGCACGCTCGAGCAGGCGGGAGTGCAGGTAGAAGACGTCGCCCGGATAGGCTTCGCGGCCGGGCGGACGGCGCAGCAGCAGGGACATCTGGCGATAGGCGACGGCCTGCTTCGACAGATCGTCATAGATGATCAGCGAGTGCATGCCGTTGTCGCGGAAGTATTCACCCATGGCGCAACCGGCGAACGGGGCCAGGTATTGCAGCGGGGCCGGCTCCGACGCCGAGGCGACGACGACGGTGGTGTATTCCAGGGCGCCGTTTTCTTCCAGAGCCTTGACGATCTGGGCGACGGTCGAGCGCTTCTGGCCGATGGCGACGTAGATGCAGTACAGCTTGGCCGATTCGTCGGTGCCTTCGTTGACGGCCTTCTGGTTCAGAATGGCGTCGATGGCGACGGCGGTCTTGCCGGTCTGACGGTCACCGATGATCAGCTCGCGCTGGCCGCGGCCAACGGGGATCAGGGTGTCGATGGCCTTGATGCCGGTCTGCACCGGCTCGTGGACCGACTTGCGCGGGATGATGCCGGGCGCCTTCAGGTCGGTACGGCGGCGTTCGGTCGAAACGATCGGACCCTTGCCGTCGATCGGCTCGCCCAGCGGATTGACGACGCGGCCGAGCAGGCCCTTGCCGACCGGCACATCGACGATTTCACCGAGACGGCGGCATTCGTCGCCTTCGGCGATCTCGCGGTCTTCGCCGAAGATAACGACGCCGACATTATCCTTTTCCAGGTTCAGGGCCATGCCCTTGACGCCGGCCTTGGGGAAGATGACCATTTCACCGGCCTGAACCTTGTCGAGGCCATAGACGCGGGCGATACCGTCACCGACGCTGAGGACGGAACCGACGTCCGACACATCGGCTTCTTCACCGAAACCTGCGATTTGAGCTTTGAGAATGGCCGAGATTTCGGCTGCGCGAATGTCCATTTTTCGTCTCTTGGGGTCTTACGCTCTTTTAAGGGCGAATTTGAGGGAATCGAGTTTGGTCTTGAGGGAGGCGTCGAAGAGACGCGAGCCTACGCGGACCTTGAGGCCGCCCAGGAGCGCCGGGTCAACACGGGTGCTGATCTCGGCGGATTGCCCCAGCGTCTTGGCCAGGGTCGTCTTGAGGTTTTCAAGCTGTGCGTCCGAAAGCGCCACAGCCGAGGTCACTTCCGCGCTGACAATGCCCTTTTCGGCATCGTAAAGCTTGTTGAAGGCGGTGATGAAGGGGAACAGGTGATCCAGGCGGCCATTGGCGGCCAGAACGCCCAGGGTCTTGCGGGTCAGGTCATTGAGCTTGAGGCCGCCGGCCTTCTTGCTTTCAGCCACAGCCAGCAGGCCGTTCAGCTTGACGTCCGACTTGTAAACCTGGCTGCCGACAAAGGTGCGCAATTCGGCGCTGGAATTGAGAAGCGCCTTCAGGTTCGCCACGTCGCCATGCACCTTGTCGAGAACCTTGGTGTCCCTGGCGAGGTCAAAAGCGGCGCGGGCGTAACGCTCGCCGGCTTCCGTTTCTCGGTATTGATCGCTTCCAGTAAAATCAGGCACGCCGTATTCCTAAAAGTGTGTCCAACAGAAATGTTTCAGATGCCAGGGAAAACATGGCCTCATATGAGTAGGCACAAGCTTACGGGCGCTGGAACTTAAGCACCTCCTCCGGCTATGGCCGCGGGCCTCTTAGCATAGGGTTTTTGCCATCGCAACCGAACAGGCCGAGATTCTTGAGGCCAAACCCACTTATGAGATCAAAGTTACGCAACCCGCCGATTTATGGCTACGATCGTCTTGAGATTCGCCCTAATTCTTTTATTTATAATGGATATTATTCCAGCTCCTGCCCAGGAAACAAAAACACCATGGCCGACCTGACCGCCCTTGCGACCGATCCCGCCGCCTGGGCGGCCCTCCTGACCCTTGTCGTCATGGAGGTGGTGCTGGGAATCGACAACCTGATCTTCATCTCGATCCTGACCAACAAGCTGCCCGAATCGATGCGGGCGCGGGCGCGGGCCGTGGGGCTTTCCGGCGCGCTTCTGATGCGGATCGCCCTGCTGTTCACCCTGTCGCACCTGGCGGGCATGAAAGACCCGGTGATCTGGCTGTTCAATCACGGCTTCTCGTGGCGCGACATCATTCTGCTCGGCGGCGGCCTGTTCCTGGTCTACAAGGCGACCAGCGAGATCAACCACGCGACCGAGCACAAGGGCGACGACAGCGCCGGCGGCGGTGACAAAAGGCCGCAGGGCAAGTCACTCGGTTTCGCGGCGGCCATCGCGCAGATCCTGATGCTCGATCTGGTCTTCTCCATCGATTCGATCCTGACCGCCGTCGGCATGACCGATCACTTGCCGATCATGATCGTGGCCGTGCTGATCGCCGTCTTCCTGATGTTCGTGGCCTCCGGCCCGATCTCGGCCTTCATCAGCCGCCACCCCTCCATCGTCATGCTGGCGCTCGGCTTCCTTTTGATGATCGGTATGGTGCTGATCGCCGAAGGCTTCGGCGCCCATATCGAAAAAGGCTATATCTATGCCGCCATGGCCTTCGCCGGCTTTATAGAAGCCCTGCAGATGTTCGCCCGCGGCCGGGCAAATAAGAGCGGCGATCACCCCTAATTTACCGGCGGCGGCTTTACGCGCGGATTGAAACAGGCAAACAATCTACGAATGACCAAGCCTCCGCTTCGCGCCCTGCTGATGCGCCGCGATGTCCTGACGGGCATCGCCACCGGCCTGACCGGCGGCGCCCTGACGCTCTGGGCCGCCGCAACCTTCCTGCCGAAAGCGGCTGTTCATGCGCCGGATTCGCCGCCGCCAACCGCCGAACCGGCCGCGCCCCCTCTGCCGCCACCGCTCCTGAACTGGCCATCGCTCGATGACATGGCCGGACAGATGATCGAACGCCGGGTCACGCCGGGCCTGTCCTTGAGTGTGATGAAGGGCGGCGTCATGCTTTATTCTTCCGGTTTCGGAAACGCCCGGCTGGCGCCGAAGCACCCGGTCGATACGCGCACCGGTTTTCGCATCGCCTCGATCAGCAAGCAGTTCACAGCCGCCGCCATCCTGCTGCTGATGGAAGAGGGAAAACTGTCACTCGGCGATCCGCTGGCGCGCTTCCTGCCCGATTTCCCCCGCGCCGATGTGATGACCTTGCGCGAATTGCTGAGCCATACCGCCGGCCTCGACGACTATCTCAGCGGCCGCCACGCCGATATGCTGACGGCGGCCCAGACCCATGACTATACGCAGGCCGGCCTGCTGGAGGCGATCAAGAGCGCCGATCCGCTGTTCCGCTGCCCGCCGGGCCTGAAATGGGTCTACAGCAATACCGGCTTCGCCCTGCTTGGCATTGTGGCCGAACGCCTGAGCGGTTTGCCTTTGGCGGCCTTCTGCAAAGAGCGCCTGTTCAGCCCCGCCGGCATGACGCGCACCGCCATCGACACGCTGACGGCGGGCGATCCGGATATCTGCGAGGGCCACCGCGCCAACCGGTCTTTGCGCGACGGTTTCGGACAGGTCTGGCCCGTTTCGGCCAGTTTCACCGGCGGCGCCGGCGGCCTGCGCTCGACCTCGGCCGATCTCTGCCGCTGGCACGCGGCGCTGATGTCCGGCCGCATCCTGAAAGCCGACAGCCTGACCAAGATGCTGACCCCGGTACGCCTCAGGGATGGCAGCTTCGCCATGGACCGCGAAAATACGTATTCGCCCGGTTATGGACTGGGGATACGACTGGGCTTTATCGGCGGCCAGCCATACTTCACGCACAGCGGCCGCATCAACGGCTTCACCGGCCAGTTGCTGACCCTGCCGCTCGAGCAACTGACCGTGGCAGCGCTATATAATTGCGACGGCGCCAATGACGGCGGCTTTTTCCCGTCACACGCCGCCCTGCGCGAAGAAGCGGTCAGGCTGGGGCGGATGGTTTAATTTCAATGCCCAAACAAAAACATTTAATACAACTTATCGAGCACTATCTTGGCTTTATCCTGTCGCCAGAACGATTAGGCGAGGATACCCATGTCAAAACATCCTCTCTTATACAAATTCTTGATGAGCTGGCTATCCGCACACACAATCAATCTGGCATCTTCACCGATACTGAGGGCGAAGATGAACCTCGGCTGGATTATCAGGATACATATAAAACCCTGACACAGCATTTCACCGATTATAGCTACTACAGCACTGTTCTCGACATCAACGATCTGACCAAGACCGATAATCTGGCCGCCGGCGATCCGCTGGATGATCTGACGGACATAGCGGTCGATCTGTCAGAGGTTCTGAGTATCGCCCAAAAATACGGAGAGGTCGCGGGACAGTATGCGTTCGTTGATAGCTACCATCTGCATTGGGGATTTCATTTACGTCAATTGCAGGTCTATCTGCATTGCCAAGTGACTGGTTTTTAAGCGCTCAACAATACTTGGCGCGCATTTCAGCGAGAAAAGCGTCAATGTCAAACTCTATCGAGGGACCGCTCTCCTCGCCGGCAATCAAGGCGGCCCGCAAGGCTTCAAGTTTCGCTAACTGAGCCTCGCTCAGTTGATCGTCTTGTGGCTGGTCTTCGGTCATTTTCATACCTCAACAGATGAGGTGGCAAAGTTATCACAGAAAACTATACGGGTCGATATCGACGACCAGCCGGATGGCATTCGGCCGTTTGATCGCTGCCAGCCAGTGACTGACAAAAGCCTGCAAATCGCGATTGCGGTCTGCCCGCACCAGAAACCGCTTGCGCCACTGACCGCGCACCAGGGCCAGGGGCGCATCGGCCGGACCATAGACGTCCACACCCTCAGTATTGGGAATGAACAACGCCAGTTCGCGCGAAAACTTATTGAGCAGGTTCTGGTCCTTGGCCGTCAGGATCAGCGCCGCCAGCCGGCCATAGGGCGGGAATTTTGCGACTTCACGCGCCATGCTCTCATAGGCGTAAAAGGCGTCACGATCCTGATGCTGGAGGGCCTGCATCACCGGATGCTCCGGCGTGTAGGTCTGAAGCACGGCCTTGCCGGGTTTGAGCTTGCGGCCCGCCCGGCCGGTGGCCTGGGCCAGAAGCTGGAAGGTGCGCTCCGCCGCACGCAGATCCCCGCCCTTTAGGCCTAAATCAGCATCGACAATACCGACCAGGGTCAGGTTGGGAAAGTTATGTCCCTTTGCCGCGGCCTGGGTGGCGATGACAATATCGACCTCGTTATCCTCGATCCGCTTGATCAGCGAAGCGGAAGACACCGCGTCCGGCGTGGTGTCGGAACTGAAAACCTCCGCCCGCGCCTCAGGGAAACGGCTGTGCACCTCTTCCAGAATACGTTCCACACCCGGCCCGACCGAGATCAGGCTATCCTGCGCACCGCAATGCGGACAGGTCTTCGGTTTCTTCATCGAAAAGCCCGTCAGGTGACAGACCAGACGCCCAGACGCGCGGTGCTCGACCAGCCAGGAATCGGTCCTGGGCGAGGTCATCTTCTCGCCGCACGCCTTGCACAGCACCAGCGGCGCATAACCCCGGCGATTGAGGAACAGCAACACCTGTTCACGGCGCGACAAGGCGGCCAAAATCTCGCCGACCAGCGGGTCGGACAACCACAGGCCGCGTTCCGGCGGATGCTGCTTCATGTCGATCAGCGAAATATCCGGCATGATCGCCGTGCCGTGGCGCTGCTCCAGCCGCACCCAGGCATACCGGCCTTTTTCAGCATTGGTCAGGCTTTCCAACGAGGGCGTGGCCGAGGCGAGAATGACCATGGCGCCATCCAGCCGCGCGCGGAAGACCGCCAGATCGCGGGCATGGTAGCGCGCGCCTTCTTCCTGCTTGTAGGAACCGTCGTGCTCCTCATCAACCACGATCAGGCCCAGCCGCCGATAGGGCAGGAACAGGGCCGAGCGCGCCCCCACCACCAGCCGCACCCTGCTCTCCGCCACGCCTTCCCAGATGCGGCGGCGGCTGGAATTGGTGATATTGGCGTGCCATTGCGCCACCTCGCAGCCGAACCGCGCCTCCAGCCGGCCCAGCACCGCCTGGGTCAGGGCGATTTCCGGCAGCAGAACCAGCACCTGCGCCTCAGGGTCATTGCGCAGGATATCGGCCACCGATTCGAGATAGACTTCCGTCTTGCCAGAACCGGTGACGCCATCGAGCAGAACCGGCGCGAAGCCCCCCTTCGCCTGTTCCATTTGCAGCAATCGATGCGCCGCCGATTGATTGTCGTTCAGACGCGCTGGCGCGAAATCCGGATCCGGCTGCGGGTAAGTCTCCTCACGCGCCAGATCGACCCTTCGCAGCACGCCTTCCTTTTCCAGCGCCGACACCACGCCGGTCGAGACTCCGGCGGCCATGGCCAGTTCGCCAGGTCCCATCGGCACCAGGGCCGTATCCATCACCGCCTGCCGGGCTTTCGTCATCCGGCCGGGCGCGGCGCCGGTCAACACATAGCCCTGTTTGGGCGCGGGGCGGGGTATTTTTAGCGCCCGGATGCAGCCGTTGAGGAAAACGCCCGGCGGGGTCAGGGTCCAGCCCGCCGCCCACAGCCAGAAATTGAGGCTGGCCTCCGGCACGATCGGATCGTCGAGCCTCGTCACCACCGCCTTGACGCGCGACAGGTCCTCATCCGCATCCGGCGTCTCGAAACCGATCACCAGCCCGCGCACTTTCGCATGGCCGAGCGGCACGATGACATGTTCGCCAGCCTGCAAAAACAGGCCCTCAGGCACCGCGTAATCGAGCGCCTCTGCCATCGGCGCGAGTACCACCACCTTGGCGATCAGGGTTATCCTGCTTTTGGGGTCGAACAAATCGGTGGGGGCCGGACTCATGATTTTAGCCTCTAACACGAAATCCCCGGCTTTGTCATAGCCGGAAGCGGAAACCGCTTCACAGACGCGAAAAGCCGCTTTAAGGTGGCCTTCCCCCAGAAGGTTTTGGCATGAGCACTGAAAGCGGACTCACCTTTCCCGATCTCGATAGCTGGCAGGCCATGCGCCGCTACCTGATCGACCATGCGGATGACATCCGGCGTGACTCTGCCCTGCTGGAAGCGCTCGGCCTGCAGAGCCGGATGAGGCACCTGATCGATTTCGGCCCGGCGGCGCTGTCGCGGCTCGAAGCCCGCGCGCTCAAGGATTTCGACGTCCGCCGCCAGCTTGAAATGACCGCCCGCGCCAATTTCGACGCCCAGAGCCAGACCCACGGCCTGGTGCTCAGCCTGATGGAAGCGCGCAATCACTCCGATCTCGCCCGCCGCCTCAATGAGGAGGTGCGCCATCGTTTCGGCCTGGTCGCCGCCACCATCGCGCTGGAAGACACCGCGCCGGTGCCGCTCGGCTGGAAGACGCTCGATTACGGCGGCGTCGATTACATCATCGGCGAAACCGGCCTGAGCCTGCTGGGGCCGGATGGCGTTTGCCGCGTGCTGTTCGATGAGGATGTCAAACGCGTCAAATCGGCGGCCGTGCTGCGTATCGCCCTGTGGCGCGAAGGCCGTCCGGGCCTGGTCGCTTTCGGCTCCAACGATTTCGACGGCTTCTCGCCGGACATGGGCGCCGAACTGGTGGCCTTCGTCGCCCGCGTGATCGAACGGGTCGCCGACCGCTGGCCGGTACTGGCATAGATCTTCAGGGTGGCGCCTGGACGGATATCAGGTAAAGGATTCCTTACGCCTTGACCTTAAAATGGCCCACATGTGTTATTATATAAGTCATCTGAGGATGCACCCCTGCGTCACTGAGGCTTCCCTTCCTGTTGCGTCAGGCTTTGGCGCCCTCCTGAGGTCCGGCATGGAGAAAGCCCTCTCACCACTCCTACCCTTCCGCAAGGATGGGGAGGGAGGCCGCCCCGGCGCAGGGGAGCATTTTTCGTGACGTCCCTCTTCGACGCGCAAATAGCCTGGACAGGTTGGCTGAAGGACCAGAAGCGCTGTTCGCCGCATACGCTGGAGGCCTATACCCACGCCCTGCGTTATTATCTCGATCACCTCGGCACATCCGTTTCCAGCGACCTGACCCTTGAAGATGTGGCGGCCGTCTCTTCCGGCGATATCCGTAGCTGGATGGCCCACCTGCGCGGCAAGGACAACCCGTTGTCAGCGCGGTCCCTGGCGCAGCATCTTTCGGCCGTCAAATCCTTCCACAGCTTCCTTGACCTGCATTTCGGCAAATCCAATGCGCAGGTGGCGCTGATGCGCGGCCCGCGCCTGAAAACCACCCTGCCGCGTCCGCTCGATATCGACCAGATGCAGGGCCTGCTCAATGAAACCCGGATGGATTCCGATAAGGATGACTGGGAAAACGCCCGTGACGAAGCCGTCTATATGCTGCTCTATGGCCTGGGTTTGCGGATTTCCGAGGCCCTGTCGCTTAAGGTGAAGGACGCGCCGCTCGGCGATTCCTTACGCATCACCGGCAAAGGCAACAAGATGCGCGTCCTGCCGGTGCTGGCGGCGGTGCGTGACGCCGTGGAGGCCTATCGTCAGAAACAGCCTTTTATTCTTCAGCCGGCAGACAAGCTTTTCCGTGCAAAACGCGGCGGCGAACTGTCCCCGCGCCATGTCCAGGCCAGTATCCAGCACCTGCGCGCGCGCCTGGGCCTTTCCGACCGCGCCACGCCGCACGCCCTGCGTCACTCGTTCGCCACGCATCTGCTCGGTTCCGGCGCCGATCTGCGCTCGATCCAGGAACTGCTCGGCCATGTGTCGCTTTCAACCACACAGAAATATACTCAGGTCGACACCGAGCGCCTGCTTTCCGCCTATGCCGCCGCGCATCCCAAGGGCTGAGGCGGAGGCTGATCTTGCGTTAACGGTAACAGCGGTTTAGAGTTCCGCGGAATCGGGGTTTTTACGTAATCATGTCAACCATCTACGATGTCGCCGAACTGGCCGGCGTTTCGGCGAAAACCGTCTCGCGCGTGGTCAATGAAGACAAGGCGGTCAAAGCCAGTACGCGTGAAAAGGTGCTGGCCGCCATGGCACAGCTCGATTACCGCCCCAATGCCCAGGCGCGCAGTCTCCGCATGGGCGGCAAGACCTCCATCGGCCTGTTGCTGGAAGACCCGACCAGTGGTTATCAGGGCCGTTTCCACCACGCCATGCTGGCCGCCTGCATGGAGTCGCGCAAATACCTGGCCGTGGAGCTATACGAACAGGGCATGGCGGACTGGCAGGCCTATCTCGACCGCTTCATCACCGACGCCGGCATCAAAGACATGATCCTGCTGCCGACCCTTTGCGATTTCGGCCCGCTGAAGAATTTCCTGAAGAGCCGAAATATAAACTGCGTGCTGATCTCCCCCTCCACGCCGGACAATCATTATGCCTCGGTCGCCATGGATGACCGGCTGGCGGCGCGCGATGTGGTGGAATACCTGTTCAGCCTGGGCCATACGAAGATCGCCCATATCGGCGGCCACCCGGATCACGCCGCCTCGATCCTGCGCCGCAACGGTTTCTACGAGGCCTATGACGCCGCCGGCCTGACGCGCCCGCCCGCCGCCTATATGGAACAGGGCTATTTCTCGTTCAAATCCGGCTTCGAGGCCGCCGAACGTCTGCTGGCCCTGCCCGACCGCCCAACCGCCATTTTCGCCTGCAACGATGAAATGGCGGCGGCCAGTTGTTCGGTGGCGCACAAACGCGGCCTGCGTATTCCGCAGGATATCTCCATCATCGGCTTTGACGACGCGCCGATTTCCTCTTCCGTCTGGCCGGCGCTCAGCACGGTGCGCCAGCCCTATCTCGAAATGGCCCGCCGCAGCATTGAGATTCTCGACGACGCCGGCGATACGGTTACCGCCAGCGACCGGCAGATCCGCCATATCATTCCGCATGAACTGATCGTGCGCGAAACCACCCTGCAACGCGATATCGCCTGAACGCGCCGCCCCTTACAGGCCGGGTTTCATATCCTCCAGCAGAGCGCGCAGGTATTCGCGGTTGATGCGGTTCTCATCCACCGGCGCGCGGCGGACGGGCGGCGCATAGGCCGGCCGGGAAGGCGGTCCGCCGAAATATTGCCGTGTCAGGGTGCGCGGCGACGGCGCCGCCTTCGGATCAGGCCCCATGACGGCCGGCGCCTCCGCCCAATCGGCCGGAATCTCGAACCAGACATGGCTGCCCTCACCCGGCCGCGCTGTCGCGCCGATATGACCGCCCAGCATCTCGACGATCGTCCGGGCAACGCAGAGGCCCAGCCCGCGTTTGCCGCCTGTCTGGCTACCGTCAAACAGGCTGCGCGCCTGTGTTTCCGTCATGCCCGCCCCGGTATCGCGCACACTGACATGCAGGTGGATTTCCGGTTTCAGCGTCCGGGGATTTTCCGCCGCCACCTGACTGGCCGTGACGCTGATAATCCCGCCACGCGTGAATTTACAGGCATTGGAGAGCAGGTTTTGCAGCACCTGCCGTACGCGCATAACATCGAGCCGGGCGTTCGCGCGGGTAAAATCGACAAAGTGCGTGCTGAGCCGGGTCTGCGCCGCCACAGCCTGGGGCAGGAAGGCCTCGACCGTTTCGCGGATCAGCGCGGCGGCATCGACGATCTCGCCTTCATCCTCGACCGCCGCCTCCGGCGTCAGGGCGTCACCGATCAGGCTTTCCAGCGCTCCGGCAGAGGCCAGCAGGTTATGGGCGAAGCCCGCGATCTCCGCGCCGGACACCGAACGCGTCCCGATCAGGCGGGCATAGCCGACGATCTCATTGAGCGGCGCGCGCAGTTCATCGGCGATATGCCCCAGGAAACCCTCCCGCGCCGCCGGCGTTTCCGTGACATCACACACGATTCCGCACAGCCGGACCGGCGTATCATCGCGGTCATGCTCGACGCCGCCCCTGGTGCGGATCAGGCGCGCGGCCCGGTCACCAGGACGGACAATGCGCCGCGTGAAATCGAAATCCTCGCCGTCATTGACGGCGCGTTGGAAGCACTCGATCACACCGGGGCGATCATCGGGCGCATAGAGATCGAGCAGAGCCGCCACCTCCGGACGAACGGCCTCCTCGTTCAGCCCCAGCAGGGCGTACAGCCCCTTCGACCAAACGGCTTCGCGGGTGGCGAGATCGATCGTCCAGTACCCGAAACCGGCCATGTCCGCGGCCATGTCCATGCGCTTCTGTTGCATCACCCCTTCACCGCGCCGGTCATTGCCCGATCCCTGCATCAAAGCCAGCAGGGTCGCGGCCTGATCGGCGAATTGCGCCAGAACGGACTGTTTCGATGCGGAAAAATCCAGGCACGGCGCACTGTCGGCGATGGCGATGACGCCCAGGATTTCGCCGTCATACACCAGCGGCATATCAGCGTAAAACCGGATATGCGGCGCGTGCAGAACGGCGCTTTCGAGAAAATAGCGGGCATCGCGCGAGGCATCACCGATCAGCACTCCCTCGCCGGCAATCAGCGGGCGTCGCAGGAAGACCAGAGTGTCAAGCACCTCGATATCGGCAATACCGAAGGTGGCGGCGGGTATCAGCGCACCGTCCTCGTACAGGCTCAGAAAGGCCATCGGCAGGCCGAACGCCCCGGCGGCCAGTTCACAGACCGAGCGGCAGGCCCGCGCGAACCCGGCGGCGCGGCGATGGCTGCGGCCTGGCGCCCGCACATTCGGACGGATGTCGAAAGGCGTTGTTTCGTCGGTTGTTTCGGCCATGTGAAACCCTTTGCTTAACAGACGTTAACCAAAAAGGTTTACACTTTGGTAAATATTATCCCGAGGCGCTGACCCCGTAATAGGTCATGAAGATATCGACCGCCAGATCGACCTGGCGCTCACGCTGAGCTGCCGACGGCTCCACGGAAAGGTTCATGATGCGCTTGAAATGGCAATCGCCGAAAATCAGGCTTTTCAGCACCATGGCCGCTTCCAGAATGTTCGGCGCATTGATCTGGCCCTTGTCATGAGCCGTCTGCAACAGGCCCGTCAGGTTCGAGCGCCCCTGGCTCTGGATGACATTATGGAACATCTCGGCCAGTTGCGGATTGCGGTAGCTTTCCTCGACGACCAGTTGGAAGGTGCGGATCGCCTCGTCCGACATAACCGCCGCCAGCAGTTCGCGCCCCATGACCTTCAGGGTCGTGCGCAGATCCTCCGAACCGGTATGAGCCAGGAACAGGTCCGCCATCTGCCCGCACTGCTCGCGGATGATGGCCTCGAACAGGTCTTCCTTGCTGTTGAAATAGGCGTAAAGGGTCGCTTTCGAGCCGCCGAGGCGTGTCGAGATCATCGACATGCTGGCCCCGGCATAGCCGACTTCATAAAACACACTGCGCGCCACCTGAATGATGCGTTCGCGGCGCTGATCTTTAAAAGTTGGGGCGTCCTTCAAGGTTTTTGTTGGCATTTCCATAAAAATTTGTACCATACTGTACAGTTAGCGCTTGACTTGATCCGCATCTTAGCGCAAATAAACCGAACTGTACAGTACGGTTCACCTTTTTGTGTTTCAGGACCTCCCCCCGATGCCCTCCCCCCAAAAATTTCACGCGCCGGTTTTCGCGCGCGCTTTCCTGAAAAAAGCGGCCAGTCTGGGCACTCTTGCGATGGCCGCCACGGTGCTGGCCAACTGCGCCGCCGTGCCCGCTTCCCAGACCATCGCGCCGCGCGACCTGCCCCTCGCCACTCAGAGTCTGGCCACTGAAACGGCTAGTCAATGGCCGGCGCAGAACTGGTGGACCGGCTTCAACGATCCGCAGCTCAACAGCCTGATCGACGAGGCCTTCGCCAATTCGCCCGATATCCAGACCGCCGATGCCCGCCTGCTGAAAGCCGTTGCCAGCAGTGACCAGATCGCCGAATCGTTGAAGCCCAGCCTGTCCTTCAACGGGTCTATCACCGAAACACAGCAAAGCGTGAACATGGGCTTCCCGGCGGAATTCCGCGATTTCCTGCCCAAGGGTTATCATCCGCTGACCCGCGCCACCATCGGCGCCAATTATGATCTGGGTCTGTGGGGCAAGGCGAAAGCCGCACGCAAGGGCGCCTTCGCCCAGGGCAAGGCCGCCGAGGTCGAAAGCGTCGCCGCCCGGCAGGATATCGCCGTCGCCGTCACCCGCGCCTATGTCGAACTCGATCGCCTTTACCATCAGCGTGACGATCTGGCCACCGTCAAGGCCAACAGCGACTCGCGTCTGCAACTGATGCAGGCCCGCGCCGCCCATAATCTGGAGCCTAAGGATTCGGTCCTGAATAATGCCGATGAGCAGGCCCGCCTGGCCGCGCGCCTTTCCGGCGCGGAAGCCGCCATCAAGCTGCAGAACAACCTGATTGCCGCCCTCGTCGGCGCCGGTCCGGATCGCGGCCTGACCATCCAGCGCCCGCATCTCGCGCCGGTCGAATTCGCTTCCCTGCCCGCGGACGCCAGCCTGAACCTGCTCGGTCGCCGTCCCGATGTCGAGGCCGCCCGCCTGATGGTCGAGGCGCAGGGCCAGAACATCAAGTACACCCGTGCCGACTTCTACCCCGATGTGAAGTTCAACGCCAGTTGGGGCATCCAGGCACTCGACTGGGAAGGCGTGACGCGTCATGACTCGGCGATCAGCGATATCGGTCCGGCCATCAGCCTGCCCCTGTTCGCGCAAGGGCGTCTGCGCGCCCAGTACCGCGGCGCCGAAGCCGACTACAATTCGGCCGTCGCCAATTACAACAAGGCCCTGCTCACCGCCCTGCGCCAGGTTTCCGACGCGGCGATCAATACAAAGTCGACCGCCGACCAGATCGCCGAGGCCAGGACCCGCGTGGACAGCGCCCGGCAGGCCTATGATCTGGTCGATCTGCGCGTTCAGCGCAATCTATCCAGCCGGCTCGACCTGATCGATGCCCAGGTCAAGCTGACCTCCGCCGAACTCGACCTGTCGGACCTGACCGCGCAGGCCTATAATAACCGTATCAGCCTCATCGCCGCGCTCGGCGGCGGCTTCCAATCGAATTAAGCACGAAGTTCAGCATCATGCCCGATCAATCCTCCCCCTCGGCCTCCCCCTCGGCCACCGCCGCCCCCGCGCCCGCCAATTCCAAGGCGCGCGGCCCGCTCTTCCTTATCTTCGGCGGCGTGGTCGTCCTCGCCGGCCTCGCTTTCGGCGCCTATACCCTGATCGAGGGCGGCAAGTCGGTCGAAACCGACAACGCCTATGTCGAGGCCTCCACGGCCTCGATCACCCCGCTCGTTTCGGCCCCGGTCAAGGAAGCCGACATTTACGAAACCAAGCCGGTCAAGGCCGGCGACGTGCTGGTCGTGCTCGACGACACCGACGCGAAACTGGCGTTGGCCGCCGCCCAGGCCCAACTCGACCAGATCATCCGCCAGGTCGGCACCTATTACGAAAACGACGCCACATTGAAGGCCCAGGCCGACGCCGGCGCCGCGCAGGTCAATAACGCCCAGGCGACCTACGACAACGCCGTGAAGGCCTATAACGACCGCAAGGCGCTGGCCGGCACCGGCGCCGTTTCCGGCGAAGACGTACAGAACGCCAAGACGGCGATGGATCAGGCTCAGGCTGCGCTGGCCACCGCCCGCGCCCAGGCCGAGGCCGCCATCGGCCAGCGCGCATCGAACACCGCCCTGATTTCCGGCGTCGGCGTCGATGAAAACCCGCAGGTCGTCGCCGCCCGCGTCAAGGTGGAGCAGGCGAAACTCGATCTCGACCGCACCGTCATCCGCGCGCCCATCTCCGGCATCGTCTCGCGCAACACGGTCGAGGTCGGCCAGCGCGTCCAGGTCGGGCAGGCCCTGATGAGCATCGTGCCGATCCAGAGCGCCTATGTGAACGCCAACTTCAAGGAAGTTCAGCTCAAAAAGGTCAAAATCGGCCAGCCGGTCGTGCTCTCCGCCGATGTCTATGGCGGCAGTGTCAAGTATCACGGCAAGGTCGCCGGCCTTTCGGGCGGCACTGGCTCCTCCATGGCCATCATCCCGGCCCAGAACGCCACCGGCAACTGGATCAAGGTGGTCCAGCGCCTGCCCGTCCGCATCGCGCTCGACCCGACCGAACTGAAGCAGCATCCCCTGCGCGTCGGCATGAGCATGAAGGCCAAAATCAGCGTTAAAGAGTAAGTCAAGTCGGATACCCCCACCACCGCATCCAGCGCTTCGCGCGTCGTGCGGCCCTCCTCCCCGGCATGGCCGGGTGGTACAAAGACAAGCTAATTCTTGTACCTCCCCAACTTGTTGGGGAGGGGGACCGCGCCCGTAAGGGCGTGGTGGTGGGGGATCTTGCTTTCAATTACGCGAACCAAACCCATTTGGAAAGTTGACGCCCCATGTCCGCTTCAGCCACCGCCGATACCTACAAAGACCCCGTACCGCTGACCGGCCTTACGCTCTGGCTGTGCGGCATCCTGCTGGCCATGGCCAATTTCGTCGCCATCCTCGACGTTTCCATCGCCAACGTCTCCGTGCCCAATATCGCCGGCGCCCTGGGCGTCTCCACCTCGCAAGGCACCTGGGTCATCACTTCCTACGCCGTGGCCGAGGCGATCGCCGTGCCGCTGACCGGCTGGCTGGCCTCGCGCTTCGGCACGGTCCGCGTCTTCTCCGTCTCGCTCATCGGCTTCGGCATCGCCTCCTTCCTGTGCGGCATCTCCCCGTCTCTGGAACTCCTCGTCATGGCGCGCATCATGCAGGGCTTCTGCGGCGGCCCGCTGATGCCGCTGTCGCAGACCCTGCTGCTGACCATCTTCCCGAAAAAACTGCAACCGGCCGCCATGGGCATCTGGGCCATCACCACCCTGGTCGCCCCCGTCGCCGGCCCGATGCTCGGCGGCACCCTGTGCGACAGTTTCGGCTGGGGATCGATCTTCCTCGTCAACGTGCCTGTCGCCATCGGCGCCGGTTTCCTTGTCTGGCGCGTGCTGTTCAGCCAGGAAACCCGCACCACCAAGGCCCGCGTCGATACGGTCGGCCTCGGCCTGCTGGTCCTGTGGGTCGGCTCGCTGCAACTGATGCTCGACCTCGGCAAGGAAAACGAATGGTTCGCCTCGCCCTTCATCATCACCCTGGCCATTATCGCCGGCCTCGGCTTCGTCGCCTTCCTGATCTGGGAACTGACCGACGCCAATCCGATCGTCGATCTGCGCATCTTCCGCTATTCGAGCTTCTCCATCGCCATGGTCTGCATGGCGCTGATGATCGGCTCCTTCTTCGCCATCAATGTGATCGGCCCGCTCTGGCTGCAGAATAATCTCGGCTGGACGGCCTCATGGGCGGGCAACGCTACCGGCATGGTGGGCGTGCTGGCCATCTTCGCCGCACCGCTCGCCGCGCAACTGGCCGTCAGGGTCGATCCGCGCCGGCTGATCTTCCTTGGCGTCGGCTGGCTGGCCATCATCACCTTCATCCGCGGCCTGTCCACCATGGACATGAGTTTCGGTCAAATCGCCTTCCTGATCTTCCTGACCGGCGTCGGCATGCCCTTCTTCTTCATGCCGCTGCTGCAAATCTCCATGGGCGCGGTCAAACCGGAAGAAACGGCCAACGCCGCCGGCCTGCAAAACTTCATCCGCACCATGTCGGGCGCCATCGCCACCTCTTTCGTCACCACCATCTGGGAAAACAACGCCACGGCCAACCGCGCCCATATGGTCAGCGGCATGGACGGCGCCCAGTCCATCCAGATCCTGACCCAGCACGGCGTTTCACCGGATGCGGCGCTGGGCCTGTTCGACCGGCTGGTCAGCGCGCAGGCCCTGATGCTTTCGACCAACGAAGTCTTCATGGGCGCCGCAGTCCTGTTCGCCATCTGCGCCCTGATTGTCTGGACCGTGCCGCGCCCCAAGGGACCGGTGGATATGTCGAACGTCCACTGATCCCGCGCGGAAACACCTTTCGGCGCCGGCATTCCTCACCCCCCAGCCGGTTCCGGAAAACGGCGGAGCGGTTCCCCTAAACCGCTCCGCTTCTTTTTATGTCATTCGCGGTAAAGACCTGCCGGCGGCGTGCAAGCCCTTATCAACCGCTTATTAAAACGCCTTCTTTCCGTCGTTTTTTGCCGCTTATAGAGAATTTTACTGGCTGAGGGGCCAAACGAAAATCGACAGGTTCTCCATGATACGTTTCAAATCCATCGCGCTGCTGACGGCGCTGCCCCTCATGATCGCCGTTTCCGGCTGCGCCAGTCATAAGTATGTCGATGAGCGGATCACCACGGTCAACGGCCGTATCGATCAGAACGACGCGCATCTCGCCCAGCTCGACAAGACCACCCAGGACGCGCTCGACCGCGCCACCGCCGCCGGCAAGCTGGCCGAGGGCAAGTTCGTCTATTCCGTTGTCCTGAGCGACGATTCGGTGAAGTTCGATATCGACAAGGCCGTGCTTTCCGAAGACGCCAGGGCCAGGCTGGCGCAACTCGCCGAACAGCTCAAGACCGACAACAAGAATGTCTATCTCGAAATCCAGGGCTATACCGACGCCACGGGCACGGATGATATCAACTACCGCCTCGGCCAGGCGCGCGCCGACAGCGTTCGCCGCTTCCTCAACCAGCAGGGCGTGGCGCTGAACCGGATGTCGTCGATCTCCTACGGCTCGGAACAGCCCGTGGCCCCGAACAACACCGCCGAGGGCCGTTCGGCCAACCGCCGCGTGGTCGTGGTCGTGCTGTCCTAGGTCTTATCGAAGGCGGCGCAGGTTTCCGCGCCGCCTGAATTTTTCAGCGGTTTTCCTCAACCAGCCGCGCCGAGGCCGTTTCGAGCCGGTCCTTCATCTGCGCCATCAACTCCGTCCGTTTCAACCCGGCCGGCAATGGCGGCAGGAACTCGAACACCACCGTGCCCGGTTTGCGGTCGATGCCGTGACCGGGCCAGAACTGTCCGCTGTTGGTCGCCAGCAGATGGCAGGGCACCTCCAGATCACGGTAAAGCGCCGCCACGCCCGGCTTGTAATCGGGATCGTCACCGATATCGGAGCGCGTGCCTTCGGGGAAGATCAGGATCTGCCGCCCTTCTTTCAGACGCTCCCGGCAGGCGGCCACCATCAGTTTGAGCGCCTTGGCGGCGTCGGCGCGGCGGATGGCGACCATCTTGGTTTTCAGGGCGTACCACCCAAGGAACGGCAGATAGATCAGTGACTGCTTGAGAACATAGGCCGGCTGTTTCAGCACCACGAAAGGCGCGATGGTATCGAGCATGCTGAGATGCTTGCCGGCGATCAAAGCCGGCCCGTCAGGCCGATGCTCCAGCCCGCGGAATTCAACCCTGACCCCCACGATCCAGCGCGCGCCCAGCAGGACCGCCTTCGCCCACCAGCGAATCACCGCCATGGCCGCCGGAACCGGGAATAGCAGGAGCGGTGAAAACAGGATGCCGAAAAACGCCATCGAACCGTAAAGCCACAGCATGAACAGCAGTGAGCGAACACGCGTCATCAGAAAACTCACGAGGCCGAACTCACGGCCAGGGCGTCTTCGGTGCCGGCCTTCGGTTCGGGCGCGCTGCCCTTGTCACCGAACTTGCGCGATACGCTGAGAATGGCGTCGCGGCCGAGGATGGCGAGGTATTTGCAATATTCGAGCACGATGATGCGTTGGCCTTTACGGGATTTCCACCAACCGCGCGCATCGAGATCGGGCGTGGCCACGGGATAGGGAAGAAGGGTCGCCCCCGGCATATCGGCCTTAAGCTCCAGCAGGGAGCGCGGCATGTGATAATCCGAGGTGACGACGATCAGGGTATAGAAATCATGGCCGCGCGCCCAGTCGGCGATCTCGTGGGCGTTGCCAACCGTGTTTTCCGCCTGGTAGCCGAGATCGACGCAACATTCGTAGAGGCGCTTCGATCCCTCGGTGACCGCCAGCAGTTCAGGCCGCCGGACCTCCGGATTGACGCCGGAAATGAACATGCGCGCGCCCTTGCGGCGTTCCAGAAGCTGCATGCCCGCCTTGAGGCGCAGGTCCGACGCGCCGGTCAGCACGACAATGGCGTCCGCCGGTTCGGCCGGCATGGTGGCGGGGGTCGAATCGATCACGCGGTCGGCGAAGGCGAACAGGCCCGCCGTCCACAGCAGCAGGATCACGAACAGGGCGATCAGGGTGCGCATATGCTTGATAATGACAGCCTCCCCCTTCAATCAGTCATGATGCGCCAGCAACCGCAAGGTCACCATGCGCGCGGTCAGTGCGCCGATCAATGCCACCAGAAACGGGCATGGAATTAATATTAACAGGTCCGACCATGAAAAGGGAAGGGCTATGGCGAAGCTTTGTGAGGAACCTGTGGCTTTTATGAGCGCCATGACCCCACCGGCCAGCCCCGCGCCCAAAAGGCCGGACTCGAACGCCATGCGGGCGAAGCGCCACTGGAAGCGCTCGGCGATAAAGATGTCGCTGGCGCCGCACAAGGACAGCACATCGACGATATCGGCGCGGGCGCTCAGTCCGGCGCGCGTGGCGAAGCCGACCACGGCGCCGGTGGCGGAGAAGATGATGAAGAAAATCCCAAGTGAAATCAGCCGGATGGTCAGGGCGCTTTGCTCGACATCCTTCAGCCAGGTCGAATGATCGTCGATGCTGGCGTCGATGCCGGCATTGGTGAGCGCGGTCATCATGGTCTGGTTCATGATTTGCGGCGCGACGGGATGGCGCTGATCGAGCGTCACCTCGACCAGGTTGGGGATCGGCAGGTCATCCAGAATGGCATCGCCCAGCCAGGGCTTGATCAGCGCCCTGGCCTTTTCCGGCTCCAGCGCCGTCACCTGCCCTACCCCTTTGACGCCGGCCAGAACCTCCGCCGCCTTGGCCGCCGCCACCGAACCGCTTTCAAGGCCGGTCGGGCGCACCTGAACCGTCACCTCGGCGCGGATATCGCGCGACCAGCCATGGGCGGCGCGATCCGACGCCATCACCACCATGGCCGCCATGCAGGCCAGGAAACACAGCACGCCGATGACATAATGCAGGGCGATCTCGCGCTGATCCTGCTGCGGCAGCAGGCGACCGGCCTTCAAAACGCCCAGGCGGTTAAGTGATTGGGCAACGAGCGGTCCGATCATGACGCCTCTTTCGACAGGTCACGCTGGAATATCCGCCCATGGCGCAGTTCGAGCACCGGCATGCCGGACGCCTTCACCAGCCCCTCGTCGTGCGTGGCGATCAGCACCGTGGCGCCCAGCCGGTTCAGTTCGATGAACAGGCGCATGATACGCAGTCCCATGGCGTAATCGATATTGCCGGTCGGTTCATCCGCCAGGATCAGGGTCGGCCGCGTCACCACGGCGCGGGCGATGGCCAGGCGCTGCTTCTCGCCGCCCGAAAGCACATTGGGCATGGCGTCGAGGCGGTTTTTCAACCCCACCCAGGTCAGCAGTTCGGTAACGTCGTCGTGGTATTCGCGGAAATGCGTCCCGTGAACGAATAGCGGCAGGGCCGCGTTGTCGAACACATTGAGGTGCGCCAGCAGGCGGAAATCCTGGAAGATGATGCCGAGACGGCGGCGTAGCGCGGCGGTTTGCGCCCGGTCATGCGGCCGGATGGTTTCGCCGAACAGTTCGATGACGCCCGTGGTCGGCTTCTGCGCCAGATAGATCATCCGCAGCAGCGAGGTCTTGCCCGAACCCGACGGGCCGGTCAGGAAATGGAACGATCCCGCCGGCAGTTCAAAATTGAGGTTTTTCAGGATCAGGTCGTCGGCGTTCAGGCCGGCGGCCAGCGCCTTCGGCATACCCAGATCATAGCCCAGCGACACGTCACGGAAGGCCACCACGGCGTCACGGCGCATGCGGTCATCAATGTCTGAAGGCGCGGTCGTCATGTGAACGGCTTACGGTCTGCTATGGGGGCTGGCTTGATCAGTTGTTAAGACTTTTGAGGACATAAGGTTAAGAACCCGTATGTGGTTAACGGGGTTTATGTACTGATTCGGTGTGGTTCGACTTAACTGATCATGATCCTGAGCTGTCCTAATTGCGCGACGAAATACACGCTCAACGAAGCCCAGTTGGGCCTTCGCGGGCGAACGGTGCGCTGCGCCGCCTGCAAGACCACCTGGCACGCCGAACGCCCGGAAAAACCGATCGACCTGTCCTTCAGCGACGTCAAGAAATCCGAAAAGGAAACGGTCGAGGACCTGCACAAGGTCAAGGCCAAGAAACTGCCGCTGAAATACCGCGCCATCCTCGAAGACAAGAAGCGGATGAAGGCGCTGGCGGCCCAGGGGATGGTCTGGGGCGGCATGGCGGCGGCCTTCGTGCTGATCCTGGCGCTCGGCTACTTCCTGCGCGTCGATATCGTCCGCGCCTTTCCGCGTGTCGCCGGGGCCTATGCCATGGCCGGTCTGAAGGTCAACGGCACCCATCTCGTTTTCGGGGACAAGACCGCCGATGCCGGCTTCAAGGGCGGGCGCTTCGTGGTGACGGTCAAGGCGCAGGTCAAAAACACCAGCGGCAAGCCGGTGCCGGTGCCGCCGGTGCGCGTCAGGCTGCTCGACGGCACCTTGCAGGAATTCGATTCGGTGCTGATGCCGTCAAACGGGCTGATTGTCGCGCCTCATGCCACGCGCACCCTCCTCTTCGACGTGGCCGACCCGAAAAACATGACCGCCTCGCTCGATCTCGATTTCGACCTGGTGGCGCTGAAAAAAATGAAAACCGCCGGCCCCGACCTGCGCGTCACGCCGGTGACCGGCCACGGCGCGGATACTGAACCGCAGGCGCAAGCCCCCGCGCCGGCACATGCCGAAGTCACCGATCCCGCGGCTCCGGACCCTGCTCCGGCGCTACGCTCCAGCTTATCCCACACCGGCTGACCTTCCGGCCAATTTCGTATTCGAGTACCCGCCATGACCGATACCCTGCCTGCCGTTCTGCTGAGTGAAGACGAGGTTCAGGGCCGCGTCCATGCGCTGGCCGACCTGCTGAGCGATTACATCAGGCCAAACTGCGTCGGCGTCTGCCTTCTGACCGGCGGCATCTGGTTCGCCGCCGATCTCAGCCGCGCCCTCAATCGCGCCGGCAAGGATATCGCCTTCGATGCCCTGTGGCTGTCTTCCTACGCCGATGGCAAGGAAAGCGGCGCCATGCTGATCCGCGCGCCGCTGCAGCGTTCGGTCGAGGGCCGGCAGGTGCTGATCATGGATGACGTGCTCGATACCGGCGCGTCATTGAAGATCGCCTGTGAAATCGCCTTGGAGGCCGGCGCCTCGGAGGTGCTGACAGCCGTTTTCGCCCGCAAGCCCGATCCGCGGAAGGACGGCAAGGCCCGCGAGATGGAAGCGGACTTTTCCGCCTGGGAAGCCCCGGCGCGTTATCTGGTCGGCTACGGGCTGGATGACGGCGGCAAATACCGTGCCCTGCCTTATGTCGGGGTTATGGATTAGATTGAATTATACGCCATTGGCGTATATATTGTCCTCTCATGGAATTTATCGAAACACCCACCTTTACGCGTCAGGTGACACTGTTGCTGTCGGACGATTCGTACAGGGCGTTACAGATTGATCTGGCTGAACGGCCGGATCAGGGTGATCTGATCAAGGGCGGCGGCGGTATCCGCAAGATACGCTGCGCTCAGGAAGGGCGCGGCAAGAGCGGTGGCATTCGCATGATATATTATTGGGTCAGGGACGACCACCTGATCTATATGCTGGTGGCTTATCCGAAAACCCGGAAAGATACTCTCAGTGACAGGGAGGTGGCAATCCTGGCGCAACTGGTAAAGGCTTTATGATGGACAAGGAACTTTTTGACGATCTGGTGCAAAGCCTGAAAGAGGCGGGTGATATCGCCAACGGCGTCAGCGAACCCTCACGCCGTTTTGAAATGGTCACGACCGATGTCAAAGCGACACGCGAACGCATTGGCCTGTCACAAGGCGAGTTTGCCAGGCTGATGCGCGTTAGCGTGAAAACCCTGCAAAATTGGGAACAGCATCGCCGCAGCCCAACCGGTCCGGCAGCAGCTTTGCTGAAGATTGTCGCCGCTTCTCCCGAACTGGCGCTGAGATCGCTGCACGGCTAGACTACCGGTCCGCCAAACCTATGCCCGCAAAACTCTGAACAGTCCCGCCCAATGGCATAAACCCGCTGGCCACCCGCTCGACCGATACCGGCCCCAGAATCAGGAATCCCAGTATCGCCGCCGCCAGCGCCACATAGCGCAGGGCGAACGGATCGGACGCCGCGATGCCCGCCTTGGCCTTGCCGATCCGCAAGGGCGGTTGCTTTTTCTCATGGCGCATGGCCAGCAGGCGCTCCGGCCGCAGATCATTATCGAGCGCCAGGCGCGTATTGACCTCGGTAAAGCTCGGCGCGCGAAACCGCAAGGCCATGCGCACAGCCGCCACGAGGCTGATCACCAGCCCGACCGCCAGCACGGCGATATGAACCGGTTTCGGTACCCGCGCGAACAGCCCCCACTGCCCCGCCACCGCGATCAGCAGAGCCAGCAGCACAAACGGAAAAATCACCGGCAGCAGCAGGCGCTCCCAAATCATCGTCGCCCTGGTCAGGAAAAGCCCGCGATTGAGCGGCGCCAACGGTGATTTATTGCTTGGCTGCATAGGCCCCCCTATTTCACACTTAAGCCGTCTTTGCTTTCGCAGCGGGCAACAACCAGCCCGGAAGCGGTTCGCGCGCCATCATCTCTTCGTAGCTCGGCCGAGGACGCACGATCGACCAGTCGGCGTCACGCACCAACACCTCCGGGGCGAGCGGGCGGCTGTTATATTCGCTTCCCATCACCGCGCCATAGGCCCCGGCGCTCATGAAGGACACCAGATCGCCCGCCCGCATCACCGGCATGTCCCGGCCGCGCGTGAACGTATCCCCCGTCTCGCAGATCGGGCCTACCACGTCATAGGTCGCCGTCTCATTGCCGAGACGCGCCACCGGGCGGATATCATGGAAGGCATCGTAAAGCGCCGGGCGGATCAGGTCGTTCATCGCCGCGTCAAGCACCAGGAACTGCTGGCCCGAATCTTCCCGCTCATGCACATGGACGACCTTCGAGATCAGCACCCCGGCATTGGCGGCGATCAGGCGGCCCGGCTCGAAGGTATAGCGCACCCCCAGATTACCGGCGGCCAGGGCCGTCATTTCGGCATAGTCGGCGACGCTGGCCGGTTCGGTCTGGTTGAAATAGGGCACGCCCAGCCCGCCGCCGAGATCGAGCCGCTCCACCGCCAGCCCCTGGGCGCGCAGTTGCTCGACCCAGCCGCGCATCTTGGTAAAGGCTTCCTGCAATGGCTTGAGATCGAGAATCTGGCTGCCGATATGACAGGCGATACCCATGGGGGCGAGATTGGGATGACCCGCCGCCCCGGCATAGAGCGACAGGGCCTCCGCCGCCGAGATGCCGAACTTGTCCTTCGCGCCGCCCGTGGTGATCTTTTCGTGACCGCCCGCGCCGACACCCGGATTGATACGGATAACGAAAGGCGCCACCATGTCCAGTTCCGCCGCCACGCGGGCCAGCCGTTCAAGCTCAGGCCGCGACTCGACATTCAACTGATAAATACCGGCTTTCAGCGCGAAAGCCATTTCCGCATCAGTCTTGCCGACACCGGAAAAGACGATGCGATCGGCCGGAATGCCGGCTTTCAGCGCCTTGCGGATTTCCCCCTCGGAAACCGTATCGGCCCCGCAGCCCTGCGCCGCCAGGGTGGCCAGCACCGCCAGATTGGAATTGGCCTTGGCCGCGTAGGCGATCAGCGGCGCCTCGCCTTTCGGGCTGCGCAGTTCCGGCTTGGACGACAGGGCGTCGGCGAAGACATTATAGTGCCGTTCCAGCGTCGCCGAGGAATAGACATAGAGCGGAGTGCCGACGGCCCCGGCCAGTTCACTTAAAGGCACCTGCTCGCAATACAGTTCGCCGTCGTGATATTCGAAATGGTTCATCTACTTATTGGGCGCGTCGTTGAAGCCGGTGTTATGGCCCGTGCCCTCAAGCGGCGCATCCTGAATGCGCTTGTTGACGGCATAGGGGTTTTCCATGCTGTTTTTGGAATCGGCGTCCGGCAAGGCGCGTTCGCTGGTGCGCGACGTCGAAGAGTCGGTCGTGGTGGTCACGCCGCCGTCGGGATTCCGCGAGGTCGACCATTCGGCGGCAGCCTTTTTGTTCATGACCGGCGGGGCGCGTTCGAGGTCGCCCAGCTTGCCGCAGGCCGACAGCAGGGAGGCGCTCAGCAGCGCCGCGCCCAGGGCGACCGAAATGACAAGGCGGGTCTTTTTAGGCGTCATCATGAGCGTTGATCCTTCCAGCGCTGGATTTGCAGACGAACCTGATCGGGGGCGGTGCCGCCATAGCTTTGGCGGCTGGCGCAACTGGCCTCAGGCGTCAGGACCTTATACACATCATCGGTAATCCTGGCTTCCAGTTTTTGCAGATCACCCAAGGCTAGTTGCGCCAAATCCACACCTTGCGTTTCGGCCAGCTTGACCGCCGCGCCGGTAATATGGTGCGCGTCACGGAAGGGGATGCCCAGATTGCGCACCAGCCAGTCGGCCAAGTCGGTCGCGGTCGAGAAACCGGCCCCGGCGGCGGCGGCCATCCTGGCGGTATTGGCTTCCAGATCGAGCACCATGCCGGTCATGGCGCGCAGGGCCAGATCGAGCGCATCGAAGGCCTCGAAGACCGGCGGCTTGTCTTCCTGCATGTCCTTGGAATAGGCAAGCGGCAGGCCCTTCATCACCGTGGTCAGGGCGATCAGCGCGCCATTGATGCGGCCGGTCTTGGCGCGCACCAGTTCGGCGGCGTCCGGGTTGCGCTTCTGCGGCATGATGGAGGAGCCGGTCGAGAACGAATCCGACAGGCGGATAAAACCGAAATAGGGCGTCGTCCAGATAACGATTTCTTCCGCCAGCCGTGACAAATGCCCGGCGCAGATGGCGGCATGGCTTAAGCTTTCCAGCGCGAAATCACGATCCGACACGCCATCGAGCGAATTGCCGGTGGGGCGGTCGAAACCCAGCGCCTTGGCGGTCATATGGCGGTCGATCGGGAAGGGAGAACCGGCCAGGGCCGCCGAGCCGAGCGGGTTTTCATTCATCCGGGCGCGGGCATCGATAAAGCGCGAACGGTCGCGGCCGAACATTTCGACATAGGCCATCAGGTGGTGGCCGAAGGTCACCGGCTGCGCCGGCTGCAAATGGGTGAAACCCGGCATCAGGGCGTCGGCATAGTCCTCGGCGCGTTTCAGCAAGGCGCCTTGCAGGTCATAAAGCTGCCGGATGGTGAGGTCGACCTGATCGCGCACCCACAGGCGGAAATCGGTCGCCACCTGGTCATTGCGCGAGCGCGCGGTATGCAGGCGGCCGGCCGTGGCGCCGATCAGTTCGCGCAGGCGCGCCTCGACATTCATGTGAATGTCCTCGAATTCGGCGCGGAAAGGGAAGGTGCCGGCCTCGATCTCGTTGCTGATGGTTTCCAGCCCGTTCAGGATGATTTGGGAGTCTTCCGAACTTATGATACCTTGTTTCGCCAGCATGGCGCAGTGTGCCTTCGATCCCGCAAGGTCTTGTTGCCAAAGGCGTTTATCGACATCGATGGAGACATTGATGGCTTGCATAATCTCATCGGGTCGGGCAGTAAAACGGCCGCCCCACATTTTCTGGCCCTGTTGAGGGGCCTGCGCGTTCGGGGCATTTTTGGCGGATGGATCGGTCATGACGGAACCCAGGTTGAATGAGGACGACGAGGCAATGCCCTCAACGGAATCTGATATGGAGGGCCAGCATGAGTCTGCGGCGGCCCCGACGGTCATGCCTATAACCGACAAGCCGGACGAACCCAAGGCCGCAGATGTCGTTAAGGTGCGAAAAATGCAGCGTCCGCCCATTGCGGTGATTGCCATTGTCACCATAGTGGTTCTGGCGCTGGCCACACTGGTTGGCTGGCGCCTGCTGGCGCGGTCCGGCGGCGGGACGCCCGGCACGGAAACAGCCGCCGCCAGCGCCCCTGTAATCGCACAGGCCAAGGGGCCGCTGGCGGTCTATGCCACCGGCGCCCTGGCCAAGCTGGTGACGAACGAGACGCCGGTCGCCATCGAGGATATTTCCTTTATCGACCGCGATCAGAAACCCGTCAAACTCAGCGACTTCAAGGGCCAGGTGGTGGTGCTGAACGTCTGGGCGACGTGGTGCGCGCCCTGCCGCTTCGAGATGCCGACCCTGGCCAAGCTTCAGGAACACTATGCCGGCAAGAACGTGAAAGTGCTGCCGCTCAGCGTCGATACCGAGGAAAAGTTCGCCGATGTGAAGTCTTTCATGGACGTGCAGCAGCCGCTGGAAGTCTATGCCGACCAGGCCTTCCAGGCCCCGTCGAAATATGGCATCACCGGCATGCCCGGCACCCTGATCCTCGATAAACAGGGCCGTCAGGTCGCCCGTCTCGATGGCGAAGCCAAGTGGGATACGCCTGAGGTTCAGGCCCTGCTGGACAAGCTGCTGGCGGAATAAGACCTTATGGACTGCACGACCGCAGGGAGATGCGGTGGTGGGGTTCTTACTTCAAAATCGGCATCCAGCGCTGATAGGTCAGACACCGCCAGCCCCATTCAAACGGCCCATAGCGGAACATCGACATCCAGACCGTGCTGAAAACCAACTGGCCGATCCAGATCGCCAGCACAATCGGCACCAACGCCGCATGGTTCATTTCACCAAACCAGTCCGGCCCGCGCCCACCGTAAAACAGCCCCGTCATGATCAGGGATTGCGTCAGATAGTTGGTGAAGGCCATCCGTCCGGCGCAGGCCAGGGGATAAAGCGCCGCCCCCCCGATCCGCGTTCGGCCGATCAACACCAGCGCCCCGACATAACCCAGCGCCACCGGCAAACACAGCAGGTCATTGGCCAGGGCGTACAGGCCGAAAACCTCCGGAAAGGGAAAACCGGCAGCCATGGTCACGCGCGCCTGCCAGCCGATCGGAATCAGGCTCACCACCCCCGCCGCCATCAGCCACAGATAGGTTCGCGTCCGCGCCTCGCCACGCAGAACACCGGATTTGAAAAGACCAAGCCCGATCATCATCAGGCCCAGAGTGGACGGCATATAGGCCAGCACCTCCTGCATGGCGGTCCGCCCCCAGACGGCGGCGTTCTGCGCCATCGATACCAAGAAGGGACCGCGCATCCGGGCGGTCAAACCCATCAGATCGCCATTGATGGCGGTCACATGCTCGCCTTGCAAACTCGTGGCGATATTCGGTCCCAGCAGCAAGGCCGTACCCGCCGCAAACAGGCCAAGCCCCCACACCAGCAGTTTGCGCGCCGAAGCCGCCTGCCAGCGCCAGAAGACGAAGCCGGTCAGGGCATAGGCCAGCAGAATATCGCCATGCCAGATCAGCGCGCCATGGATCAGGCCGAACACCACCAGCCAGGCCAGACGGCGAAACAGCGGCGTCCGGTAGGCCGGATCGGCCGGATTGCGGTCATGCCCCACCAGATAGACGCTCACCCCGAACAGCAGGGTAAAGCAGGTGATGAACTTTTCCTTGAAAAAGGTTTCGGTGATCCACCAGACGGCCAGATCGTCATGGCTTAAAGGCAGGGGTGACAGGTTCGGCTGGCTGTAAATGGCAAACGGCTGGGCGAAGGCGATCGAATTGACCAGCAGAATAGCCAGAATACTCAGGCCGCGCACATGATCCAGCGTGCGTATGCGCACGGTCATTGCACGGGCGGACGTTTCAGCGCCACCGCCTGCAACAGGATGGCGGAGGGCACGGCCAGGCACATATGGGTCAGGATCATCATAACGCTGAGGAGCGAGAAGGCTTTCAACAGATCCGGCCCCAGCGGCATCCGGTCGAGAAAAGCCAGCTTGATCAGCGCGACCCCGCTGCCCAGCAGGGTCAGGCACAGGGCGTATGTCAGAACGCCCAGGGTCGCGTGCAGGCGGGTGGGCGGCGGCCTGAGCTTCCAGGCGATCAGGGTGCAGATCACCCAGAACAGGGCGAGCGTCATCTGGCGCTGCGTTTCGCCGGCGGCATCGGCGTCACCCCACAGGGCGCGCGCCGAAAACCAGCAGAAACCGTGCAGGCACAGGGCGGCGACACCGGCAAGGACCATCCAGCGCAATTCCGGCTGGCGATAGCTGAGCGCCGGACCGTTCATGTCTAGCGCGTCGGCACCGGCTTTTCGCCGCGATAATCATAGAAACCGCGCCCGGTCTTGCGGCCGTACCAGCCGGCCTCGACATATTTGACCAGCAGCGGGCACGGGCGATACTTGGAATCCGACAGCCCCTCGTAAAGCACGTTCATGATGGCCAGAACCGTATCCAGGCCGATGAAATCCGCCAGTTCGAGCGGCCCCATCGGGTGATTGGCGCCGAGTTTCAGGCCGGTATCGATGGCCTCGACCGTACCGACGCCCTCATAGAGCGTATAGATGGCCTCATTGATCATCGGAATCAGCACGCGATTGACGATAAAGGCCGGGAAATCCTCGGAATTGGCGGTGATCTTGCCCAGGGATTGCGCGAACACGACCGCCGTTTCATAGGTTTCGGAATCGGTGGCGATGCCGCGGATGATCTCGACCAGTTTCATGACCGGCACCGGATTCATGAAGTGCAGGCCGATGAACTTGCCGGGGCGGTCGGTGGCGGCGGCCAGGCGGGTGATCGAGATCGACGAGGTATTGGAGGCCAGAAGCGCCTCAGGTTTCAGGTGCTCGCACACCGCCCTGAAGATGGCGTTCTTGACCTCTTCCTTTTCGGTGGCGGCCTCGATCGCCAGGTCGCAATCCTTCAGTTCGGAGATGGAAGCGGCCGGGATCAGTTTCGAGAGCGCATCACGGGCTTGCGCGGCGGTAATGACTTCCTTTTCGACCAGCCGGTTCAGGCCTTTTTCGGTGCGGGCGACCGCGGCCTTCACGGCATCGGCGGAGGCGTCAAAAAGCAGGACATCATAACCGCCCTGCGCGCAGACCTGGGCGATCCCCGCCCCCATCTGGCCCGCGCCGATAATGCCTACGGTCTTGATCGTGGTCATGCTGTCCGCCTTGGTTGAATCTGTATCTTGTTATGGAAATAAAGCGCGCCTTGCGGCAAGGCAATAAAAAACGGCCTGCATTTCCCCCTCTCCCCTTGCGAGGGGAGAGGGTTGGGGTAAGGGGTTTCTTTTCAGTTATCCCAAAACCTTCATCAGTTCGGGCACGGCGGTCTTGTAATCGGCCACCAGACCGTAATCGGCCACCGAGAAGATCGGCGCTTCGGGGTCCTTGTTGATGGCGACGATGATCTTCGAGTCCTTCATGCCGGCCAGATGCTGGATGGCGCCCGAAATGCCGATGGCGATATAGAGCGAAGGCGCCACCACCTTGCCGGTCTGGCCGACCTGGTAATCGTTCGGCGCGTAGCCGGCGTCGACCGCCGCCCGCGAAGCCCCGACCGCCGCGCCGAGCTTGTCGGCCAGCGGATCGATCACGGCCTTGAACTCATCGGCCGAACCGAGCGCGCGGCCACCGGAAACGACGATCTTTGCCGCGCCCAGTTCCGGACGGTCCGACACGACCTTCTCTTCCGAGATGAAGCGTGTCCCCGCCTTGGCGGCCGGAGCCGCCACGGTTTCAACCGCCGCCGAGCCGCCTTCACCCGCCGCCTTGAAAGCGGTCGTGCGGACAGTCAGAACCGCCTTGGCCTCCGAGGTCTGGACGGTTTCCAGCGCATTGCCGGCATAGATCGGCCGCGTGAACGTATGGGCGTCAATGACTTCGATCACGTCCGACAGCAGCGAGACATCGAGCAGGGCGGCAACGCGCGGCGCGAAGTTCTTACCCGAAGCCGAGGCCGGAATGGCGATGGCGTCATAGTTCGCGGCCAGACCGGTGACGAGCGCGGCAACGTCTTCGGCGATATCCTGTTTCAGATCGGCGGATTCGGCCACCAGCACCTTGCGGACGCCGGCAATCTTCGCGGCAGCATCGGCCACGGCTTTCACGCCTTCGCCATAGACCAGCACATCAATATCGGATGACAGGGCCAGGGCGGCGGTAGCGGTCTTGTTCGTGGTGTCGCGCAGGTGCGCGCCATCATGATCGGCAATAACGAGAACAGCCATTAGAGAACTCCTGCGGCTTTAAGATCGGCGACCAGTTCGGCGGCATCGGCCACCTTCTTGCCGGCGGTACGCTTCGGCGGTTCGGTCACTTTCACAACTTTCAGGCGCGGCGTGACATCGACGCCGTAATCGGCAACCGTCTTGATCTCCAGCGGCTTCTTCTTGGCCTTCATGATGTTCGGCAGCGAAGCATAGCGCGGCTCATTGAGGCGCAGGTCGGTGGTGATCACCGCCGGCAGTTTGACGCCGAGGGTTTGAAGGCCGCCATCGACTTCGCGCGTCACCTGTGCTTCGCCGTTTTCGACCACGACCTTGGAGGCGAAGGTCGCCTGCGGCCAGTCGAGCAGGGTGGACAGCATCTGGCCGGTGGCGTTGTTGTCACCATCGATCGCCTGCTTGCCCATGATGATCAGGTCCGGCTTTTCAGCCTCGGCCACGGCTTTCAGCAGCTTGGCGACGGCCAGCGGTTCGACGTCCTGGTCGGTCTGGATCAGGATGCCGCGGTCGGCGCCGATGGTCAGGGCGGTAACGATGGTGTCCTTGGCCTGCGCCGGCCCGATGGAAACGGCGACGATCTCGGTGGCCACGCCCTTTTCCTTCAGGCGGGTGGCTTCCTCGACGGCGATTTCATCGAAGGGATTCATCGACATCTTGACATTGGCCAGATCGACGCCCGACTGGTCGGACTTCACCCGGACCTTGACGTTATAATCCAGCACCCGCTTGACCGGGACCAAAATCTTCATGGTTTTCACCTCTGCAATGCGTTTTTGGCAGTTCGTTTAGGCTTTTCGTTTTTTGGCGCCTTTATCGGGCGTGTTTTCGCTGGGGTTCAAATGACGGCCAATGCCCGCAAAGTCAATTGCTGTTTGGTGTTTTACGGGTGTTTTCAGTAACTGAAGTGGTGCTTTTCATTTGCCCTCAAATCCGGATTGGCGCATAAAGGAATACACACATCTTTACGTGAACGTCAAGTTATAGCTCCGGAAAACCCTGCCCATGCCCAGCCAGATCGGCAAACTGAAATATATTTTCATCATCGTTCTGGGCCTGTGCAGCGCGGCCATTGTCGGCTACGGTTGGCTTTACGATATCCCGCGCAAGAAGTGCGATGCCGCCGAAGGCTGGTTTTCGTGGAAGGACCGCCAATGCTACGCGCCCATCGCGCTCTCGACCCTCACCGGCCGTAAGGACGGCGAACCGGCCACCGTCGATTATCATGACGACGCGCTCAAAGCCAGCAATGCCAGAGCCATAAATAGCGCCGCCGCTTCCCGGTAATTACGGCGTTTCGATATCGCATTGCAGGACCGGCGGCTTCGCCTGCGCCTGATCGATGCGGGCGCGATAATAGTTACAGGCAACCTGATCGTCCTTGGCCCCGACCGGCGTGACGCTGTAGCCATTGACCAGCAGCATGACCTCGCCATTGGTGATATCGGCCACGCCCTTCGCATTCATCCGACCCAGCATGTGCGCCCCGAAGCCCGGCGGCGCCACAACGATTTTTTCCTGACCGAGATCAATCTGGTGCAGGCGGTTGGCCTTTTCGCGCGCCGCGTCGGTCGGGTAACCATAATAGCTGGTATCGATAACGAGATTGTCGCCCAGCGCTTTCAGCCTTTCCGCCGCGCGGGGCGTCAGTTCGGCGCTGACCTCGAACGCCCGCGCCGGATCGGGCGCAAAGGATTGACCGTCCTTGCCGCCATCGGCCTTGTATTTGCTGCATTGAACCAGAGACAGGCAAGCCAGGGCAAGACCAGCGGCAATTTTCGACATGGATATCTTGGGCATGGGTATTCCGTAAAGGCTATTTCGATGGTGCCCAAAGCACATCGGCGCGGCCCTGATCGTTAGCATGGCGCGCCAGCACGAACAACAGATCGGACAGGCGATTAAGGTATTTTAAAACCTGTGGATTGACAGCCTCGCCTTCGATTTTCGCCAGGGTGACGCAATCGCGTTCGGCGCGGCGGGCCAGCGTCCGCGCCAGATGCAGGTGCGCGCTCAAGGGCGATCCCGCCGGCAGGATGAAGGAAGTCAGGGGCGCGATCGGCGCGTTATAGGCATCGAGCGCCATTTCCAGCGCCGCGACCTGATGCGCCGCGATGCGTAGCGGCGTCCACGAAATATTGTCGGACGGCGTGGCCAGATCGGCGCCGAGATCGAACAGTTCATTCTGAAGGCGCGCCAATAAGGCATCGAGCGCGGCGTCCCCCGCACTGTTCAGTCGCACCAGTCCCAGCGCCGCATTGGTTTCATCGACACTGCCGATAGCGATCAACCGCAGATCGTCCTTTGGCCGGCGCGAACCGTCCGCCAGTCCGGTTGTGCCGTCGTCACCGGTGCGGGTGTAGATTTTATTGAGTTTGACCATGGATGTTTTCGTCGAAGTTATCGATCTCCAATCTCACAGAGATCGGCAAGGGCGACCGCCCGCCGCGCACGTTTGCGCGTAAGCCATGCGGCGTCTGAGCTACCCTAAGGATGCCGCATCGCCCAGGCGAGAATGACCAGCAAAACGATGGCGATGGCCTGAAACAGCACGCGCAGGCGCATCAGTTTGTTCGACCAGTTCTCACGGAAACTGCCGCCGCGCACCAGGCTGAAAATCCCGGCGCTCAGTACGGCCAGCACGGCGAACATGGCTATCAGCGCAAGATAGAAAAGTATTTTGGTCATAACACTCAATCGCCCTTTTATGGCCAAAAGTCGAGTTTTTTATCCGTCATTGCGACGGACTTTTCACCGGATGGCGTTGAAGTCGCATGCTTATGAGTACTGAAAAGCCACTCATGAAATAACGGCGTCATCCTTGTAATAGAGGATCGCCCATACTAAGTAGGGGAATCTACAGGGTTTCCTTTGTGCAGGTAATCCTAATTTTGTGTGTGAGTAGCCGCGTATGTATGAACCCAATCCCATAACCCCCTCTGCGAGCCATCTCGCCAGTGCCGAAGACAGGCCCATGCCAGCCGGAAACCGCGCCAAGTCGAAAGAGCGCAACCGCCTGAAAATTCTGGAATCGGCGGCGACCCTTTTCCGTGAGCGTGGTTTCGAGGCCGCCACCCTGCGCGATATCGCCCGCGCCGCCGGTCTTTCCACCGGCGCCCTGTTTGCCAATTTCGCCGACAAGAACGAAATCTTCCTGACCGTGCTTGAAAGCGAGAATAACCGCGTCATCCGCGCCATGCGCGAGGCCCACGACGAAAAACTGGATCTGGTCGCCCGCCTGCATGCGCAACTGATGCGCGGCTACGAAGCCACCCAGCATAATGCCCGCATCGTGCTTTCCGCCTTCGTCATGAAATGGAGCCAGGGGCAATCGCCGGTCAACGAGGTTGGCCAGATGAGCGACCTGATCCGCTTCGCCCTGCTCGATACGCTGAAAGCGGCGCAGGCGCATAAGGAATTGCCGCAAAACGTCAATGTCGAGTGCGCGGCCGAAGTGCTGGAAGACCTGTGCCTGGCCAATCTGCGCCGCGCCTATCAAGCCAGCGATGACAGCGGCGCTTTCGACATGGACAAGCTGGCGAAAAGCCTGACCGCGCAGATCGCCCTTGTCATCTCCGGACTGAAAGCGGCCTGATCAGATAAAACTTCTCTCCCCTCGCCCCTTCACGGGGATGAGGGGTTGGCAGCCGCAAGCGTTCCAGAAGCTTTATGAAGTCCACTGCAAGGTCGCCGGCTTCACCGGATTGACGAAAGGCCGTTTTTCAGCGCGCGCCTGCATCCATTCCCGCTTGAGCTGCTGATACCACTTGGCCTGGGTGTCAGCGTCATCGATCCAGATCAGGGCCGGATCATATTTCAGCCCCTCGTTTTGCAGGTTCACCATGTCGCCGTCCTGCTTGAGGAACGCCTTGGCGCCGAAGCGGAACAGCGGCGCGATGAAGCGGAACAGGCCGTGATCCGACCAGAAAATCTGGGTGATGCGGGTTGTGTTATCATCAATCGGCGTCAGGCAGGTCAGGCCCAGAACCTGCTGGCTGCCGATCTCGATATGCTCGTAACGGATGCCCGGCAGGCGGAAGGTGATTTCGGTGGCCGGCGCGCC
>Ga0222427_100199_pt1 | contig 150400 bp, 130 predicted proteins | sample 2B20Ametagenome_FD_182890 | JGI IMG/M metagenome (GOLD analysis project Ga0222427, IMG submission 182890) | Enriched microbial communities from leaf-cutter ant dump, University of Wisconsin, Madison, United States - 2B20A (version 2) | ecosystem: Environmental > Terrestrial > Nest > Insects... | reverse complement strand
CCTGTCGGCCACCACCTATGGCGCGCGTCTGGCGCTCGGCGAAATGGCCAAAGCGCTCGGCAAGAATGGTGAAGCCGATCGCTGGGCGGAAAGCGCCGACCAGATGCGCCGGCTGATCCTGGAAAAGCTCTATGTGGCGGAGGACGCGGCTTTCTACGATCTCGATGCCAATAATCAGTTCGTGCGGGTGCGCTCGGATATCCTCAGTCGGGTTTGCGGCGAGCATGTGGTCGATCAGGCGCTGTTCGATGAGTTGTGGACGCGGCAGATTCACAATCCGAAAGCCTTCTGGACCAACTATCCCATGCCGTCCGTGGCGCTGGATGATCCGCAGTTTGTCAGGCCGCTGCCAAAGAATAGCTGGGGCGGGCCGTCGCAGGCGCTGACAGCCCTGCGCGCGCCGCGCTGGATGGAACATTATGGCCGCTCGGCCGAATTCAGTTTCATGATGACGCGGTGGTGCGAAGGGCTGATGGCCGACATGACCTTCCGCCAGCAGATGGACCCGCAGACGGGCAAATTCACACAGGAAGACCTGCCGAACTATTCGCCGGCGGCGCTGGTGATGATGGACTACACCTGGCGCCTGGCGGGCGTGGTTGAAGAGGCTGACGCCTTGCACTGGAATGTCCGTCCGGGTCATGAAGCGGCGGAGGGGGCGCGGTTCAGCCTGCCGACCGATGGCGGGGCGACGGCGGTCATGACCTATGACGGTAAGGGCGCGGCGTTGTCATTGGCCGGTAAGCCGCTTGGCCGTATCGACGGTGCGGCGCGGCTGGTGACCGGCAAGACGGGGACGGCGCAAGCGGTGCTCGGCATTTCGGAAAAGCCGGAAAAAATTACCCTGCGCCTGGCCGGTCGGCCGCCGCGCAAACTGACCATCAAGCCGAATGAGAGGATTGCGCTGTGAAATTATTTGTCTCGAATTCAGCCCGCTTTCCCCTCTCCCTTTCTATAAGGGGAGAGGGTGGCTCACAGAGCCGGGTGAGGGGATGGCCGCCGCAAGCGACCGTGGCTGCCATCCCCTCACCCCAGCCCTCTCCCCTTATAGAAAGGGAGAGGGGGAAGAGAAGGTATGCTCTTTTCATGCTGTCGTTAGCGCTGTTAGCCTTGCCTGCCTGCGCCACCGCCACGCCGAAACCGGCGACCTACAGTAATCCGATCCTTTATGCCGATTATTCCGACCCTGACGTTATCCGCGTCGGCAAAAGCTACTATCTGGTGGCGTCGAGTTTCCATTTCTCGCCGGGTCTGCCGGTGCTGAAATCGGAAGACCTGGTGCATTGGAAGCTCATCGCCAATGCGGTGCCGAAACTGAGCTTCGCGCCGGAATACGATATGCCGGGGCCGTTCGAGATCGATGACACAAAGTCCAAGCCGGTGACCGGCACCAAATACGCCAGCGGCATCTGGGCGCCGGCGATCCGCTTCCATGACGGCCTGTTCTACATCTATTTCCCGACGCCGGACGAGGGCATCTTCATGATCACGGCGAAAGATCCGGCGGGGCCGTGGTCGGCGCCGGTGGCGGTGATCGCCGAGCCGAAGCTGGAAGATCCGTGCCCCTTCTGGGATGACGATGGTCAGGCTTATCTGATCCACGGCAAGGTTGGGGCCGGGCCGCTGATCCTGCACAAGATGAGCGCGGACGGCACGAAGGTGCTCGATGACGGCGTGGTGGTGGCCGATGACAAGGACCGCCTGCCGGTGCTGGAAGGACCGAAGCTCTACAAGCGCAATGGCTGGTACTATATTTTCGCGCCGATCGGTGGCGTGGGCACCGGGCCGCAGGCGGTGGGCCGGGCGAAGAACATCTATGGTCCCTATGAATGGCGCGATGTGCTGGTGCCGACTGCCGATATCAAGGGGCCGCACCAGGGCGGCTATGTCGAAACGCCCTCCGGTCAGGGCTGGTTCGTGCACTTCAATTCGGAAGGCGCCTTTGGCCGCATCGATCATCTTCAGCCGGTCAAATGGGTGGATGACTGGCCGGTGATGGGGGATGAAAGCCAGCCGGTATCGAGCCATGCCATGCCCGATACGGGCGCGCGGTCGGATTATCGTTTGCAGGATTCCGATGAATTCAGCGGCAAGACGCTGGGCCTGCAATGGTCATGGAACCACAATCCCGACGATACGAAATGGAGCCTGAACGAACGGCCGGGCTGGCTGCGCCTGAAAGCCGGCGAGGCGCAAAGCCTGACGACCGCGCGCAATACCCTGACGCAAATTCTGCAAGGTCCGGCCATGCAGACGACGGCGCGGCTCGATATCTCGCATATGGCCGAGGGGCAGCGCGCCGGATTGAGCCTGTTTGGCGTCAAACCGGTGTGGATCGGTGTGGTGCGTGAAAACGGCGTGTCGCGGATCACCTATGCGTCGGAAGGTGTCGAGACTACGGGGCCGGACATCAGCGGCCAGACGGTGGAACTGCGCGCCGAGGCCCTGCCGGACCAGACCAGCCGCTTCGCCTACAGCCTCGACGGCAAGACGTTCACGGCCTTCGGTGAGCATCTGCCGCTGTCGAAATTCTCATGGTGGAAAGGTAGCCGTCCGGCGCTTTTCACCTTCAATAAAAACACGGCGAATGGCGCGGTCGATATCGACTGGGTTCACGTCACGCATGAGGTAAAGTAATGGATCGTCGTTTATTTCTGGCCGGTAGTGCGGCGCTTATGGCCACGCCCGCATTTGCGCAACCCACGCCGTCGCTTGGTGATCTGGCTGCGGCGAAAGGTATCCGTTTTGGCTCGGCCACAGGCGTCAAGACCGGCGGCCTGACCGATCCGCAGGTGGCCGAAATCCTCAGGCGCGATTGCCGCATCCTGGTGCCGCGCAACGAACTGAAGATGTACACCATCCATGACACGCCGGAAGATGTCTATGATTTCGCGCCGGGTGACGAGGTGCTGGCCTTCGCCGAAGCCAACCATATGCCCCTGCGCGGCCATACGCTGTTCTGGGCCAAGGACGAATTCCTGCCGAAATGGCTGCTGACCCACGATTTCGGCCCGAAACCCAAGGTGGCCGCCGAGGCCTTGCTGCGCGATTATATCGGCAAGGTGACCGATCATTTCGGTGACCGCCTGACCTCGTGGGACGTCATCAACGAGGCGATCGATGAAAAGACCGGCGAGGTGCGCGCCAATGTTTTTACACGCATTTTGGGCCGTGATGCCCTGCGCATCTGTTTTGAGGCGGCGCGCGAACACCTGCCGAATATGCAGCTTGTTTATAACGACTATATGAGCTGGCGGCCGAAGGATGCTCTGCATCGCCAGGCGGCGCTCGATCTGCTGCGCTGGTTCCGCGACGAGAAACTACCGGTCGATGCGCTCGGCATCCAGGGCCATATCGGTACGGATCAGAGCGTGGTCGGGCAGATGACGACCGACGACACCACGCCGCAATATGCCGAATGGACGCAGTTCCTGAAGGCGGCCGCCGCGCTCGATTACACGCTTCTGGTGACCGAGTTCGATATCAATGACCGAAAGGTCGAGGGCGATATCGCCAAACGCGACGCCGTGGTGGCGGAGGTGGCCAAGACCTATATCGACCTGACGCTGGATAATACCGCCGTGAAGGACTTCCTGTGCTGGGGGCTGGATGACAGGTATAGCTGGCTGCAATCGACCACGCCGCGCGCCGACAAACTGCCATTGCGCCCGACGCCTTATGACGACCAGTTCCGGCCCAAACCGCTTTATGAAGCCATGGCGGCGGCCTTCCGCAGTGCGCCGGCGCGGGCCTGACCGGTCTGTCACAAATTGTGAAGATAAAGTGTCACACGCCTTTATGCGCGGTTTTCGCGCAAGGCCTGTGGCCGGAGTTTCAGGCTAAGGCCGGATTTTGAGCGCAGACTCAACAGCATCCCCCGCGTGCCTTGCCTGTTCCGTGGAAGCGGTTGATCCGTAGGCGGAACAAGCCGGTCATCGCGCCTGTGGCGGACAGTTGGTGCTGTCCATTTTTCGAGTCGCCATGGCCAAAAGTTAACGCTTATATCGCGTCAAGCCGTCTCGGCTTCTCACCTTCCGTCTCCCTTTTTCACGATGATCGGATACGCCATGTCTCTCAATGCAGATTTGATGTTTGAAAAGGCCGATATTACGCAGGACCTGATCGACCGGCTCGGATTGCCGCAAAATGTCTGGTCGCTGGTTCTCGATGAGGCGCTGGAAAACGCCTATTTCATGGATACGGACTGTAAAATTCACCAGCAGGCCATACGTCCCGATGTCCGCCCGGCGGTCGAACGGGCGGCACAAGGCAGAACGCCGCCCGCCCGCAGCGAACGGCCTTACCGGCATTACGCCTGAACAGGGCGGTGGCCAAATTGGGCAGCGTCGTCGGACGCACCGGTGTTATCGCAAAAGGCTCCGCCACAGCGGTCGTCTGTCCCGTTACATTGACGGGACAGGCTTTGACCCGAAAGCAGCACTGAATGGCCTGAGAAGAGCGGCGTGACAGAACGCAACGGGTAAAGTCGCCATGACTGACCCGTGGAGTTTTAATGTTCCGTTCTCTTTTCAGCGCGATGGCTCTGGGCCTGATCGCCACTGCCGTCTCCACGCCTGTTCTGGGCGCGCCGTTCCGCACGCCGGATCTCGATGCCGCCCGCACATGGGAAATAAAACCGAGCTATAGATGGGCCAGTGACGGTTTCAATCGTGAAACCGGCTACGAGATGGATATCACCGCACCGATCCGGCCCGGTCTTGAAACATCTATCACCTTTGGCAGCGGCACGTTCAAGGCGCAGGGTGAAAAAGCGGTATCCGGGGCGGTGGATAGCGAATGGGCGGTCAAATGGGAAATCCGTCCGGCCGGTGAGGGCGATGGCTTCGGTATCACGACCGAGCCGACCCTGATCATCCCGACCGGCAGCGCCGGCTTCACCGACGATCAGTGGGCGCTGGAAGTGCCGGTGATTTTCGGCTGGAACCGGGGGCGCTACAGTTATCAGGCGATGGTTTCCTATGGCCAGGGTTTTGATGACGCCGCGGGTGAAATCGGCGCCAATGGCCTGATCATGTGGAAGGCGACCGACACCCTGAAACTGGGCGTCGAACTCGCGACGGCCGCGCCGTCGGATCATCCGGGCGCTTATGAGTCCGAGCTGAATCTCGGTTTCAAATGGGAATTTGTCGAAGGCCTCGAACTGAAGGCCCGCATCGGCCAGAGCCTGCACCGCGAAGAGGGCGGCCATGAAACCAGTGGCGCGTTCTATCTGGAAAAGGCGTTTTAAGCCGCTGTGAAGATGCCGCCACCCACGTTTGGGCGGCGGCTTTTCATCTAATCCAGACTGCGGGTCGCCTGAACCTCGGCGTCGCCGCCATGGCTCAGCGCCTTGCGGATGCCGGCGCCATAGGCCGGGTCGATCTTGTCGAAATGGCTCAGGGCGCGGTCGATGATGAACTGCGGTACGCCCTTCATCGACCCGGCGATGCTTTCGCAGGTTCGTTGCTTTTCGCCGTCCGAGAACAGATTGAAAAGCGCGCGTGGCTGCGAATAGTCGTCATTGCCGTCGCGGTGGTCATAGCGGTCGGCATCGCCCAAAATTTTTAGGGGCGGTTCGCGGTATTCCGGGGCTTCCTTCGGACCGCCGAAGCTGTTCGGTTCGTAATAGGCGTCCGTATTGCCGCCGAACTGCGGGAAAAAGCGCATCTGGCCATCGGCATGGTAGTGATTGACCGGGCACTTCGGCGCATTGACCGGCAGGGCCTCGTAATGCGTGCCCAGGCGGTAGCGGTGCGCGTCGGCATAGGAGAAGATACGCGCCTGCAGGACTTTATCGGGTGAGAAGCCGATACCGGGCACGATGTTGGACGGCGAATAGGCGGCCTGTTCGACCTCGTTGAAATAGTTGTCGGGATTGCGGTTCAGTTCCATGACGCCGACCGGGATCAGCGGGTAATCGCCATGCGGCCATACCTTGGTCAGGTCGAACGGATTATAGGGCGTGGTTTCGGCTTCCAGTTCCGGCATGACCTGCACGAACAGGTCCCAGCGCGGGAAGTCGCCGGCCTCGATCGCGCCGAACAGGGCTTCCTGATAGCTCTCTCGCGTCTCGCCGATCAGTTTGGCGGCTTCTGCATTGGTCAGGTTGACCTTGCCCTTGTGCGGCTTGAAGTGGAACTTGACCCAGAAACGCTCGTCCTGCGCATTGATGAAGCTGTAGGTATGCGAGCCGTAGCCGTTCATATGCATGGGCGAAACGGGGATGCCGCGGTCCGACATCAGGATGGTCACCTGGTGCAGGGCTTCGGGCGACAGCGACCAGTAATCCCACATGGCGGTGGCCGAGCGCAGGTGCGTCTTCGGGTGGCGTTTCTGCGTATGGATGAAGTCCGGGAACTTGTACGGATCGCGGATGAAGAAGACCGGCGTATTGTTGCCGACCAGATCCCAGTTGCCTTCTCCGGTATAGAATTTCACCGAGAAGCCGCGCACGTCGCGTTCGGCGTCGGCGGCGCCCAGTTCGCCGGCCACGGTGGAGAAGCGGGTGATCAGGGGCGTCTGCTTGCCGATACCGGCGAAGAGGGCGGCGCGGGTATATTGCGTGATGTCGTGCGTGACGGTGAAGGTGCCGTGCGCGCCCCAGCCCTTGGCGTGAACCACGCGTTCGGGGATGCGCTCGCGGTTCTGGTGGGCCAGCTTTTCGATGAGCTGGTAGTCCTGCAACAGGACCGGACCGCGCGGACCGGCGGTCAGGCTGTTCTGGTTATCGACGATCGGCGCGCCGCCAGAAGTCGTAAGTGTTGGGGTGGTCTGGTGGAAAGGGCATCTGGAAGCGTCTGACATGCGGGCATCTCCTCTGGCTGTCTGCCGTCAGTTTTGCGCCGCACGGTGAAATAAATAAAATCAGTAATTTTTTATTTTTGGATAAATTTTATTTTGTGGGAACCAGTATGAAGCCGTCCCCTTCCACCTGGATGGTGCCCGTGCCGGGAAAGGGGAAGTGTGGGGCGAAGATGGGTTCGCCGCTTTTGGCCAGCACGGTCAGTTCTTCGCGGCGGGTGGCTTCTCCGGCAGGCTTGTCGCTGTCATAACCCATGGCCCATTCCGGCTTGGCCAGTGAAACGACCGAACTGTGGGCCATGTCGCCGATATCGAGCAGTCTGGCGTCGCCGGAGACGATCTCATAGCCGGTATGGCCGGGCGTATGGCCCTTGAGCACGACGGAGGTGATGCCGGGCAGGACTTCCGAACCGCCCTTGAACGGCTGCACCTGCGTACCCACAGCGACAACGAAGGCCGCCTGCTGCGGATTGGCTGTCACAGTGGCCCATTCGGTATCTGTCATGCGGATTACGGCCTTGGGGAAGGCGGAAGCGCCATCGGCCGTCAGCAGGCCGCCGATATGGTCCGGGTGGTTGTGGGTAATCAGCACGTCGGTGATCTGATCGGGCGTGACCCCGGCTTTTGCGAGACTTTCCATCAGCACGCCATGCGCCTTCGGTCCCATGCCGGTATCGATCAGCACCAGATGATCGCCCGCCTTCACCAGCAGGGCGTCGATCGCCATTGTGATGTGATCGGTCGGCTGCCCGGCGGCCTTCAGCACGGCGGCGACCGCTTCGGGCGTCCGGCCCTGACCTATGACGCTGTTGTCATTGGGCACGACATTGACCAGATCGCGCAGGCTCCAGGCTTGATAGGCGCCGATATGGAAGGCATAGGCCTCAGGCGTCACCTGGGCCGGATCGGCTTGCGCGCAGGCTGGCAAGATAAGGGCGAGAGCGGTCAGGGCGATTTTGAGCGGGTGCATGTTGGGTCCTGCAAGTGTGAGGTATTCCGTGGCGCACAGTTTTCATCTCTTCCGCTAAAAAGCAATGCGGAAAACTTGCCTCTTCCGCTTCGCTTTGTAATCGATTACGCTCGCCGGAAAGCAGCACAATATAAGACAGGGATATATCATGAAGCGTCTGGGGGCGGTGGTGGCGTGCATGGCGCTGATGTTGTTGGGCTGTCAAAAGCCGATCGATGGTACGTCCTCGCAATCGGGGGCGGACTGGCCGTGGTATCATGGTAATCCGAACGGGACGCACTATTCGACGCTCGATCAGATCAATACCGGGAACGTCAAGAACCTGAAAGTCGCCTGGACCTTCGATTCCGGCGACGCCTTCGGCGAAGGCGGCAACCAGTCGGATATGGAGGGCAATCCGCTGATCATTCGTGAGCGGCTCTATTTCGTCTCGCCGAAAGGCCGGCTGTTCTGCCTCGATGCGGCGAAGGGGACGCAGATCTGGGTGTTCGATCCGGCCTTCGGCGATGCGGTCAATACCAAGCAGCGCCTGCGCGGGGTGTCTTACTGGAGCGACGGAAAGGACGAACGCATCCTCTTCACCTTCCGCAATCACCTGCTGGCGGTCGATGCCAAAACGGGTCTGCTGATCGACAGTTTTGGCCATAATGGCGAGGTCGATCTGAAAGAGGGCCTGGGCCGCGATCCGGTGTCGGTGTCTGTCAGTAATGTTTCGCCGGGCGTGGTCTATAAAGACCTGATCATCATGGGATCGACCGGTAATACGCCCGGCCATATCCGCGCCTATGACGTGCGTACCGGCGCGATGAAATGGATATTCCATACCATTCCGCATCCCGGCGAAGCGGGGTACGACACCTGGCCGAAGGACGCCTGGAAGACCGCCATGGGCGCCAATGCCTGGTCGGGCCTGACGCTCGATCCGGAGAACGGGCTGGTATTTGCGCCGCTCGGTTCGGCGGGGATGGGCAATAAGGATTTCTACGGCGGCGACCGCGAAGGCGATAACCTCTTCGGCACCTCGCTGGTGGCGCTCGACGCCAATACCGGTAAGCGCGTCTGGCATTTCCAGCTGGTCAGGCACGATGTCTGGGACCGCGATCCGCCGACGCCACCGACCCTGATTACCGTGGATGGCCGCGAAGCCGTGGCGCAAACGACCAAGGCGGGGCTGGTCTTTATCCTCGACCGCAAGACGGGCCAGCCGCTCTATCCGGTCACGGAAGTTCATCCGCCGGCCTCGGATATCCCCGGCGAGGTGACATCGCCGACCCAGGTCATGCCGCTCAAGCCGCTGCCCTATAACCGCCAGCAACTGACCGCCGATAACCTGACCAACCGCACGCCTGAGGCCCATGCGGCTGTGGCGAAAACCTTCGCCGGATTGCGGTCGCGCGGGCCGTTCGATCCGCCTTCGCTCGGTGGCACGGTGCTCCTGCCCGGCATGGATGGCGGGGCGGAATGGGGCGGGGCGTCCTATGATCCAACGAGCGGCATCCTCTATATCAATTCCAACGAAATGGCGTGGATTCTGAAGGTGAAGAAGCAGCCGCCGATGGTGGGTGGGCGCAGCGGTTATGCGCTCTATCAGAACACCTGCGCCGCCTGTCATGGGGTGGACCGCAAGGGATCGCCGCCGGAATTTCCGTCGCTGATCGGCGTCGATCACCGCCTGACCGGTGATCAGATGGCGCGGCAGGTTGCCAATGGCGGCGGGCGGATGCCGGGCTTCGGCGGGCAGTATTCGCCGGAAGATATTAAGGCCATTGTGGGTTATCTGTCGGGTGATCCGGCCCAGCAACCCAAGGCCGCGCCGGATTATCCGTCTACGGACAATGATGCCTATGTCTTTGACGGCTATACGAAATTCCTCGACCCGGAGGGATATCCGGCCATTGCCCCGCCCTGGGGCGTGCTGTCGGCGCTCGATGTCAATACGGGAGACTATCTGTGGCAGATCCCGCTGGGCGAATATCCCGAACTGGCGGCCAGGGGCCTGAAGAATACCGGCAGCGAGAACTATGGCGGGGCGGTGGTGACGAAGGGCGGGCTGCTGTTTATCGCTGCCACGGTCTATGACAACCAGTTCCGCGCCTTCGATAAAAAGACCGGCAAGCTGTTGTGGCACGTCACCCTGCCGGCGGCGGGCGCGGCGACACCGGCGACCTATAGCGTGAAGGGCAGGCAGTATGTCGTTATTGGCGCGGGTGGAGGAAAGAACGCCAAGGGCAAGCCCGGTGGAGCGATCGTCGCCTACACATTGCCGTAACTGGGCCGTAACAAGGGTTGCGGGAACTGGTTTCAGGTGTAATCTTTCCTCAAGAGGAAACGATCATGCCAAATGAGATCATCATAGCGGGTGCCGCGCGGACGCCGATGGGCGGTTTTCAGGGCGATTTCGCCGGTGTCACCGCGCCGGAACTGGGAGCGGCGGCAATAGGGGCCGTTTTGCACGGGATTGTGCCCGATGAGGTGATCATGGGCTGCGTCCTGCCCGCCGGACAGGGACAGGCCCCGGCGCGTCAGGCGGCCTTGGGGGCGGGATTGCCGGTTTCGGTGCCGGCGACCACGATCAACAAGATGTGCGGTTCCGGCATGAAGGCGGTGATGCTGGCTTGCGATGCCATCGCGGCGGGATCGGCGGAGATGGTCGTGGCGGGAGGGATGGAGAGCATGTCGAATGCGCCTTACCTGTTGCCGAAAGCGCGCGCCGGGATGCGCATGGGGCATGGCGAGGTCAAGGACCACATGTTTCTCGACGGCCTGGAAGACGCCTATGACAAGGGCCGGCTGATGGGTAGTTTCGCCGAGGAGGCTGCTACGCATTATCAATTCACCCGCCGGATGCAGGACGACTATGCGCTGGCGTCACTCGATCGCGCCTTGAAAGCCGATTTTTCCGCCGAAATTACGCCGGTGGAGACGAAAGCGGGCATAATCACCACAGATGAGCAACCAGGGAAGGCGCGGCCGGAAAAGATCCCGGCCCTGAAACCGGCCTTCGCGAAGGACGGCACGGTGACGGCGGCCAATGCCAGTTCGATTTCCGATGGCGCGGCGGCGCTTTTGCTGGCCAGTGCTTCGGCGGCGGAAGCGAAAGGACTGACGCCGATCGCCCGTATCGTCGGCCATGCCAGCCACGCCGAGGAACCGAAATGGTTCAGCCGCGCGCCGGTGGGGGCTATCCGCAATCTGCTGGAAAAAACCGGCTGGATCATGGATGCGGTCGATCTGTTCGAGGTCAATGAGGCCTTTGCCGTGGTGGCGCTGATCGCCATGCACGATCTGGATATTCCGCATGACAGGCTGAATGTCCATGGCGGCGCCTGCGCGCTGGGCCATCCCATCGGGGCTTCGGGGGCGCGGATACTCGTGACCCTGATCAACGCCCTGAAACAACGCGGCCTGAGGCGGGGCGTGGCCGCGGTCTGTATCGGTGGCGGGGAGGCGACAGCGGTGGCCATCGAGCTAATGTAAGCGCCGCAAACACTCATCGCGCGCCGGACAGCCAGCGCATCGCCATTCCAGCGTGCCGCAATATTGCTGTCCCAGGGTTTTCAATAAGACATGCAGTTCCGTCAGTTCGGCGGCTGTGTAGTCCCGCGCCACGGACATGACGAAATCGCAGGCGTCGCCACCGCGGCCGATAAAGCCGTAACGCTGCATGACGCGGATGACGTGGGTGTCGGCGATGAAGGACTGCATGGATAAGGTGCTGAAGTTAAGCGCCGACGCGGCGGCCTTGGTGCCGACGCCCGGCAGTTGCTGGAGCCAGGCCAGTGCCTGATCGGCCGTGCCCCGGCGCAGGAAACCCAGATCGAAATCCGGATGGCGCGCCGCGATAAAGCGCAGGGTTTCGAGCAGGTGCGCCGCCTTGTCGTCGGGAAAGGTGACATCGCCGATCACCGCCTGGATGTCTTCGACCGACGCTGCCATCATGTCGTTCAGGTCGGGCCAGGCGGCGGCCAGCCGGTCATAGGCGGGCAGGGACACCTCGTCGCGCGTGCGCCCGCTGATCATCGACCGCAGCAATTGCTGCACGGGCGTACGTGTCGGCGGCTTGTCGAAATGACCGAACACGCTGACCAGCCTGTCGCGCAGGCGGTTCAGGTCCCGCGTCGGCGCGTCGAACAATGTCATCTGCATCTGAAACACCTTTTGCGTCTTATCAAGACTAGAACAAAAAGTGAACAGTAGCAACCGGTATTTATCGGAGCGTTATCAGATAGCCTTCCGATGCCGATACGGGTTCACCTTCCAGACCCTCGAATTTCAAGGCATCATAAGGCTGCAGCGCATGGCGCCGGCCATTGGCGGTGACGATCATCGGCGTGGTGGCCAGCAGGAACACCAGGTCCGAGCGCAGGACGATGCCCGACCCGATATGGCGGACCTCGGCGCGGGCCCGGTTCCGGCGCGTCATGACATTGAGATCGATGACGGGCAGGAGCGGCGTGGCTTCGACCGGCGTTTCACCGGCGAAAGCCGTGCTGTCGTCGGCGTTAAGGATGTGCCGGCCATCGGACATGTCCAGCCGCATTCGGCCGCTCAACACCGTCAGGTGGCGGTCGATGCCGTCGAAGCGCGAAAACGGTCCGGCCTGGCTGACCTCGGCCATGCTGATCCGCCACAGGAAATCATCAGGCCCCGCGCCATCGGGGAAGACGGCGATCTCGCGCGTGACGCCGCCACCGTTTTTCCACGGCTGGGGTGTGCGTTGCGAAGCGGGCAGATGGGTGATCATGGCGGGACTCACTTTACAGGCCGGGCAGGTCTAAGCCTTTTTCGCGGGCGCAATCAATGGCGATTTCGTAGCCGGCGTCGGCATGGCGCATGACGCCGGTGGCCGGATCGTTCCACAGGACGCGCGCCAGCCGCTTGTCGGCCTCTTCGCTGCCGTCGCAGACGATGACCATGCCGGAATGCTGCGAATAGCCCATGCCGACCCCGCCGCCATGATGCAGCGATACCCAGGTGGCGCCGGAAGCGGTATTGAGCAGGGCGTTGAGCAGGGGCCAGTCGGAAACGGCATCGGAGCCATCCTGCATCGCTTCGGTCTCGCGGTTGGGCGAGGCGACGGAGCCGCTGTCGAGATGATCGCGGCCGATGACGATTGGGGCCTTCAGTTCGCCTGTGCGGACCATTTCGTTGAAGGCGAGGCCGAGGCGGTGGCGGTCGCCCAGGCCCACCCAGCATATGCGCGCCGGCAGGCCTTGGAAGGCGATGCGTTCGCGGGCCATGTCGAGCCAGTTGTGCAGGTGTTTGTTGTCGGGCAGCAGCTCTTTCACCTTGGCGTCGGTCTTGTAGATATCCTCCGGATCGCCGGAAAGCGCCACCCAGCGGAAAGGGCCGATGCCGCGGCAGAACAGCGGACGGATATAGGCGGGCACGAAGCCGGGGAAATCGAAGGCGTTTTCCACGCCTTCGTCGAAGGCGACCTGGCGGATATTGTTGCCGTAATCGACGGTGGGGACACCGGCTTTCTGGAAATCGAGCATGGCGCGGACGTGTTGCGCCATCGAGGCCTTGGCGGCTTTGGCGACGGCTTGCGGATCGCGTTCGCGCCTGTCCAGCCACTGTTCGACCGTCCAGCCGGAGGGCAGGTAGCCGTTGACCGGATCGTGCGCCGAGGTCTGGTCGGTCAGCAGGTCGGGGCGCACCCCGCGCCGGTAAAGCTCCGGCAGGATATCGGCGGCATTGCCGAGCAGGCCGACCGAGATCGGCTTTTCGGCGTTTTGGATCATGTCCAGCGCCTCGTCGATGGTGTCGGCGCGGCAGTCGAGGTAGCGGGTGCGCAGGCGCATCTCGATGCGGGACGGCTGGCATTCGATGGCGAGGCACGAGGCGCCGGCCATCACCGCCGCCAGGGGCTGCGCGCCGCCCATGCCGCCTAAGCCCGCTGTCAGCAGCCACTTGCCTTTGAGGTCGCCATTATAGTGCTGGCGGCCCATCTCAACGAAGGTTTCATAGGTGCCCTGGACGATGCCCTGGGTGCCGATATAGATCCACGAGCCGGCGGTCATCTGGCCGTACATCATCAGGCCCTTGCGGTCGAGTTCGTGGAAATGCGCCCAGTTGGCCCAGTGCGGCACCAGGTTGGAATTGGCCAGCAGGACGCGCGGGGCGTTTTCGTGGGTTTCGAAGACGCCGACCGGCTTGCCGGACTGGATCAGCAGGGTCTGGTTGCTTTCGAGGCGCCTGAGTGTTTCGACGATGCGGTCATAGCTTTCCCAGTCGCGCGCCGCCCGGCCGATACCGCCATAGACCACCAGTTCTTCCGGGCGCTCGGCGACATCGGGGTGGAGGTTGTTCATCAGCATCCGCAGGGGGGCTTCGGTCAGCCAGGATTTGGCGGAGAGCGTGGTGCCGGTGGCCGGTTTGATCACGCGGGAATTGTCGAGGCGGGTCATCTGTATTCCTTATCTAAGGGAGCCAGGCCCCCACCACCACATCTCAGCCTTCGGCTTCGTGCGGTCCCCCTCCCCACAAGTGGGGAGGTATGATTTTATTCTTGTACTCCCCCGCTTGCGGGGGAGGTGGCGCGGCGCTTGCGCCGTGACGGTGGGGGGCTATTCCACTGTCGGCAGGTTTATGCTCGCCGCTTTAATAACGGCTCCCGATCGCACCAGATCGATGGCGGCCGCCATATCCGGATGGAAATGGCGGTCGTGATCAAGTGCGGGCACAACCGAACGGGTGAGGGTGCGAACGCCTTCAAGGACATCGGATGAGGTCAGGGGCTTAAGGAAATCACAGCCCTGCGCCGCCGCCAGCAGTTCGATGCCGATGACGGCGAAGGCGTTCTCCGCCATCTCCATCAGCCGGCGGGCGCCGTGGGCGGCCATGGAAACGTGGTCTTCCTGATTGGCCGAGGTCGGGATGGAATCGACGCTGGCCGGATAGGCACGCTGCTTGTTTTCCGAAACCAAAGCCGCCGCGGTTACCTGAGGGATCATGAAGCCGGAATTTAGCCCCGGCTGCGGGGTCAGGAAAGCGGGCAGCCCTGACAGGGCGGGATCGACCAGCATGGCGATGCGACGCTCGGCGATCGAGCCGATCTCGCAGATGGCCAGCGCGATCATATCGGCGGCGAAGGCGACCGGCTCGGCGTGGAAATTGCCGCCTGACAAGGCTTCATCAGGATCGGTAAAGATCAGCGGATTATCCGTCACGCCATTGGCTTCGGTTTCCAGCGTTGCGGCCGCCTGACGCAGGATATCGAGCGCGGCGCCCATGACCTGCGGCTGGCAGCGCAGGCAGTAGGGATCCTGTACGCGCGCGTCGTCTTTCAGGTGCGAGGCGCGGATAGCGGAGCCGCTCATCAGGTCGCGCAGGGTGCGGGCGGTGTCGATCTGGCCCTTGTGGCGGCGCAGGGCGTGGATGCGCGGATCGAACGGTGCGTCGGAGCCTTTGGCGGCTTCGGTGGAGAGCGCGCCGGTGACCAGCGCCGTCTGCATCAATACCTCTGCCTCGAACAATCCGGCCAGCGCGTTGGCGGTGGAAAACTGCGTGCCGTTGAGCAGGGCAAGGCCTTCCTTCGGGCCGGGATCGAGCGGCCTAAGGCCGGCATCCCGCAGCGCCTGCATGGCGGGCTTGCGGACGCCGGCGGCGTCGATCTCACCGACTCCCAGCATGGCGGCGGCCATATGCGACAGCGGCGCCAGGTCGCCTGACGCGCCGACCGATCCCTGACACGGGATGACCGGCATCAGGTCGTGTGTCAGCATGGCCTGCATGAGGTCCAGCGTCTCGATGCGGATACCGGAAGCGCCCTGGGCCAGCGAGGCCAGTTTCAGGGCCAGCATCAGCCGCACAACCGGTCTTGGCGAGGGCGTACCGACGCCGGCGGCATGGGAGAGGATGATATTGCGCTGGAGCGTTTTCAGGTCGGCGTCGTCGATGCGTGTCGAGGCCAGCTTGCCGAAGCCGGTATTGATGCCATAGACCGGCTCGCCCTTTGCCAGGATGCGGGTGATGGCTTCGGCGCTCATCCCCACCTGCGGCAGGCAGGCGGGATCGAGCATGAAGTTTTCACCTCGGTAAATGGCGCGCCATTGAGCGAGCGTGATGGAGCCGGGGGTGAGGATCATACGGGTAAGCCTTGGAAAACGCGGGAATGGAGGGGCGCGGCGCTCATGAAATAGACGAGATCGGCCGGCTCGGCGCAGCTCCAGACGGTGAAATCGCACCACTTGCCGGGTTCCAGCGCGCCAATATCGTCACGGCCGAGGGCTTTCGCGGCGTTCGTGGTGACGCCCGCCAGGCATTCATCGACCGTCAGGCGGAAGCAGGTGGCGGCCATGTTCATCGCCATCAGGATCGAGGTCAGGGGCGAGGTGCCGGGATTGCAGTCGGTGGCGATGGCCATCGGGACGCCCTCGGCGCGCAGGGATTCGATGGGCGGCTTGATGGTTTCGCGCATGAAGTAAAAGGCGCCCGGCAGTAGGGTGGCGACCGTGCCGGCATCGCGCAGAGCGGCAATGCCATCGGCATCCAGATGCTCCAGATGATCGGCCGACAGCGCGCCATAACGCGCCGCCAGTGCCGCGCCGTGCAGGTTGGAGAGTTGCTCGGCGTGGACCTTGACCCGCAGGCCATGCGCCCGCGCCGCCTGGAAAACGCGTTCGGTCCGGGCCGGTGAGAAGCCTATGCCCTCGCAGAAAACATCGACCGCCGAAGCGAGGCCGACCGCCGCCGGGATCATCTCGTTACACACCGTATCGATATAGGCGTCCGGGCGGTCCCTGTATTCCGGCGGCAGGGCATGGGCGCCGAGCAGGGTGGTCATGACGCGGACCGGGCGGTGGCGTTCCAGGGCCTTGGCGGCGCGCAGCATTTTTAGTTCGTCCGCAAGCGTCAGGCCGTAGCCGGACTTGATCTCGATGGTGCTGACGCCGGAGGCGATCAGGGCGTCGAGCCGGGGCAGGGCGGCGGCGATCAGGTCGTCTTCGGAGGCGGCGCGCGTGGCGGTGACGGTCGAGAGGATGCCGCCGCCGGCGCGGGCGATCTCCTCGTAAGAAGCGCCGTCGAGACGCAGCCTGAACTCATGGGCGCGGTTGCCGGCGAAAACGAGGTGGGTGTGGCAATCGATCAGGCCCGGCGTGACCAGGCGGCCTTGCAGATCGATTTTCGGACCGTCGAAATCGGCCGCCGGACCGGCATGGACGACGCGGCCATCCTTCGCCGCGATCGTGCCGTTATCGATCAGCGGCTGGCCGGCTCTGGCGAGCAGGCGGCAATTCGTCCAGACCGTATCGGCTTGCATGGCTTCACAGACTCGCAAAATATGTCTATACATAATGGCATAATGTATAGACATATTGAACGCAAGGCTCATGTCGTCACTTTGGTTTGAAAAAGCGCTGCTCAAATCCGGCTGGCAATCGGGTGTCTTGCTGACCGTCACCGAGGGCCGGATCGCGGGGATCGAAGTGGGGGCGGCTCCGCCCAAAGATGAGAATGCCGAGCGCCATGCCGTCGGCATTCCCGGCATGCCCAATCTGCACAGCCATGCTTTCCAGCGGGTCATCGCCGGACTGACCGAGCGGCACTCCGGTGAACAGGACAGTTTCTGGTCGTGGCGCGAGCAGATGTATAAATTCCAGGCGCGGATCGGGCCGGACGAGCTGCAAACCATCGCCGCCCTGGCCTATATGGAAATGCTGGAGGCCGGCTTTACCCGCGTCGGGGAGTTTCATTATCTGCATCATGCGTCAGCGGGCAGGTTCGACGATCCGGCGGAAATGGCCGGTCGGATCGTGGCGGCGGCTGAGGTCACGGGCATCGGCCTGACCCTGCTGCCGGTCTTCTATGCGCACAGCGGTTTCGGTGGTTTGCCGCCGACACCGGGGCAGGCGCGTTTTATCCATGATCTCGACGGCTTCCAGCATCTGCTTGACGCCAGCCGTACACACGCCGCGCGGCTGGATGACGCCGTGGTCGGCATCGCGCCGCACAGTCTGCGCGCCGTCACGGGGGCGGAACTGAACGCCCTGATCCCGATGGCTGAAGGCGCGCCGGTCCATATCCATATCGCCGAACAGGTGAGGGAGGTCGAGGATTGCATCGCCATGACCTCCCAGCGCCCGGTCGACTGGCTGTTCGATCATGCGCCGGTCGATGACCAATGGTGCCTGGTCCACGCCACGCATATGACGCCGGAAGAGACGGCGCGGCTGGCCAAATCCGGCGCGGTGGCGGGCCTGTGTCCAATCACCGAGGCCAATCTGGGCGATGGTATCTTTCCGGCGCGCGATTATCTGGACCAGGGCGGGCGTTTCGGCATCGGTTCGGATTCCAATGTGCTGATCAGCGCCGCCGAGGAACTGCGTCTGCTCGAATACGGCCAGCGGCTGATTCACCGCGAACGCAATGTGCTCGACAACCTGTATATCCGCGCGCTCGATGGCGCGCAGGCGCTGGGCGTCGAAAGCGGCATCGCCATCGGCCAGCCCGCCGATATCGTCAGTCTGGAGTGCGATCTCGATACCTTCATTTTCGCCTCGGCGCGCTCGCCGGTCGATTGCGTCTGGCGTCATGGCCGCAAGCAGGTTTCCGGCGGCCGCCATGTCAAACGCGACGCCTTGCTTGCCGATTACCGTAAGCTGATGCAAAAGCTTTCCTCATGAAGCCCCCAACCAAGACAAAACATCAGCAAATCCGCGACGATATCGAGCAGCAGATCCGCTCCGGCGCGCTCAGGCCCGGCGACCGCATCCCGTTCGAGCATGAACTGATGGCGCGATACGGCGTCTCGCGCATGACGGTCAACAAGGCGCTGACTCCGCTCGATGACGCCGGTCTGATCGAGCGCCGCAAGCGGGCGGGCAGCTTCGTGCGCCTGCCGCGGCTGGATTCGACCGTGCTCGATATCCCCGACGTGCAGCATGAAATCACGGCGCGCGGCGAGGCCTATCATTTCGAGCTTCTGGCCTGTGCCGTGCGAATTGCCACGACCCCTGAGGAAATCGAACTGGCGGGCGTGGGCGGTCGGGTGCTCAAGCTGGAAGGGGTGCATTTCGCCTCCGCCAAACCGCTGGCCCATGAACGCCGTTTCATCAGCCTGTCCGCCGTTCCCGAAGCGGAAGCGGTCGATTTCACCCGCCAGTCGCCCGGTCACTGGCTGCTGGATGTCGTGCCCTGGACCCGTGTGGAAAACCAGATCAGCGCCGCGCCGGCCGAAGGGCGGACCGCCGCGCACCTGCGGCTGGATGAAGGCGCGGCCTGCCTGGTGATCGAGCGCCGGACCTGGCGGGATAAGGCCCGCGTCACCACGGTCAGGCAGGTTTTCGATGGCGCGGCCTACCGCCTGATCGCCCGTTTCGATCACGGCTGATTGCCTTGATCATATTGCGTTAATGCGTATGAGGAATAGTTTGTCTCAGAGGGAATGAATTCCGAGGGGATAATGATGCGGCTGGCAGTGGTGAGTTTGACGGTCGTGGGCCTCCTGGCGCTGGGCGCGCCGGCTCATGCGACCCTGGGCGGCAAGGCGGCGACCGTCGATACGGACCGCGCCCGCCTGAACGCCCGCATGGCGTCACGGGTCGCGCATACGACCTTTACCGTGCATGAAATGACGCTCGACAGCGGCACGGTGACGCGCGAATTTGTCCGGCCGGACGGCACGGTCTTCGCGGTAAGCTGGCTGGGGCCGCAGCGGCCGAACTTGAAGCAGCTTTTCGGCGACAGTTATTTTTCCCGCTTCCAGGCCGATAACAAGGCCAGCCCGCGTATCCGCATGCGCCGCGCCCTGGCTTCGACCCATGGCGATTTCGTGGTGCGCACCGGCGGGCACAGTGGCGCTTTCTGGGGCTTTGCCTACCTGCCGCAGACGGCGCCCGGCGGCTTTCCGGTCCGGACCCTGCAGGGAGGCGCCCAATGAAGCGCGCCATTTTTCTGGTCGGATGCCTCCTTCTGCTTGCGGCTTGTGGCGGCGGTGGGGGTGGCTCATCAGGCGGGGGCAGTTCGTTCAGCAGTTCGAGCCATTCTTCGTCATCCTCTTCCTCCGCCTCTTCCTCCGCCTCAGGCAGCAGCGTGACGCTTGCCAATTTCACCTCCATTTCGGTCGATCCGGGGCCGGCAGGCGCGGACGGCAATGTCAATATCGGCTTCGTGACGGTGAAGATCTGCGCGCCGGGCACCACGACCTGCCAGACCATCGACCATATCATCATGGACACCGGCTCGGTCGGCCTGCGCATCGAGAACGAGGCTCTCAGTGCGGCCATGCGCGCCGCCCTGCCGCACACCACGACCGGCGGCAAGGGGGTCGGCGAATGTTATCAGTATGTCGATGGCTATGTCTTCGGTTCGGTGCGGAAGGCGGACTTTACCATCGGCGGAGAATCGGTCGGCGACATGCCCTTGCTGGTCATCGGTGACGACGGCGATTATGCCAATGTCCCCACGGATTGTTCCTCCGGCGGCGGCGACAGTCATGACACCATCGCCGATTTCGGCGCCAACGGCATTATCGGCATCGGCATGGGCGTCAGCGATTGCGGCAGCTATTGTGCCGGCACCACCAACAACGGCTATTATTACACTTGTGTCGTGGCGGCCTGCACGGCCACGGCGCTGGCGACTTCGGCGCAGGTGCCCAATCCGGTGGCGCGCATGGCGGTCAACAACAATGGTACGGTGATCGACCTGCCGGCGGTGGCCCACCCGGGAGTCGTCGGTCTGACCGGGAAACTCTATTTCGGCATCGGCACCCAGACCAATAACCAGTTGGGCGGCCAGACCATATTGACCACCAGCACCGGCCTGATCACGGCCACCTACAAGGGCGTCAGCCTGACCCAGAGCTTCATCGACAGCGGCACCAATTTTTACGGATTCAGCGACAGCGCCATTACCGGCTGCACCGGCGATCTGGAAGGCTTCTACTGCCCCACCTCGTCGCTCGATCTGAGCGCCACCCTGACCGGCAGCAACGGCAATACCGCCAATGTCGCCTTTACCATCGACAACACCGACCAGCTAGTGGATACGCCCTATTACGTCCTGCCCGGACTGGGCGGCGATCCGAACGGTTTCGACAATCTCCAGCCCTATAGCAACAGCTTCGATTTCGGCTTGCCGTTCTTCTATGGCCGCAAGGTCTATACGGCCATTTCGGGACGCAATGCCGGTGGGACGATGGGGCCTTATGTCGCCTTTTAAAGGGTATCGCGCGTGACCGGCTATTCCGATATCTATTACGACAGCCATGACCTGCGGGTGAAGCTCTATGCACGGGACTACACGCCTTCCGGGGGTGGCCAGGGTATGCCGGTTATCTGCATGCACGGCCTGTCGCGCAATTCGGCCGATTTCGAGGTTATCGCGGCGCATCTTTCAGCGCGTTACCGGGTGATCGCGGTCGATCAGCGCGGACGCGGCAAATCCGGCTGGGATTCGGAACCGGCCAACTATACGCCGGCGCTCTATGTGCAGGATATGTTCAGGCTGATGGGGGAACTCGGCATTGCCCGCGCGGCGCTGATCGGCACGTCGATGGGCGGGATCATGGCGATGATCATGGGCATGATCGCGCCGCAGGCGGTGACCGGCATGGTGATCAACGATGTCGGGCCGGAGATCGACGTGAAAGGTCTGGAGCGCATCAGATCCTATATCGGCAAATCGCCGCCGATCCGCTCCTGGGCCGATGCGGCGGCGCGGGCGAAACAGACCAATGAAGTCGCTTTCCCCGACTATACGGACGCGGACTGGCTGGCCTTCGCGCGGCGCACATATCACGAACGGGACGGCGTGCCGGTATCGTCCTACGATCCGGGCATATCGGCGGCCTTCGACCCGGATGGACCGGTGGTGGCGCCGCCGGATATGTGGGGCATCTGGGAAACCCTGAAAGAGATTCCGGTGCTGGGCGTGCGTGGCGGCTTGTCGGACCTGCTGTCGGAAGCGACTTTTGGGCGGATGCTGGAAAGCCATCCGGGGATGCGTGCCGTCACCGTCGCCAATCGCGGCCATGCGCCGATGCTGGATGAGCCGGAAGCGGTCCGCGCGATCGATGCGTTTCTGGCGGGGTTGGAAAAGTAAGAAACCCCACCACCACATCTCACCGCTTCGCGGTTCGTGCGGTCCCCCTCCCCACCAAAAGGTGGGGAGGTATAAGAAAAGAGGTTCTTGCTTAATAGTCCTTTGAATACCTGACGCTGGCCCCCGTGCCGGCATTGCCAGTGGTGGAGAGGATACTCAAACTGCGCGACAGCGCCACCTCAAGCTGGGTGGCGGTGAAGCCCTTGGCGTCGGTGACGATCTCGACATAGACGTTGTTTGTCAGGTACTTGCCCGCCGCCACCGAGGTGCCGCGGCCGGTCGAGGTATCGGCGCCGACGACGCGCAGGCGGTCGATGCCGGTGGCCGCGCGCAGGGCGCCGAGCGGGTTGAGATAGTCCGTGCCGCCGTTCAGCCCATTGACCGCGGAGGCCAGTTGCAGGGCCTCGGTCGGGGAGATATTGGCGACGCTTTCGCCGAACAGCATCCGCGACAGGATTTCATCCTGCGGCAGGGACGGGGTGGAACTGAAGGCGATATCGGGGCGTTCGGCCGAGCCGCTGACCTTGATGATGCCGGTGACATCCTGGACGTCGGCGCTGGCGGTCAGGCTGATTTCGGGATCGGTGACCGGGCCGCCGTCGAAGGTGATGGTGCCGCTGTCGATATCGAACGAACGGCCGGCAAAAGTGTAATTGCCGCGCACCACCTTCATGTCGCCGACAATGCGCGGATCCTTCGTGGTGCCGGTGATGCGCAGGCGGGCCGACCATTCCGATTCCAGGCCCATGCCGGAAACGAATATCTGGTTGTCGGCGCGGGCGCTGATATTGAGCCGCCAGAAGGCCGGCAGGGCGATGGCCGATTCGGTCGTCGTGTCCTCGCCCTTGCGGCGGACGCCATCGAGCACGGCGACCTCGGCGGCGGCCTGTCTGATGATGACATATTTGAGCTGCGGCAGACGCAGGTCGCCCTTGATCAGGCCGCCATCGGCCTCGCTGTTGGTAACGTCGATCGTGCCGGAAACGGTGGAGTTGATCGAATCGCTGCGCGCGAGCCTGGCGTTGTTCATCTCGACATGGATCAGCATCGGGAACTTCTGCGCGGCGGCGAGGCTGAGCCAGCCATTGCCCTTCACCGTGCCCTCGCCGGCGCGGCCGCTGAAGCTGGTCAGTTCCAGACGGTCATTGGTGAAGCGGCCGTCGAGCGCGATATTGGTGATGCGTGTGCCGATGCTTTCATTGTCGTAGGTCAGGCTGGTGGCCTTGACCACGCCGTTGAGGTGCGGATCGTTGAGCTGGCCGGAGATATCCGCCGCCAGGGCCACGGCGCCGGAAAGCTGCTGGCGTGGCAGGCCGGCGAGCGAGAAGGGCATGCCGGCCGGGCCATTGTAACGCACGCCGCCGCTGACGCCGGCGCTGTTGATATCGGCGATCCAGTCGCCGCCCCCATTTCCTCCATTATTGGCGGGCGTGAGCGCCAGTTGCGCCCGGCCGACCACGGCGCCGCCCTGCCGGATAATGGCATGGACATAGTTGTTGGCCGGGCTGCGATCCGGATCAAGCCGGGCGTCGAGCGCGATATCGACCGGGGTGGACACCACGGCGGCGCTGGCGCGCGAGAACCGGCTGATCTTCAGATTGGCGCGGGCGGTCGGGAAGCCGTTGCCGGTTTGGGTGAAATCGATGGCGCCGCTGGCCGTGCCGGTCAGGCCGAGGTCCTTGCGCACCATATTAGCCAGGCTGAGATCGAGATCGTTAAGACGGGCCTGCGCCCTCAGATTGTCGCCGAAACGGCCGGAGAGGTCGATATTGCCCTGGTCCATTATCACCTTGACCGGCTGCAACACCCAGTCGTCGCCGCTCTTGCGGATGACGGCGGGGTGATTGAGCCTGAAGGGGATATCGTTGGCCGCACCCTGTGCCGCGAAGGTGTAGGTATCGGGCGCGATGGTGCCGTTGACGGCGAGATTGAACGGCACGTCCTTCTTGCCGGTGGCGACGGCCTGGATCGTGCCGTGTTCGCCGGTCATCTGCACCCTGGCGCGGGCGGTGGCCAGCACGAAATCCTGGTAGCGCATATCGGCCATCTGGATATCGGCGTTCAACGATATCTGGTCGTGCAGCACGATATTGGCGGTCAGGATGGTGCGGCCGACATAGATCTTCATGTCGCCGGGTACATTGACGCTGTTGCCGGTGGCATTGACCGCCACGGCCTGATCGCCATTCTGTACCGAGAGCAGAGCCGTGCCCTTGAGGCCGGAACCGCTGATCGCCAGGGTGCCGGTGAAGGGGCCGGCTTCGTTTTGCGTCAGCAGACCGGAGGCATCGATCCCGGCGAAGGTCGCCTTGTGGATATCGATGCGCAGCGGTTTGCCCTCTGTCATCACCAGGGCGTCGGCGGAGAAGGGACCGTAGGCGCTGCCGCCATCGGCCAGCAGGGCAAAACCCTGGGGCGTGCTGGAGAGTTTCGCCGTGACATCGACCATCTTGACGCCGAGGCCGGGATTGGCGGCGTGGATGACGGCATTGGGATGATCGAGCGTGCCTGAAGCCACGGCATCGAGCGCGCCGTATTGGGCTGAAACGGCCTTGGCGTTCAGCGAGATCGCGCCGTTCGGGGCCAGTGAACCACTGGCGCTGGTCAGGGTGAAATCGGGCGACTTGCCGCTGAGATTGCGCAGGCTCACCACGCCCTGTTCGCTGTAGGCATAGGCGCCGCTCAGTTTGGCATTGCCGCCCAGGAAGCTTTCCAGGCCGTCTTCCAGTCTGGTCGTTTGCGCATTCGCGGTGCCGGCGACGCTGACCTTGCCGTGATTGAGTTTCACATCGGCGACGGTCGAGATATTGACCGTGCCGACACCCTCGACGGCGTAATGGTTGAGGCTGGCCTTCACCCTGGCGAGGAACAGGTTATCCTTCAGATTGCCGGTCAGGGTGCCGGTGGCCTTGAGGCGGTCGGAGGATACGCGGATCGTATCGCTGGTCAGCTTGCCGTCCTTCAGGCGTACCTCGCCATCGAGTTTCAGGTGCGTCAGCAGCGGATCGACCTGGGCGGCGATGCCGGTCAGCGAGGTCAGTTGCGCATTGACCGGCACGATCACGCCGCCATCGGTGACGCGGCTCTTGCCCTTGGCGGTAAAGCCGTTGAGCTTGATGCCCGCCAGATCAAAGCGTTTCGCCGCCAGATCGTAATCGATCCGCGGGGTTTCGAAATCGCCATCAATCAGCAGATCGGCGCGCAGGTCGGAGGCGGTGAAGTCCTTGCCGAGCACATCCGGCTTGAGCAGGCGGGCGTGCAGTTCGAGTTTGCGGAAATGGTTTTTGCCGAGATCGACCGTGCCCTTAGCATCGATGCGCACGGCGTCGGTATAGAGGGCCAGCACGTTATCGAACACGCGGTCCTTCATGTGCGAGGTCAGGTCGATCATCACCGCAGGCTTGAAAAGGGCGGCGGTATCGCCGGTCAGGATCAGGTCCGGGTGCGTGGCGCCGGTGATATGGAAGGTGCCGCTTTGGGCGGTGACGCCGAGGTCGAGCAGATTGTCGGGGCCGAAATCAGCCACAGCCCGGCCGTTCCACTGTTTCCATGTGCCCTTGCCGCCGACCCTGGCGGTGAACGCCTTGTCGAAGCCGAGCAGTTTGGCGGCGAGGCCATCGGCCGGCGCATCGAGTTCGGCGCTGATATCGAGCTGGTTTTTATCCGGCGCGGCATCGATCAGCACCCTGGCCTTATCGGCTTTCTCGCTGATCGCGGCGGCGTCGATCTTGAGGCGCTTGTGGCGCAGATGGGCCTGGCCGTCGAGCGCGATCGTGTGCGCCTCGCCCAGCACCGGCGCATCGAGCACGAAGGCGTCCACCTTCAGGCGGTTGATGTCGATATCGAGGTCCGGCAGCAGCGGGCCGTTGTCTTCCGGCGTGTCGCTGGGATTGAGCACCGGTCGGCGCAGCATTTCGATCTTCGCCGTCGAGAAATCGCGGATATCGACATGCTTGCCGAGATAGCCGAAAGGCCGCCAGTCGAGATGAATGGCCGGACTCTGGATGAAGACGCCCTTGAGGTCCTTGATCTTCACGTCGTGCAGGGTCATCTCGCCATAGAGCGAGCCGTCGATCTCGCCGATCTCGATCTGCAAACCGGAATTGAGCTTGATGCCGGTGGCGAATTCGACCAGCAGGCGGCGGCCGGGCGGGGTGTTGAGCGCGGTCAGGGCGGCGACAAGCAGCACGGCCAGTCCGACGACAAACAGCGCGATATTGCGCGCTACCTTCCAGCCGTTGATCCGGCGCAGGTCGAAGCCGGTGCGGGTCCTGACGGTTTCGGCGACCTCTTCGGCGGCGGTTTCCACGCGGTTTTTCAGGGTCAGGCCGTCATCGTGATCCGGCGCGGGCAGGGGCGCGGCGCTTTCCGGCGGCGTTTCCACGGGCGCTATGGGCGGTTTTGGCTGTCTGGGTTTGCGCGCCATCAGAAGGCTTGTCCGATGCCGACATAGAGCGCGATCTGCGGCTCTGAGTTGGTCTTGTCACGGTTGACGGGCGTGGCGATATCGATGCGGATCGGGCCGAAATTGGTGTAGAGCCGCGCGCCGATGCCGACGCCGACGCGCAGATCCGAGAAGGACGGCGTGGTCGAGGCGTAGGACTGGCCGATATCGATGAACGGCACGATGCCGATATCGCCCATGCGGTAACGGTACTCCACCGAGGCTTCAAAGAGGCTGAGGCCCCCGGTGGGATCGCCGCCGGCGTCTTTCGGGCCAAGCTGCTGATAGGCGTAGCCGCGCACCGAGCCGCCGCCGCCGGCATACAGGCGGCGGGAGGGCGGGATATCCGCGAGTTGCCCCCCGGCCAGAATGCCGACACGGGTGCGCGCGGCGATGACGGAATTGCCGCTGACCGGATGGTAGTAGCTGGCGTCGAGCACGGTGCGGACGCTCGATCCGCCGCCGGAAAGCGAGATCAGTGGCGTCACCTCGGCGCTGGCGCGATAGCCGGTGGCCGGATTGAGCAGGCTGTCGGAGCGGTCATAGCCGATTTTGGTCGGCAGGGCGGCGATATAGTAGTTGTCGGCGTCGTTATCGAAATTGGCGACGCCGTCGGTGGCTTCCTTCGAGGCGGCGATTTCGAAGCCGTAGGACCAGGTCCAGACCTTTTGCCACAGCGGGGTCGAGACGCGGGAAACGGAACCGGACAGGCTGGCCGTATAGGCTTCGTAACTGTCATAGATATTGTGCGTGGCGGCGGCGGCCAACTGGAAGGTGCGGTCGCGCTTCCTGGCGTTCGAGCGCCGGAAAGTGGTGGTCAGGCCCTGCTGCTGGGTGCCGAGGGCGGCGGTGACGATCAGCGCGCCTTCGGGCGGGAACATGTTGCGGTTCTGCCAGGAGGCGGACGCCGTGACGCCTTCGCCGGTATTGTAACCGAAGGCGCCGGCGAGGGTGCGGTAGGGGCCGCGCTGCTGATGCACGAGCAGATCGACATATTCCGAGCCATCGTCGGCGAATTCGCCGGTGGCCACGGGTTCGACCGCCACGGAGCGGAACAGGCCGGTGGCGACCAGGGCCTCGCGCAGGTCATCGACCTTGCGGTTGTCGTACAGGTCGCCTTTTTTAAAGCGGGTCAGCACCGCGACATGATCGGCGCCGAAGGCTTCGCGGCCCTCGGACTTGAAACCGCCGAAGCGCGAACGGTGGCCGGTATCGACCTTGAGCGTATAATCGCCGGTCAGTTTCGAGCTGTCGAGCAGGATATCGCGCGCGCCGACCTTGACGAAGGGGTAGCCGCTCTGCTGCATGACCACGCTGACATTGGCCTCGGCCGCCAGCACACGGGTGGCGATGATCTGCTCGCCGGTTTTCAGCGGCAGGGCGTTGCGGATCAGGTCGGGCGGCAAGGTAGCCACCTTTTTCCCGTCAGATTGGGCATCGGCCATGATCAGGCCGAAATGATAGGCCGGGCCGGGGGTGACGACGAGATGAGCCTGGACCGGCCCTCTGGCCTCGGTCGGCTGGGCGAGGCTGGTGGTTACCGTGCCGTCGTAATAGCCCTGTGATTGCAGCAGGCGCAGGATAAGAGCCTCGTCCTCGGTGGCGCGTGCGCGCACCTGGGCGACATTGGCGGCCTTGCCCTTGCCGTTCATCAGGGCGGAGAGCGGCTTGAATTCATCATTGAGATGGATGTCGTGCAGGCCGTCGACCACGGTGACATAGCGGATTTCGGGCAGGGTTTCATCGGTAAAGGCGGCCTGGTTGGGCTGGATGTCATAGCCTTCCAGGGCCGGCAGGGGGGCGTCGAGTTCGGTATCTTCGCTGGCCGTGACATCCGGGAGGGCGTCGGACGGGGTATCCACCGGTGCGCCGGGAACCGGCAGGGTTTCCGGTTGCGCGTCATCCGCCGGTGGCGCAACCGTATCCTCGATGGGCGGCAGAGCGGCGGTGAAATCCTCATCGCTGATAATGGGGGCGTCTTCAGGGCTGTCCGGCAGGGGCGGGGCCTCTTCCTGGACCGGCTTCACCGGCGGCACCTCGTCGGGCGGGGTTTCCTGCGCCTGTGCATTTACCGCCAGAAGGCCCAGTCCGATAAGAACCGGACGGAGCGGCAGAATGAAACGGGTAATGGCGGCAGGAATGGGAAACCCCTCGGACTGAAACACGCTGGACGGCATGTCTATGCCGCGATCTATATGTCTGGTGCGTTAAATTTAAGCAAAAAATCGATGTGGAAAGTGTGCCGCGATTCGGATTTCGGATGATTGCGGGAATTACACCGCAAGGGGCGGAGTTTCCGGACAGCGGAGACAGGCTAAATCCGAATTCACACGCCTTTTGATGAGGAAAATGCTATGTTTCATATCATGCCCGATACCGCGACATCGACACAATGCGATCCACGCTGGGAAATCCTCCGGCGCCGCGAAGCCGGTGACTTTTTCTACAGCGTCAGGACCACCGGCATCTATTGCCGGCCGGGTTGCGCCTCACGCCTGCCCAGGCCGGAAAATATCGGCTTTTACGCCACCTGCGATGAGGCCGAGGCGGCGGGCTTCCGCGCCTGCAAGCGCTGCCGCCCGCGCGAAAGTGGACGGAACCACCAGGCGGAGATGATCGCCGATATCTGCCGCTTCATCGAAGGGGCGGAGGATGCGCCTTCGCTTGAGGTCATGGCGGTGCGGGCGGGCCTTTCGCCGTATCACTTTCATCGCCGGTTCAAGGCGGCCACCGGCCTGACTCCCAAGGCCTATGCCGATGCGCACCGGGCGAAAAAGGTCCGCGAGGGGCTTTCCGCCGGCGAGGCGGTGACGGCGGCGCTGTATGAGGCGGGATATGGGTCCAGCAGCCGGTTTTACGAGCGTTCGGATGCGATCCTCGGCATGACGCCGAAGGCCTTCCGGGCGGGCGGGGCCGGGGATATCCGCTTCGCCATCGGCCAGTGTTCACTGGGCGCGGTGCTGGTGGCGCAATCGGACAAGGGCATCTGCGCCATTACGCTGGGCGACGATGCCGAAGCGCTGATCCGGGATTTGCAGGACCGCTTCCCGAAGGCCAACCTGATCGGCGCGGACCCGGATTTCGAACGGACCGTGGCGCGGGTGGTCGGTCTGGTCGATCAGGGCGCGGCGCTCGACCTGCCGCTGGATGTTCGCGGCACCGCCTTCCAGCAGCGCGTCTGGCAGGCCCTGCGCGCCATCCCCGCCGGTGAAACACGATCCTATGCCGAGGTCGCCGGGATGATCGGATCGCCCGCCGCCGTCAGGGCCGTGGCCGGGGCCTGCGCCGCCAATGCGCTGGCGGTGGCCATTCCCTGCCATCGCGTGGTGCGGACCGATGGAGCGCTGTCCGGTTATCGCTGGGGCGTGGAACGCAAGCGCGCCCTGTTATTGAAAGAGGGCCAAAATGTTTGACGCCGATCTCTTCTCCGATCAGGTTTTCGACGAATGGCGGACCATCGGGCGCGATCTCGATGCGCAAGGGTGGGCCGTCCTGCCCGGCCTGATCGCGCCGGAAGCCTGCCAGGCGCTGGCGGCGCTTTACGAACAGCCGGTGTTCCGCAGCCAGGTCCATATGGCGCGGCACGGCTTCGGGCGCGGCGAGTACAAGTATTTCGCCTATCCCCTGCCGGACAGTGTGGTGGAACTGCGTGGGCGGCTTTATCCGCCACTCGTGCCGGTCGCCAACCGCTGGCACGAACGCATGGGGCTGGAAACGCGCTTTCCGGCGGATCATGAGACATTCCTCACGCGCTGCCATGCCGCCGGACAGACGCGGCCGACGCCGCTTCTGCTGCAATACGGGCCTGACGATTACAATTGTCTGCATCAGGATATTTATGGCGAGCATGTCTTTCCGTTGCAGGTCGCCATTCTGCTGTCGCGGCCGGAAGAGGATTTTACCGGCGGTGAATTTGTCCTGACCGAGCAGCGTCCGCGGATGCAGTCCGTGCCGTCGGTGGTGCCGTTGCAGCAGGGCGATGCGGTGATCTTCGCGGTATCGCAAAGGCCGGTTTCAGGGACGCGTGGCAGTTATCGCGTCACCATGCGTCATGGGGTCAGCCGTGTGCGGTCTGGGCGGCGGCATACGCTCGGCATCATTTTTCATGACGCAGCCTGATCTGTTCGGTGATTTCCGGCGCGAAGGCGTAGCGATCCTGCGCGGTTTCGCTCTGGCCGACGATGTGGCTTTGGTGGCGGCCATCGATGCGGTGGCGGCGGTCGCGCCGTTTCGCCATATGACGGTGCCGGGTGGCGGGCGGATGTCGGTGGCCATGACCAATGCCGGAATCGGCTGGGTGGCGGATACGAGAGGCTATCGCTATGACAGCGAAGACCCTTTAACGGGTCAGCCGTGGCCGGATCTGCCACAGGTCTTTCTCGATCTGGCGCGGCGGGCGGCGGAAGCGGCGGGCTTCGATTTTCGGCCGGATGGCTGCCTGATCAACCGCTATGAACCCGGCGCGAAAATGGGCCTGCATCAGGATATCAATGAAGGCGATTTCTCGGCGCCGATCGTTTCGGTGTCGCTGGGCCTGCCGGCGGTCTTCCAGTTCGGCGGATTGAAACGATCCGATCCGGTGGAAAGGATCAGTCTGCATCACGGCGATGTGGTGGTGTGGGGCGGCCCGGCGCGGCGGGCGTTCCATGGTGTGCTGACGCTCAGGCCGGGCGTCCATGCTATCGGCGCGTATCGCTACAATCTGACTTTCAGGAAGGCGTTGTAACCACGAATGGACACGAATTTACACGAAACGAAGTTCGGCGAAGCCAATATTTGTGTCCATTCGTGTCCATTCGTGGTTTCAAAATTCTTGCAGGAAAACGCCCCTCCGTCATTTGCTTCGCAAATGCCACGGCACGGGCCGCCCCGCTCCCCGCCTCGCGGCAGGGAGGAGGGAGTTAAGCCGTCTTCTTTTTAGCAGGCGCTTTCTTGGCGGCCGGTTTTTTCGCGGTCGCGGCCTTGGTGGCCGGCTTTTTGGCTGCGGTCTTCTTTGCCGGGGCTTTTTTGGCCTTGGTGGCTGATCCGCTCTTTGGGCCGCCCTTGGCGTTGATCAATTCGATCGCCTGTTCCAGGGTTACGGTTTCGGGCGTTACATCCTTTGGCAGGGTAGCGTTGACCTTGCCGCATTTGATGTAGGGGCCGTAGCGACCGGCCATGACGGAAATCTTGTCGCCGCCGTCGCCGAAGGTGCCCAGTTCGCGTAAAGGCGCCGCCGCAGCCCCGCGGCCCCGGCCAGCCCCACCGGCGCGCTTTTCAGCGATCAGATCGACGGCGCGGTTGAGGCCGACCTCGAAGATTTCATCGAAATTCGACAGGTTGGCATAGGTGCCGCCGGTTTCGATGAACGGCCCGAAGCGGCCCAGGCCCGCCTTGATCGGCGTCTTGTCTTCCGGATGGATGCCGACGGTGCGCGGCAGGGAAAGCAGTTTCAGCGCGCGATCGAGGTCGATCGAAGCGGGCGGCCAGGCTTTCGGCAGGGACGAGCGCTTGGGCTTGTCTTCCTTCGATTCCGGTTCGCCCAACTGCACATAGGGTCCGAAGCGGCCGATCTTGAGGGAAACCATCTTGCCGGTTTCGGGGTCTTCACCCAGATCCTTGTCGCCTGTGGCGCTTTCGGCATTTTCCGCATCGGGCGAGCCGACCGGACGGGTGAACTTGCATTCCGGATAGTTGGAGCAGCCGATAAAGGCGCCGAACCGTGAGGTTTTCAGGGAAAGCTGGCCATTGCCGCAGACCGGGCAGGCGCGCGGATTGGTCCCGTCGCCCTTGTCGGGGAAGATCAGCGGGCCAAGCGATTCATTGAGCGCGTCCAGAACCTGGGTGGTGCGCAGTTCGGTCATGCCTTCGGCGGCGGCGTGGAAATCCTTCCAGAAATCGGCCAGCAGCTTCTTGTAGTTCAGTTCGCCGGCGGAGACGAGATCGAGCTTTTCTTCCAGGTCCGCCGTGAAATCGTACTGGACGTAGCGATGGAAGAACTGATCGAGGAAGGCGGTGACCAGACGGCCCTTGTCTTCGGGGATGAAGCGGTTCTTGTCCATACGGACATAGGCGCGGTCGCGCAGCACGGTCAGGATGGAGGCGTAGGTCGAGGGACGGCCGATCCCCAGTTCTTCCAGCTTCTTGACGAGCGTGGCTTCTGAATAGCGCGGGGGCGGCTCGGTGAAATGCTGGTCGGCCTTGGAGCTATGGACATCAGCGATCGTGCCCGGCTTCACGGCCGGCAGGCGTCCGCCCTCGTCGTCGTCGCCCCCATCTTGACCTGAAATGTCGTCCTTGCCTTCTTCATAAACGGCCATGAAGCCATCGAAGGTGACCACCTGGCCGGTGGCGCGCAAGGATGTCTGCTTGTCGGCGGTGAATAGGTTGATCGTGGTGTTCTCGACGCGCGCCTGCTCCATCTGCGAGGCCATGGTGCGCTTCCAGATCAGTTCGTAGAGGCGCGCCTGGTCGCCTTCGAGGCGCAGGGTTTCCGGGCGGCGGAAAACGGAGGTGGGGCGGATGGCTTCGTGGGCTTCCTGGGCGTTCTTGGCCTTGGCCTTGTAGTGGCGCGGCGCTTCGGGCACATAGGCGCTGCCGTAGCGATCACCGATCAGCTTGCGCATTTCGCTGATGGCCGAGGGTTCGACATAGACGCCATCGGTCCGCATATAGGTGATCAGGCCGACCGTCTCGCCGCCGATATCGACGCCTTCATAAAGCTTCTGAGCCGTCTGCATGGTGCGCGAGGCCGAAAAACCGAGCTTGCGGGCCGCTTCCTGTTGCAGGGTCGAGGTGGTGAAAGGCGGCGGCGGCGACTTCTTGCCGGGCTTCTGATCGACCTCGGTGACGGTGAATTGCGAGCGTTTGACCAGATCACGCACCGCGAAGGCCGCCGTTTCATTGGGCAGGTCGAACTTGCCCAGGCGCTTGCCGTTATAGGTGAACAGCTTGGCGGTGAAAGGCGGTGAATTGGCCGAAACCTCGGCGTCGACCGTCCAGTATTCCTCGGTTTTGAACTTCTCGATCTCGATTTCGCGGTCGACGACGATCTTCAGCGCCACGGACTGCACGCGTCCGGCGGAGCGGGCGCCGGGCAGCTTGCGCCACAAGACCGGCGACAGGGTGAAGCCGACGAGATAATCGAGCGCCCGGCGGGCGAGATAGGCATCCACTAGTTCCATGTCGATGTCGCGCGGCGCGGCCATGGCGGTCTGGACGGCGGACTGGGTGATGGCGTTGAAGGTGACCCGCTGGACCTTTTTGTCCTTCATCAGGCCCTTTTTCTTGTTGAGCACCTCCAGCACATGCCACGAAATGGCTTCCCCCTCGCGGTCCGGGTCGGTGGCCAGGATGACGCGGTCGGAGGTCCGAACAGCGTCGGCGATGTCGTTCAGCCGCTTCGAGGATTTCGGATCGACCTCCCAGGTCATGGCGAAATCGTCGTCCGGCTTCACCGATCCGTCTTTCGAGGGCAGGTCGCGGATATGGCCGAAGCTGGCCAGAACGGTGAAACCCTTGCCGAGATACTTGTTGATGGTCTTGGCCTTGGCCGGGCTTTCTACGATTACAACGGTCATAAAATCTCTTGTCAGGCGAAATCGTGTCCGCGACCGGGTGTGCGGACAAAAGGAAAGGTGACGACAAATCCCAGCCCTTTAGATCATGCGCCGCGTCGATTAATCAAGAGACGCCGCCGGCCGGATGGTCAGGGAACAGGGGCATACATGCTGACCGAATTGTTTTCTGTCAACGCTTATAAAATAATTCAGAACACAATCTAAAATTGATAGTTTTTTAAATACAATTAATGATAAATGTTAACCATGGAATTTGTCCGGAGCCTTCAACATGTCCATGTCATGCAGCAACAGTGCCTGTCACCTGACCCAGCAACAAAGTGATGTGCTCGATTATATCACGGAAATCGCGCAGGAACTGGCGCAAATGGCTGAGCGCGTCGGTTGCGGCGGGTTGGGACATGACCTGCGTCAGGCCATTCTGGCGGCGCGCGGCATGGGTGAAAAATCGCTTCATGAGGGAATCACGCAGGTGGGCGATCTTGATGAACGCGGTCAGGATCGGCTGTAAAAACCGCTTTCGCCGGCGATGATCCGGCCGGCGATTTCCAGTTCGCTGAGGGCGGCCAGGCCGATCCAGGTTTGGGCGCCGCTGAGGCGCAGCAGGTCGTCGCGGTGGACCGGCGTTTCGCCGACCAGATCCAGCAGAGTGCGGCTGACGCGGGCGATATCGTCCTCATTCCGCGGCGGCGCCAGGGTCATGTCCGGTGCGGTCATGCCTGCCGTGGGTATGGGCAGCGCTTCGGGTGCATTGAAGCCCATTTGCGCCTCCAGGACGCGGATAACGTCTTCCGCGCTTTCGCACAGATTGGCGCCCTGGCGCAGCAGGTCGTTGGCGCCCCGGCAGCGCGGATCGAGCGGTGAACCGGGCACGGCGAAGACCTCGCGGTTCTGTTCGGCGGCGAGGCGGGCGGTGATCAGCGAACCGGAGCGCAGTTCGGCCTCGACCACGATAACGCCGAGCGACAGACCCGAAATGATCCGGTTACGGCGGGGGAAATCGGAAGCGGTGGCGCGATGGCCGACCGGACTTTCCGAAATCAGTAGCCCATGCTCGCGGATCTGTTCGTACAGGCCGCGGTTTTCCGGCGGATAGATATCGTCCACCCCGCCGCCGAGCACGGCCACCGTGCCACTTTTCAGGCTCGTTTCGTGCGCGCGGGTATCGACGCCGCGCGCCAGGCCGGAAATGACGTGAAAACCGGCCTCGCCGAGTTCATGAGCCAGGGTCTGGGCGATTTTCTGACCGGCGGCGGAGGCATTACGCGCCCCGACAATGCCGATGGCTTTTTTGCGCGGTTTAAGCGGCCCCAGCGTCCAAAGGACCGGCGGCGCGGCATCTGTTTGTCTCAGCAGAAGGGGATAATCCGCGTCTCCCCGTACCAGCAACCGGGCGCCGGCGGTTTTGGCGCGCGCCAGTTCCTCATTCAGCCTGGCCAGCGGATAGGGTGTCAGCGAACCGCCGGTGCGCCTGACGATCTGCGGCAGTTCCTCCAGCGCCCGCATGGCCGAGCCAAAACGCAGCATGAGGTTGGCGAAATTGACCGGCCCGATACGCTGGGTGCGCGCCAGCCGTAGCCGGGCGATGCGCTCAGGCTCATCGGCGGCGGCGGCGATTCGGTCAAATCCCATGGTTGTAATCCCCCTGACAGTCGCGTGACGCTAACAGGCTTTTTTGAGCGGCTCAAGATGCCGTGGCGCCATTCGGCACTTCTTCGGCCTGTGGGAGGGGAACCGATGCGCGCCTGTGCGTTGTAACATAACCGGTTTTACATAATCAGCGCCAAAGCCCCCACCATCGCATCTAGCCGCTTCGCGGTGTCGTGCGGTCCCCCTCCCCACAAGTGGGAGGTATAAGGCAGAGGGCGTGTTATCTTTCCAGGGCCGCCTCGATCGCCTGTTCGGCCACGGGCGCCATGATGGCATAGGCGTCGTCATTCGGATGAATGCCGTCGGAGGTATATTCCGCCTTCAGCAGGCCCTTGCCATCGCGCAGCAGCGGGCCGTAATCGATCAGGCCATAGCCATGTGTCTGGCAGAAGCCGGACAGCCAGGCATTGAGCCAGGCCACGCGTTCCGGCTTGCGGTCTTCCAGCATGGTGACGGCGTTGGGCGTATAGTTATTGACCGGCATGAGCAGGGTGAAGATCGGCCTGATGCCGTTGGCCTCGGCGATTTCGGCCATGGCGGTGTAGTTGGCGGCGATCTGGGCGTCGGTTTCGACCTGGAGCGCGCCCTGGATATCGTTGATGCCGGCCAGGATGACCACGGCCTTCGGTTTCAGCGCCACGACATCGGCATGGAAGCGCACCAGCATCTGCGGGCTGACCTGGCCGCCGATGCCGCGGTTGATATAGGCTCTGCCGGGGAAAAATTTCGCCAGGTCCCAGCGGTCGGTGATGGAATCGCCCAGGAAGACCACGCGCTGTTCGCCGGCAGCCGGTGTGGCCAACGCGGCATTCTGCGCGGCATAGATATATTGCTCGCCGAAATCCTCGCCCATCTTGGCGACAATGCCGGCGCGGTACGGCCCCAGCCACTGGCCCCAGTCCTTTTCAACCGCCGGCTGGCGTGGCGGCGAACTCTGATAATCCTCCGCGAAAGCGGCGGGGGCGAGAAACAGGGCGAAAAGAACGATCAGCCAGCGGGTCATTTCAGCGTTCCATCAGGGTTTCCGGCCGGGCAGGCGCATGGAAACCGAATTGCTCATAAAGGCCGTGTTTATCGTATGTCTCCAGCGTAAACCGGCGCAGGCCCTGCAAGTCCGGATAGGCGAAGACGGCTTTCAGCAAACGCGTGGCGTAACCATTGCCGCGATAGTCCGGCACCACGAAGACATCGGTCAGATTGGCGAAGGTGGCGTAGTCGGTGATGACGCGGGCAAAGGCGATCTGCTCGCCGGCCAGGTGACCGGCAAAGCAAAGGGCATTCCGCATCGCCCTGTCGAACAGATCGCGCGGAATGCCCTGTTCGGCATCGAGGTAACGATAGACGGCGTTGAAATCGATCTTCGCCCTGTCCGTCGTCACCTCGAAGCGCAGCACACTATTTGCCCTTCACATCCAGGGTTTGCGCATCGAGATGCACGGTGACGGTCTGGACGATATCGGCGGCGGAGGTGGCCAGCATCACCTTGTAATCGCCGGCGGCGATATTCCAGGTCTTGCTGGCGGAATCATAGGTCGCCAGCAGGCGCGGATCGACGGTCACCGAAACCGACTGGCTCTCGCCCGGCGCGACCTCGACCTTCCTGAAGGCGCCGAGACGTTTGGGCGCTTCCCAGCCTTCACCGGAAACGTAAACCTGCGCCACTTCCTTGCCGGCCACCGCACCGGTGTTCTTCACCGAGAAGCCGGCCTTGAGGCCCTTGCCATCGGCCGAGGCGGTCAGATCGGAGAGGGCGAAGGTGGTGTAGCTCAGGCCATGGCCGAACGGGAAGAGCGGCTTATAGCCCTTCTTGTCGAACCACTTGTAGCCGATGGCCGCGCCTTCGATATTGTAATTGCCGATCGGATGCGAGTCGGCGTCGAGCTTCGGATCGCCTTCGATGACCGGGCGCGGCAACTGGTCGAGCGAGGCGGGGAAGGTGGCCGGCAGGTGGCCGGAGGGATTGACCTCGCCGGTCAGGACGCGGGCGATGGCCTCGCCGCCATTGCTGCCGGGGTACCAGGCTTCGATGACGGCGCCGACCTGGTTAAGCCACGGCATGACGACCGGGCCGCCGGTTTCCAGCACCACCACGGTCTTCTTGTTGGCTTTCGCCACAGCCGAGATCAGAGCATCCTGGCCATTCGGCAGGTTCAGGTCAGGCACATCGAAGCCTTCGCCCGTCCACTGTTCGCCGAAGACGATGACGATATCGGCCTTCTTCGCGGCGGCCGCGGCGGCTTTCACATCCTTACCGTCAAGATAGGTGACGGTGGCTGAGGTGCGGGCCTGGATACCCTTCAGCGGCGAGGACGGATACCAGGTCTTCGGGCCGGGGAAACCCTTGCCGTATTCGTCCGGCACCGGCGAGCCGCCCTTTGGGTAGACCTGGGACGAGCCGCCGCCGGAAAGGACGCCGACATCGGCATGGGCGCCGACAACCAGAATCGACTTTGCCGTCTTGCTGAGCGGCAGCAAACCTGGCGTGTTTTTCAGCAGGACCATGCCTTCCTCGGCGTCGGTCTGGCTGACCTTGCCATTGGCCGCGAAATCGATGGTGTTCGACTGGTCGCCATTGACGGGATGATCGAACAGGCCGACCTCGAACATGGCCCACAGAATGCGTTTGGCCATGTCGTTGGCGCGGGCCTCCGATACGTAGCCGTTATTGACGGCTTCGCGCAGCGCGCCATGGAAATAGGGCGAGCGGTCGAAGGCCCAGCCGGATTGCTGGTCAAGACCGGCATTGGCCGCCTGGGTGGTAGAATGGGTGGCGCCCCAGTCGGACATGACATAGCCCTTGAAGCCCCAGTCCTGTTTGAGCACCTGATTGAGCAGCCAGTCGTTTTCACAGGCATAGAAGCCGTTGACGCGGTTATAGGCGCACATGACCGATCCGGGCTGGCCGATCTCATCGGCGATCTGGAAAGCCAGCAGGTCGGATTCGCGCGCCGCCTTGTCATCGATCTGGTGGTCCATCTGGTTGCGGTTGGTTTCCTGACCGTTGAAGGCGTAGTGCTTCATGGTCGAGATGACGTGCTGGGACTGGATGCCCTTCATTTCGTGGCCGGTGATGACGCCGCTGAGCAGCGGGTCTTCGCCGCCATATTCGAAATTACGGCCGTTGCGCGGTTCGCGCAGCAGGTTCATGCCGCCGGCGAGCTGGACGTTGAAGCCCGACAGGAAGGCTTCGTTGCCGATCATGGCGCCGCCGGCCTCGGCGACCTCCGGGTTCCAGGTGGCGGCGGTATTGATGCCGGAGGGCAGGGCAGTGCGGCCGCGCGGCAAATCATTCGTGCGGGCGGCTTCAGGCACGGTCTGGGTGGCGACGCCGACGCCGGCGTCGGTCTGCCACTGGTTAGGGATGCCGAGACGCGGGATGCCGGGCACGAAACCGGCGGAGAAGGGCAGGCCTTCCTTGGGGTAGACGTAATTCTTGATGGGGGTGACCTGCCATTGCTGGTCGGTCGAGAAATAGCCGAAGGTCAGGTCCAGTTTTTCCGCCAGGGTCATGTCCTTTAGGATCAGGTCGGCGCGGGCTTCGGCGCTCAGGCTGGTATCCATCCAGGGTCTTTCCGCCGGCGCATCGGTGCGGACGGTCGGCGCTGGGGGCGGGGCGTTGGTGGTCTGGGCATTGGCGGTGGATGCCAGGGCAAAGGCGCTGATGAGCGCTGTCGTCGCCAGCAGGCGAAGGCCGAAGGCGGCCGGGCGGAGTGAAGTCATAAAGGTATCTCCCAAGGTCATGTTGCGTCAGGACGCCTTTCGCGGCGCCGCATATTATTGCGATCAAAAAGATCGTACTGGCTTGGGATGTTTATAGACGAAATCCCATCTGCCAAAAGCGAAAAAACGCGCTCTGCAAAAGGAAGTGCCCAGATAATGTTATGGTAACGTTTGCAGTAACGCAGGTCTTTCACGGAATGTCGCGCGGCAGGAATTTCGGGTCATGGCCGGGGCCGAAATCGAGCAGGAAGACCGGGCCGAGCGCCACGGTCTGGGCACCGGTCGCCAGTTGCACGCTGGCCCCCATTGTGCCGGCGGGATAGTCCTGACCGGCGGTGCCGGTGACATAATGGAGTTGCCAGTCAGAGGTCAGGGTGACGGTTTCCTCGCCCAGCCGGGTATAGGGCGCGGCGGATTGCTGGACGACGGCGGGGACGGCGACGCTGCCCGGCGTGACGGCGCGGCCCCAGAAGGCGAGCAGTATGACGTCGCCCTTTTTGACGGCCCTGGAATTGGAGACGCCCGCCTGGATGTCCCACGGATTGCCGCCCTTGCCCGCCGAGGTGATCTGAAGGGCCGCGCCGCCATTGACGGTCGCATCCTTGATCAGTGCGTGCTTTTCGCCTGCGCCGAAGATATTCCACTGATCGGCGGCGGGGTGATTGACCATGCGGCCGGCGATATCGGGCGCGGCATGGGCGGCGGGCGCGCACAAAAACAGCGTGGCGGCGGCAAGGGTGACAAGGCGTTTCATCGTTCGGTTCCCAACATTTATATCCGGCATTTATATATTGCCTTTTTGCGGCTCTATGTCCGATGAAAAGCGCTCGTCCGTCAAGCCTTGCGCGGCGACAAGAAATAATACAGTCTGTAAATCGAAATGACGGAAAGACTCAGATGACCCGGACAGAGCCTGTAACCGCCCCGGACTTCAAGGCAATGGACCCCAAGGATATACAGCGCATCATCATCGGCCTGATGATGGTCATGCTGCTGGCGGCGCTCGACCAGACCATTGTCTCCACCGCCCTGCCGACCATCGGCCGCGAACTCAGCGATATCGAGCATCTGCCTTGGGTGGTCACCGCCTACCTGCTCAGCGCCACGGTGGTGACGCCGCTTTACGGCAAGCTGGCGGATATCATCGGCCGGCGGACCACTCTTCTGATGGCGATCGTGGTTTTTCTGATCGGTTCGGCCCTGTGCGGACTGGCGGGCAGCATGGGCCTGCTGATCGTGGCGCGCGTGGTGCAGGGCCTGGGCGGCGGCGGGCTGATGTCGCTGGTCCAGACGGTGATCTCCGATGTGGTCACCATGAAGGAACGGGGCAAGCTGCAAGGCTATTTCGCGGGGGTTTTCACGGCGGCCAGTCTGGGTGGGCCGGTCCTGGGCGGGTTCATCGCCGAAAAATTCCACTGGTCGGCAATCTTCTGGATCAATCTGCCATTCGGCGCCCTGGCTCTGTGGATCGTTTACAAGGCGCTGCTGAAACTGCCGCGCTATGAAAAGCCGCATAAGCTCGATCTCGTGGGCGCGGGCTTGATGGCGGTGGCGGCGGTGGCCGTCATGCTGGCGCTCAACGCTCATGCCGGCACGATTTACGGCCTGCCGGTCTGGGGGCTGTATGGGATTTCGGTCCTGTTCTGGGTGCTGTTCACCTTCCGTCTGCGGCTGGCCGCCGAACCGCTGATCCCGACCGGCGTGCTGAAAAACAGCATCGTCGTGCGCGCTACCCTGATGTCCACCCTGGCCATGGGGGCGATGATCGGCATCGGCATCTATCTGCCGATTTATCTCCAGATCGTCCACGGCCTCAGCGCCACGCAAACGGGGCTGGCCATGATCCCGATGAGCCTCGGTGTCGTGTTCGGTTCTATCGGCGCGGGACGTTATATCAGCGCGACGAAAGGTCAGAAATACAAGCGGATGCCAATGATCGGCCTGCCCGTGGCGGCGGCGATCTATGCCCTGCTGGCCGTTTTCCCCGGCATCGAATTCCTGCCGAAAGCCGCGCGCCTCTGGGGCTATGAAATATTGCTGGTTATCGCCAGCGCCGGCCTTGGCACCATCATGTCGGTCAGCATCGTCGCCGTGCAGAACGTGGTCGAGCGCCATCAGATGGGGACGGCCACCGGCATGATGAATTTTTTCCGGTCCCTGGGCGGCGCGCTGCTGGTGGCGGCCTTCGGCGCGGTGCTTTTCGGACAGGTGTTCGGCTTGCTCGGCGGTTCGGCCAGCGCCGGGTTGACGCCGGAAGTGCTCGATCATCTCAAGGCTTCCGGCAATGGGGCGGTGATCTTCCGGCCGCTGTTCGCCATGGGCGCCGGTGGCCTGGCTCTGGCCTTCATCGCCTTGTGGGGCATGGAGGAACGGCCGATCCGGAACCGCGATCCCGATATGGCGAAAATGGTCGAGGCGGCTATTCCGGAAGTGCTGGAAGAGGCTGATTTTGCGGAGAGGGTAAAGGATTGAAGGTTTGACCACGAACCACACGAACAGACACGAACGTCATGATCATTTCCGAATATGTGACAAATTCTGACCTCTTGATGATGGCCAAAGGCCATCTTTAAGGCTTTTGACACACACCAGTCAGGGTAGAACGGTATGAAGTTCGTGTCTGTTCGTGTGGTTCGTGGTCAAACCTGTCCTTCCCGCCTTGCCAGGGTGATCGCCTTTTCCGGACAGGCGCTGACGCATAATCCACAGGCCCGGCAGGCGTCGGCATTGACGGCGAAGGATTGCTTCCAGCCGTGAACGAAACCTTTGAGCTTCGCCAGCATCCCCAAAGCGGCGCGGTCTTCCGGCGGCAGGATGTCCATCTCGAAAACCTCATAGGGGCAGATGACCACGCAATCGGCCTTGCCTTCGCAGCGCGCCCGGTCGATTACAGGTGTGAAAATACCAGGCTCCTGTTTACAGGCTACCGCCGGTTCCGATGAAGATTTAGCCATTTTACGCAGCGTCTTTATGGAAAATTTATACGCCTTTAATCGTTTCGCGTTACGATAAGGGCCGTTGCATATCCTATAGCCTGGCGGCAAAAAGCCCCAGCTAATTCTGAGCAGAAAGTTCAATCCCATGCACGCGGGGGCGGCATCCTATAACAAAACAGGCAACCACAGCGATGTGCGCAACCTGGCCAATCTCGGCGAAACGGCGTCCACCAGCCGTGTGCTCAATCTGTCGCGGATATATGCGCTCAGCGGCCACACGGACGGCCACGCCACGCACCCGTTTTTCCGTAATTCCCAGCTTAACAAGGCCCTGCTGGTCAAGCACACGCTACGCCCGGCGGAACGCGACCTGTTCGCCCATCCGCGCCGCACGGCCACCAAGATCATCCTGCCGTTCGACGCCGCCGATCTGCGCCTGGGCGGCCGCTCGATCTTCGTCAACCAGAGCGGTTTCGTCAATTTTACCCGATCATGGCTCAATGACGAAAACCTGTCGAGCAATACCGACCTGCAAATCCTCCAGCATCTCGACGCCATTCCCTCGCTCGATCCGTTCCTGGTGCGCGAACAACTGGCGCGTTACGGTTTCCGCCCCGATCCGTGCTACCTGAAAATTTCTCCACGCGATCTGACCGAGTTGACCAGCTTCGCCAATGCGGAAATCGAACGCCTGGTCATGACCGCTTTCGGCGGCGGCATGACGGCGGCGGCGATGCGGCTGACCTCGAAAATCCTGGCCAACGATCTGGACAGCGACCTCGATCCGTTGCGGCAGACCTTCCGCATGAGCGACGGCGATTTCGCCGAAGGCATGTTCTCGTGGCGCGGTTTTCTCTATTTCAAATGGCGGCAGACGCATCTCCAGGCCGACATCAGACAGGTGATCGACGGATTGCAGACCTATCGCCCGCTCGGCCCCAGCGACGCCGCGACCCGCGAATACCTGGCGGAGGTCAGGCCGCGGCTGGCGAAGACCATCATCGCCGCCATTGTTTCGACGCACAAGACGCTGAAGGTCTATGACGAGGCCTATCTGGAACTGACGCAAGGGGCGGACCCGGCGCCCTTCCGCCAGTTTCTGCTCAATGGGCCGAAGATGTTTTTTGAATTAGGCGAAAGCATCGGCATCCTTGGCCATATCGCTTCCTTCTGGGCCTATCGCATGGGCGGCCGGATGAGCCATCTGCGCCTGACCCCGCAGGCCTTCGCCGATATCCTGGTGGATTTCGAGGAAAGCCTGCTGACGGTCGAGGCGGCGGTGCCGCCGGTCCTGCCGGTGGCCGCCACCCTGCTTTAAGCTTGCCCGAACAGCATATAGGCCGCGAAAAGCCCGTAGAGCAGGGCGATGGCGGCCAGGGCGCGGCTGTCGACCTTGCCCTTGCGGAACATCAGCCACAGCACGACAATGGCCAGCGCCGTAATAAGGCCGGAGATCAGCAGGGGCATATCGAAGCGCCAGGGCGTGAAGAAAATGCCGAGCGCGCTGGGAATGGTGGCCTGGATCATCATGGCGCCGGAAATATTGGCCAGCGCCAGCCGTTCCTTGCCCTGGCGGACCCAGATGATGGCGTTCATGGTTTCCGGCAATTCGGTGGCGACGGGTGACAGCAGCAGGGCGACGAGATGCGGGGCCATGCCGAGGCCTTCGCCGATCGCTTCCAGTTGCGAAACGAAGATGTGCGAGGCGAAAGCGATGACGCCGAGCGCCAGCACGGCCTGCAGGCCGGCCCAGGCGAGGGTCGGATTGCCGGGGCGGATTTTCAGTGGCTCCAGGTCTTCCTCGTCCTCATTGGTCTCGGCGCTGTTGATCTCGCGCCAGACATAGAGGGCGTAGGCGGCGAGAAACAGCACGCCGAGCCAGGGTTTGTAAGCGAAGACGACCAGGCCGAGCGTCACCTTGACGGCGAAGATGGCGAGGAAGCTCAACTGGTCGCGGCCCAGGCGTCTGGCGTCTATGGCCACGGCGTGGTTGGCGGGCGCGGTTTTTTTGCGGCGTTTGAGCCACAGGGCCAGGCCCACGACCCCGTAGGCGATGGTGGCCAGCACCAGCGGGCCGCCCATGGCCGCGCCGACACCGATATCCTTCTGCTGGGCGGTCTTGCCGAAGACGACCGCCATGAAGGTGACGGCGCTTTCCGGCAGGGCGGTGCCGAAGGCCGCCAGCACCGACCCGACCGCGGTGGCGCCGAGATTCAGGTGCCTGCCGCACCATTCGACGCTGTTGACGAAGAATTCGCATGCCAGATAGATGGCGATGGCCGAGCCGAAAAAGAGCAGGAGCGTAAGGAGCATTTAGTCACACGGGGCCGGGCAAGCAGAAGATCCAATGGCGCAATGCGGCGGCTTGCCCGGCGAAGGCAATCGCAGCATGGCCAAAGGTCTTGCCTGACGAAGCTGAACTTCGTTGATCACACCATGGAGCGGCGCTCCAATTGTGTTGACGTGATCCCTTCCAGAACCCCATGCTAAAAAGTGCTCGCCACTTTTTGGAAAAACATGAGGTGTCACAAATGACGGAAGGCGGCTACTCCCCAATGACAACAGGGCGCTTATGGCGGATTTTCCGGCATTTGCAAGCGGTTTTTGTGCGGTTTCAGCGTACTGTGGGATACCACTTCTGTCGGTGGCGGCCTGATTATTGATAAAATGGCGGCAAACCGCAAGATCGGTCGGGCGCGCTATGGTTTCGGGCGCTTAAATGGCATTGCCACGGAGGAACGATGAAGGCGGCGCCTGAAACCAAAGCAAACTACAATGCCCGGATGCAACGGGTGTTGGACTATATAGACCGGCATCTCGACAGTGATCTGGACCTGGAAACTCTGAGTGGCATAGCCGCGTTCTCCAGGTTTCATTTTCACCGGCAATTTATGGCGATCTTTGGGTTGTCCGTGCATCGTTACGTCCAGCTTGCCCGTTTGAAGCACGCTTCGCGCCAACTGGCTGATGAGGGCCAAACGATCACGGTCACGGCGTTGGATGCGGGCTATGATGCGCCGGACGCCTTCGCCCGCGCCTTTCGGCGGCGGGTCGGGCAAAGCCCGTCATCATTCCAGAAGTCGCCCGACTGGGCGGCGTGGCTTGCGGCCTTCGGGCCTTTTGACATTGCCAGGAGTCAACTCATGCAGATTACATTTACTGACGACGACGTGACGATCCGTGATGTGCCTGATACGCCGGTGGCGATCATCGAGCATCGCGGCGACCGGGCAACCTTCGGCGACACGCGGCAGCGGTTCATCGATTGCCGCAAGGCGGCGGGCGTGTCACCGGAGACAAACCCGATGTTCATGGTCTTCCGGTCCGAGCGGGAACCCGCGAACCCGGCCGACTACAGCGCGGACCTGTGTTTCGCGACGGAGCAGCCGATCGCGGCCGACGATCCGCAGATGAAGGCCGGCGTAATTCCCGGTGGCCGCTGCGCCGTATTGCGCTATCCCGGCAATACTCAAAATCTCGAACCCGCGGCGCTTTATCTCTACCAGGATTGGCTTCCGGCCAGCGGTGAAGAGGCGCGTGATTTCCCGATCTATAGCCAGCGCCGCCTGTCACCTGTTCCGGATGTACCGGCATACGAAATGGTTCTGGAATTGTTTTTGCCACTGAAATCGCGTGCCTGAGTGCCGGCTTTGAGGCCAGTGGCGGAGTGCGAATTTGGATCCGCGACACGCTTGAGTTCCGTTGGCAGGCCGCCTATATATGAAAGCGGCGGGTCCTGCTGTGGCTTCCGTGGCGATCACTATTCCTTCTGACCTTAATCACTTAGAACGGGGACTGGCTCTGATCCGGACCGTGGTCCTAGTTACCTGGTTCCCACCTGACTAGTCAGGTCTGAGAGGATTTAAACGCATCGACACGACTCTTCATGGCGCCGCCACCCTTCCCCGCATATTCAGCCGTGCTTTTTTATGCCGGATTTGCTAAAGATTAAAAGCAAGCCGGAGAACTGACTATGCTGACTGCCGACCAGAAGCCGCTGCTGCGCAACGAAATGAAGCGCCGCCGCGCCGCTTTCGCGCAAGGGACGCCGCTGGCGGGCGACATGCTGGCCGAGATTACCGAGGAATACCTCGATGAATGCCGGGCATGGCCGGGAAAAGACGCCATCATCGGCGGCTACTGGCCGATCCAGAGCGAGATCAATCCCTTTCCGTTGATGCAGGTTTTCGAGGATCGCGGCTACGGCCTGGCCCTGCCGTGCCTGGTGGCGGAGGGGGAGGGATATCGCATGATTTTCCGCCGGTTTTCGCTGGGCGACGAACTGGTCGGCGGGCCGTTCGATATCCGGCAGCCGGCCGATGACGCCGACGAAATCCTGCCCGATGTCGTCTTCCTGCCGCTTCTGGCCTTCGATGAGCAGGGGCGGCGGCTCGGTTATGGCGGCGGCTATTATGACCGGGTTCTGGCGCGTCTGAGGGCGCAAAAGGATGCGAAAGGCTACGGAATCGCTTTTTCGGGGCAGCAACTTGCCGAAATCCCGTTTGAGGTGCATGATCAGCCGCTTGACGGTATATTTACCGATCAGGGCGTCATCCAGGTACGCTCAAAGGTTTAGCCTCCGCCGAAGTGAGGCTTGGATTTGGAACTTTAATGCGCTTTGCTTTTTTTGGTGATGTGGTGGGCCGCGCCGGACGCGATGCCCTTGCCGAACACCTGCCGCGTCTCAAGCGTGAGCTTGAACTTGAATTCGTCATTATCAATGCGGAAAACGCCTCGGCCGGGTTCGGCCTGTCGGAAAATTCGGCGCGCCAGCTCTTCGATGCCGGCGCCGATTGCCTGACGCTCGGCAATCATTCGTGGGACCAGAAGGAGGCCCTGACCTATATCGTCCGCGAACCGCGACTGATCCGTCCGATCAACTATCCGCCCCTGGCTGACGCGCCGGGACGCGGGGCCAATCTGTTCGAGACGCAATCGGGCAAACGGATTCTGGTCATGAATGTGCTGGGGCTGGTGCATATGGCCTCGATGGACGATCCCTTCGGGGCGGTGGATAGGCAGCTTGAGGCCTGTCCGCTGGGCATGGCGGCGGATGCGATCGTGGTCGATATGCACGCCGAGGCGACATCGGAAAAGATGGCCATGGGGCATTTCTGCGATGGCCGGGCTACCCTGGTGGTCGGCACCCATACCCATGTGCCGACCGGCGACGCGCAGATTCTGCCGCATGGCACCGCCTACCAGACCGATGCCGGCGCCTGCGCCGATTATGACAGCGTGATCGGCATGGACAAGGAAGAGCCGCTGCGCCGGTTCACCACCCGGATCGGCAAGGAGCGCTATCGTCCGGCTTCCGGCCCGGCGACGATCTGCGGGGTTTATGTCGAGAGCGACGACCGCACCGGACTGGCGACGCGCATAGAACCGATTCGCATCGGCGGCCGGCTTTCGCAAAGCTTGCCTAAAGCGCTGCTTTCGGTTTAAAAGCGCCTTCTTTTTTCGCTCAGGCGCCGTGGGGGGCTTTCCGCAACGGCCCGGCGGCACTCGCCAAGCGGCGTGAACGTTTGGCGCATTATACGCGACATCGAGGACTTCATGGCCGGCCATAGTAAATTCAAGAACATCATGCACAAGAAGGGCCGCGCCGATGCCGCGCGCTCCAAGCTCTTCTCCAAGCTGTCGCGCGATATCACCATCGCCGCCAAGATGGGGATGCCTGACCCGGCCATGAATTCGCGCCTGCGCCTGGCGGTTTCGATGGCCAAGGCCGAATCGATGCCGAAGGACAATATCGAACGGGCCATCAAGAAAGGGGCTTCCGGGGAAGCCGACAACATGGAAGAGGTCCGCTACGAAGGCCGCGGCCCCGGCGGCATCGGCCTGATCGTCGAGGTGCTGACCGATAACCGCAACCGCTCGGCCAGCAATGTCCGCACCGCCTTCTCGAAATACGGCGGCCAGATGGGGGATACCGGCAGCGTCTCCTTCATGTTCGACCGTGTGGGCGAGATCAGGTATCCGCTCAAGGCCGGCGACGCCGACAAGATATTTGAAGCCGCCATCGAGGCCGGTGCGGCCGATGTCGAAACCGATCCGGGGGATGGCGATGAAGACGAGGGCGGCCATATCATCTATACCGCCTTCGAGGACCTGAACGAAGTTGCCGAAGCGATCAGCAAGATTTTGGGCGATCCGAAATCGACCGGCATCGTCTGGAAGCCGCAATCGCTCAATCCGGTGACCGGCGAGCCGGTGCGGACCCTGATGAAGCTCATCGATGCGCTGAACGACGATGATGACGTGCAGAACGTCTACGGCAATTTTGAAATCTCGGACGAGGATTACGAAGCGCTGGGCTGAGCCGTTTATGGCTTGCTTATAAAAGCGTGTCGGTTGGGTAACTGCTGTTATTTCAATTGTGTTTTCGCACCGATTCAAGCCTTTGCTTGAGCCGGAAAGTGTGCGAGTATGCCCCGTTAACCATATTTAATGCCGTGGTCGGGGGATGCGATGAAGGCGTCACGTTTTATTCTTACAGGTCTGGCGCTGGGTGCGGGGCTGGCGACAACCGCCTGCGTCACCACGCCGGAGCCAAGGGCGGTCAATACGGCGCGTGCCGAGGAAGCCTGCCGGGCCGATTTCTCGGGCCAGGCGCCGGAAATCATGACCTATGATCCCTATACCCATGTCGAGACGCGCGTGACGCGGACGAGCGATCTGCCGGTCATGTCCTCCAATGCCACGAAGAATGCGGTGGGCCTCGATCCCTATGCCGATAATCCGCGTGACGGCAGCTATGTCTGTACGCGGCGCGGTCCCTATGGCGTCGAATTTGTTCGCGGCGGGCCGAACCCGGTGGTTGTGGGCGCCGTGGCGGGGGCCATCGTCGGCAGCGCCGTGACGCAGAACTCAAGGGGGGCGCAACAGGGCGCGGTGATCGGTGCCACCATGGGGTCGAGCCTGAACGCTGGTGATGCCAACGCCATATCGGTCGGCGCGGCGACCGGCGCCCTGATCGGCGGCGCCAGTGGAAATACCAGTGATGCGGCGGCCGGTGCCGTGGCAGGTGCTGTGCTCGGCCTTCAGGCCAAGGACAAGCAGGAAGGCGGCTGGCATTGGGGCCGCCGTTCATCCGGTGACCGGGACGGCGACGATAATTAATCATCGACCGGATATGATCTGAAAATGCCCCGGTGGTGATCCATCGGGGCATTTTCGTATTCAGGGACAGGTTATGAAAAAGCCGGACCGTAATATCCACGGTCCGGCTTTTTATTATTTCCTCGGAATGGGCGGCACCGGGTCCGGCACGGCCGGGGCATCGCGGCGCGGGGATGGATTGCGCGGCGGTGGCGCGCCCTGGCTCGATTCCGGATTATCCGGTGAATTCGGCCCGGCCACATTGGCGGTCGCCATACGGTAAGGCGGACGCGGCAGGTAGGTATCGAACAGCGGCATGAAGGTGCCCGCGTTCACCGAATAGAGATTGTTCTCATTGCTGTAGAGTTCCTGCGACAGCCATTCCTTGCCGTCGGCCAGGGCCAGGTTGGTGTCGTCATCCTCGAAGGGATACTGCCCGTCGGCGATATCGGCATTGGCGTTGCGGCGGAAGGTATCGCAGCGCTGGCTCCAGGCCGGATCGGCGGGGGACTGTATGCAGATGGCCTTCAGCGCGCGATAGGAGGCTTCCTCGATGTCCTGATTGACCTGACCATTATCCGCCGGCAGCCTCAGCTTCTGATAATCCTGGCACTGTTGCCATGACACGGCGGTTACCTGGCTCATATTGCGGCTGCAGCCGGCCTTGATCAGTTCGCTGTTGGAGCGGTCATCATAGGTGCGGGCCTTGTTCAGCGTCTTGAAGGTCGTGGCGCGGAACCGGCCGCAAATCGCACCGGCGTGGCCATCGGACGGCGAGTCGGCGCAGGCTTCGCTGAGCAGGTCGTAGATGCTCCAGTCGACGCCGCCGCCGGGGATGCCGAAGGCCGCCTGCTGATGCCAGGGCGTACAGTTGCGGAATTCCGGCGGCACATCGCCCCAGCTCAGGTCTTCGCAGCGCTCGGTTTCGATGTGGTTATTGACTGCGCGCAGCATGGCGCCGGGCTTTTTCAGGATCGCCGCCGTGCGCACCAGCCGGATATGGTTGTTGCCGACATAGGCGGTGCCGCGTTCCAGGTTGATGCCCACCTCATCGGCGAAGATATAGTTGTTGAGGATGCGGACCCGCTCCAGATTGCTGGTGATGGCGTGATCCGAATAGAACAGCGAATTGGAGACGAGCGCTTCGCCGACGCCATCGAGATAGAGACCGTTGCCGTAGAACAGGGTCTTGGTCTGGTCGAGAGTGATGATGCTGCGGTTGGTTTCCAGGCTGAGATCGATGGCGCGGGCGTTTTCACCACGCTCGAAGCCCTGCCAGTCGCCGAGTTGCAGAACCGTCACGCCGGTGAGGCGGCTGTCGTTGGTGATGTCGCCGCGAATGCCGTTATAGGTGCTGGCGACGCGGCTGTTGTAGATATAGAGGGCGGCGTGATTGATCTCCAGCGCGGCGTTCTGTGTGCGGGCGATCAGATTGGTGTCGGTCATGTTGAAACGGCCGGCCTCGATGCTGACGGCCGAGCGTTCGCCATCATAGCGCAGGTTGGCGTTTTCCAGCGTGAATTCGCCGCCGGAAGCTGAAATGCACGGCTGGCTGGCGCCGCGGGTGGACATGAGGGTCAGGTTTCGGACGATGACCATATCCGCCGTCGGTTCGATGCGGATGCAGTTTTCGCCCTGCGGTGCTTTTAAGACCAGCGGGTGATTGTCATAGCCCGGCCCGGTTTCGGGCTGGATGATGATGGATTTGCGCAGGCGCAAGCTGACCTCGCAGACGCTGTAGCCGGCATAGGCTTCCGGCAGGTCGGCGGCGCCCAGGCCATTGGAGGTGCGCCAGCCGCGCGCGCCGCGCAGGTTCAGGGTGCTGCCCGAAGGCAGGCGCGCCAGCAGGCGATCGAGCGCATAGGGACCTTCATTGCAATCGAAATGGGCGACGATGCCGTTGCGGAAACGATTGCGGAAATCGTCGTAGCCGTAACCGTACCCATAGCCGTATCCGTAGCGCTGCTGCGACCGGCAGGTGCGCAGTTCCGGTTCCAGAAGGACGCCGAAACAGGGGCGGATGGTGGCGTTGACGCGGGCAGCGACATTGGAGCCGGCCAGGGCGCCTTGCGGGGCGGACAAGGCGGAGAGGGCGGTCACCAGCAGAACCGCCAGGCTCAGCACAAGGCCGTGGCCAGGCTGCCGGCCTGGCCCTTGTGAACTTAACTGACGGTCCTTACGCATCCACATCTTCGTTTTCCTTAAACCGCCAACGATCCCCCTGACGGGCCTCGCAGCTTAATTATCCGGGGTACGCGATACTTGGGCCAGAACGGCTTGCAGGCGGCCCGCCGAAGGCTTGAAGCCGGCAAGCGCCGAATCCAGTTGCATGACCACGGACTCGGCCTTGTTCTGGTCGGCCACGCCCTTCATGCCGAGATCGAAATAGGTGCTCATGGCGTAGCGCGCCTCCGGTGATCCCTGCTTCTCGGCCCGCTGATACCAGTAGAAGGCGCGGGCATAATCGACCTCGACGCCGACGCCTTCCGAATACATGACGGCCAGCACGAGCTGCGAGCGCGAATCGCCATTCACCGCCGCCAACTGGATGGCGCGGACACGATCGAGATAGGTCAGGCGCTCACCGCCCGGCATCCCGATCATCGCGCGCAGGCCGTCGATCGTCTGTTTCGGCACGTCCTTGGGTTCGAAGCAGGCGACATTGAGCAGGTTCAGGTAATCGAGCGCGCGCACCACATGGATGAAGGGCAGTTCCTCCATGCGCGACAGGGCGTAGGCGGCCGCGTCATCCGGCCGGCTTTCATCCGAATGCGGCACGCCGCCCTGGGGCGCTTCGGGCGGATAGAATTCATAGGGCGCCACCCAGCGGCGGGCCTTGGATTCGACGAAGGACGAATATTTGGCGCGCGTGGGCGCCGATTTCTCGAAATCCTTCAGGAGGACGTAGGCGCCGACATCGCCGGTTTCCGAGGCCTTGTAATTATACAGATAGGCATCGACGTCCGAGCGCTCGAACAGGGTGCGGACATTCGACATGCCGTAATTGCGGCCGCGCATCATGGCGCGGATGGCCTGCGGGTTATCCGCCGGCTCGCCCATAGGGCCGTACTGATCGTCATAGAGGCGGCCGAGCGTACGGAAACCATCGGCGCCGAGGGACGCCTGGATATAGATGACGCGATCGCGCACCTTGTCGCGCTCGCCCGAATCCATCATCGACAGCTCGTTATCGAGCATGCGGTAGGCGCGCTCGCGCTCATAGGCGCGGCATTTGTCGTAACGCGAGGCCAGAACGCCGCCGCGCGGATCCATGGCGCGGCTCATCGGCGCATAGCCCTGCTGGTTGGCCAGGGCCATCACCAGCCAGACAGACGATTCGATATGGTCTTCGAGGTTCTTGTTCGACGCGTCTATGGCCGCGTAGCGGTTGGCCAGTTCGAGCTGGGCGAAGAAATCGTTGCCGAAGGCGAGGTGGCGATAATAGCGGGTTTCGCGTTCCTGGCCGTTGAAACCCTGTGTCTGGAAAGGATCGGGCGGGCGCGGGCAGGCATAGTTCCCGTCGATGCCGGCGCGGCGGTTGAACCAGCGCCAGTCGCGCATGTCGCAGCCGCTGAGGGACAGGCTGACGCACAGACCGGCCATCAGCGTCACCCCCATGCGGGCGAGCGCCTTCCGGCCCCTGAAGACCCCGCCGGCGCGCCCATTTGAGGACCGCCGGGTCGATCTTGCCTGATCACATTCTGACATCAGTCATCGCTCCGACAGCGTCGGTATAAATATGGTTAACGCAACTTTTGTTAAGGATTACGAAGAGTGTCAAGCTTTGGCCCCCCAATGCCACTAATGACTGACTTAATCTTGTTGAGCGTTGCCGGATTGTCGCGCGGACCCCACACGAAACCCCCTCGTAAACCCGTACCCCGATGCGCCAAGACGAACAGCCCTACGCGCGCATAATCATCATGCGTCAAAAGCGGTGTCTTGGCCAGAAAAAAGTGTTAATAAGCTCCAGCCCACGCCGATTTCGCGTTTTGCGCGCTTACGCTCGCAAACCCCGTCCCGAAATGCCCGCGCCAGGGGAAAAATCAGGAGACAATATTGAGCTATATGATTAACGCCTCTTTGGCAATGATGTCCAAAGGCGAAAAATATCAAGAAGTTATAAGGGATGCGATGGCGGTACTGGAGGGGGAGCCGGATGTGACGGCGCGCATGGCGACCGTGGTTTCCCTGCTTGGCCAGGCGTTCGATTCCTGGTTCTGGACCGGCTTCTATGTTGTGGATAAGGTTAAGAAATCCGCCGGAATCGATGAACTGGTGGTGGGACCATATAACGGCACCCTGGGCTGTCTGCGCATCGCTTTCGGGCGGGGCGTCTGTGGCGCAGCGGCGGCCACCGGGCAGACGCAGGTGGTGCCGGATGTCCATGCTTTTTCCGATCATATCGCCTGCGATTCGCGCTCCAATTCGGAGATTGTCGTGCCGGTGTTCGATGCGGTGGGGGAACTGATCGCGGTGTTCGATTCCGATTCCGAAAGCTTCGGCACTTATGATGAAGAAGATGCGGAAAATCTCGAAAGGCTGATGAAGGTGATTTTCGCGGCTTAAGTCAACCCGCTAGACATGTTTCAATAATTTCGCCGTCTTCAATGCGCACTTCAATTGCATGGCCGGCAAAGATGTCAGCCCCTTCTGAAAGCCAGATTGTGAGGCGACCTGGATCAACGGAGAAGGCATCTATTGCTAGGAGTCTCGCAAAAATATCTTCGTCAAGCGCAATATTGATGCCGCCTTCTTCAGCCCAATCTCTAGCTAGGCCAAGCTGATCTATAGCGACTTTTTGTTTGAAGTTATCTGTGTCCGCGACAATGCCGCGATAGGCCTTTCGGATGTCGTCAGGAATCAAGGGAGGATTCTCATCCGAATTAATTGAAATTTCGATTTCTGTATCTGGCGTATGACCAATCCATTCCCGAATAACAATGGGTTTCATTTGATCGCCCTTTACACCCCCCATGACGGTTGTCTCGATAAGATTTAATGCACCAAAATCACTATCAACACAGTGATCAATTATTTTGGAGTTCGTTGTCATTGAATAGCCATCGCAATATCTGCTGTTACTTTCATCAATATGATGCGTGCATTGAGGTAATTAGGCAATGGATATCAATGGCCATAAACGGCCAGAGGTCATGCGGCATCATCTAAATATTGCGCTTTGACCGCCCTTCCGCTAAACACCCCATCCTTAAATAAGCAGTCTTTTTTGAGAAGGGCGCAAGCTCCCCATGGCGCAACAATATATCTTCCAGATGCAGGGCCTGACCAAGCATTATCCCGGCGGTAAGAAGGTCTTCGAGAACATCTGGCTCTCCTTCTATTCCGACGCCAAGATTGGCGTGGTCGGCGTCAATGGTTCGGGTAAATCGACCCTGCTGAAGATCATGGCCGGCATCGACAAGGAATTCTCCGGCGAGGCCAAGGCCGCCGAGGGCACCAAGATGGGTTACCTGGAGCAGGAGCCGCACCTCGACGACAGCAAGACCGTCTGGGAAAACGTCATCGACTGGTGCGAGGAAAAGAAGACGTTCGACCGCTTCAACAAGGTGGCGGAACTGATGGGCGAGGAATATTCCGACGACCTGATGGAGGAGATGAACGCCCTGCAGGAAAAGATCGACGCCGGCGACCTGTGGGATATCGATTCGCGCATCGAAATGGCCATGGACGCCCTGCGCTGTCCGCCGAACGACTCGCCTGTCACCAAGCTGTCCGGTGGTGAAAAGCGCCGCGTGGCCCTGGCCCGCCTGTTGCTTTCCAAGCCCGACATGCTGCTGCTGGATGAGCCGACCAATCATCTCGACGCGGAATCGGTGGCGTGGCTCCAGCACCACCTGGAGAATTTCCCCGGCTGCGTGATCCTCGTCACCCACGATCGTTACTTCCTCGATCAGGTGACCAAGTGGACTTTGGAACTCGATCGCGGCAAGGGCGTGCCCTATGAAGGCAACTATTCCGGCTGGCTGGAGCAGAAGCAGAAGCGCGTCGTGCAGGAGCAGTCGGAATCCGAAGCCCGCCAGCGCGCCCTCACCAAGGAACTGGAATGGGTGCGTTCCGGCGCCAAGGCCCGCCAGGCCAAGTCCAAGGCCCGTCTGGCGGCCTATGAGGACATGGTGCGCGAACAGGAAAATTCGCGTCAGGCTCAGTCCTTCGCCACCATCCAGATCCCGCCCGGCCCGCGCCTCGGCAATGTGGTCATGGAAGTGACCGGCCTGGAAAAGGAGTTCGGCGAAAAGCTGCTGTTCAAGGAACTGACCTTCCGCCTGCCGCCCAATGGCATTGTTGGCATCATCGGACCGAATGGCGCCGGCAAGTCGACCCTCTTCAAGCTGATCACCGGTCAGGAAACGCCCGACGCCGGCACGATCCGCCTTGGCGAGACCGTCAAGCTCGCCTATGTCGACCAGTCGCGGGATGATCTCGATCCGAACCATACCGTCTGGCAGGCCATTTCCGGCGGCACGGACATCATGGTGGTCGGCAAGAAGGAAATCAATTCGCGCGCCTATGTCGGCGGCTTCAATTTCAAGGGCGGTGACCAGCAGAAGAAGGTCGGCCTGCTCTCCGGCGGTGAGCGCAACCGCGTCCATCTGGCCAAGACCCTGGCCGCCGGCGGCAATGTCATCCTGCTCGACGAACCGACCAACGACCTGGATATCGAAACGCTTCAGGCGCTCGAAGAGGCGTTGGAAGAATTCGCCGGCTGCGCCGTGGTCATCTCCCACGACCGCTGGTTCCTCGACCGCCTGGCCACGCACATCCTGGCCTTCGAAGGCGACAGCCATGTCGAGTGGTTCGAGGGCAACTTCGAAATGTACGAGGAAGACAAGAAGCGCCGCCTGGGCACGGATAGCCTGATCCCGCACCGGATCAAGTTCCAGAAATTCTCGCGCTAGGCAGGGACACGGTCCCTGCACCCGTAAATTTGGAAAGCGTCGGCGGAACCGTCGGCGCTTTTTCTTTATACCGGCTAGGCCCAAGCGTGATAGGAAGGTGAAGGAGGTAGTGGTGAAGACGATAGTAGAATTGAAATTCGGATCGCACCTCTATGGTACGGCAACAGCTGACTCCGATCTGGACATCAAGGCGATATACCTGCCGACCTGCCGTGACATCCTGTTGCAACGTGTTCGACCCGCGATTGTCATGCAGAGAGAGAAAGCTCCCGGCGAACGCAACACAGCGGATGATGTCGATTTCGAAGCCTACAGTCCGGGAAAGTTCCTCGATCTGCTGGCGTCCGGGCATACCGTGGCGCTGGATATGCTGTTCGCGCCGGACTGGACCCTGATGAAGCCGGCAAGTCCGCTCTGGCGCGACATCCAGGCGCTGGCGCCTCAGCTTTACAGCAAGCAGACCAGTGCGTTTGTTGGCTATTGTCGCCAGCAGGCGCGGAAATACGCCGTAAAGGGCGCGCGGTTGGCGGCGGTCCGACATGCGCTGGACGCACTCATTGCCATTGAAGCGCAATATGGCCCTGCCGCAAAACTGGAAGTGGCGGAGAAGGAATTGCAGAAGGTGTGCGCTGAAAACGCATTGCTGCAATTGATTGAGTTGCCGCATGCAAATGGCGGCAGCGCCACCTATTTCGATGTGACGGGCAAGAAGGCCATTCTGTCGGCCTCGATCAAGGCTGCCCGCAACATGATCCAGAACCTGTTCGACGAATTCGGTGCCCGGACGCGTGCGGCCGAGCAGCAGGATGGCGTGGACTGGAAGGCGGTATCGCACGCCGTTCGGATCGCGGAGCAGGCGGTCGAATTCCTCGAAACGCGATGGATTACGTTTCCGAGGCCCCGCGCGGAATATCTTGTCGCCATCAAGCAGGGACGGGTGACCTATGATGTTGTGGCTGACGAAATCGAAACCCTGTTGATCCAGGTCGAGGCGGCCGCCGAACGATCCGGCTTGCCTGACGAACCGGCGGGTACAATTGCCGACGATTTCATTGCGGATATCTATCGGCGCATAGTGAAGGAAGGTCACACTTGATACTGCCATCCACCATTCCAGCCGACGCCCAAGCCTATATCGAGGAGCGCCTTGCCGACCTGGCCAAAGCGGAAGGCGTGACCATCCTGTTCGCCATTGAGTCGGGTAGTCGTGCCTGGGGCTTCGCTTCGGCGGACAGTGACTACGATGTCCGCTTCGTTTACGCGCGCCGGACTGAGGATTATCTGTCGGTGAAGGCTTTCCGCGATGTGATCGAGACGCCGACCGTAGACGATGTGCGTCTGGGTGTGCCCCTGGATATGAACGGATGGGATATCCGCAAGGCGTTGCAACTGGGTATGCGGTCCAATCCGGTTCTGCACGAGTGGTTTGTTTCGCCGATTGTTTACGGCGCGATGTCGCCGGTGGTGTTGGATGTCGCCGCCTTTGTTTCGGCAGCGGCAGATCGGGCGCAATATCTTTATCATTATGATCGTATGGCACGGGCAGCGTGGGAGCAGATTTCGCAGGACGGCGAGCAGGTCAAGGTCAAGCGCTATTGCTATGGACTTAGGCCGGCCCTGACATTGCGCTGGCTAAAACATCGGAGTGATCTGCCGGCGATGGACGCCTCAGGATTGTGCGCAGGGATAGGTCTGGACGAAACGGTGGTGACAGCATTGGCGGACCTGTTTGCCCGCAAGCGCACGGCCGGGGAGCAAGATCTGATGCCGCGTGTTCCTGTGCTTGACTCGCTCATTGCGGATGCCCTGGCGGAAAAGCCACCGCGGCCGGCCATTGATGAGCCGCAAACTTTGCAGGTAGCGGCGGCCGATCGTGTCTTTCGCAGGGTTCTGGATCAGACTCTTTGATGCAATAAAAACGCCGGTCATATGGCCGGCGTTTTTACATCTAGTCCTAACGCTTACTGCGCGGGGGGCGGAGCCGGTTCGGTGTTGGCCGGCGGGGTGGTGTTAGCCGGGTTGTTGGTGGTGGCGTTATCGACGGCGTTGCCGACCTGGGCCGGAACCTGCTCGACACGGGTGACCGTCCGGTCGACCGTATTGGTATTGGTGGTCGTCGTGCCGCCATAGTTCATGAAGTAATATCCACCGGCCAGGATAGCGGCGAGGATGACCAGGGCCAGGATGATAAGGCCGGCATTGCTGCTGTTATTGATCTGGGCCGGCGGTTGGGGATTGTTGATCGTTACCATATCGCAGTCTCTCTTCGGTTGCGTGTCGGGTATGACAGCGAAAAGATAGCGGTATTGCTGCAAAAGCGCGGTTGGGGCCTTGGCCGGACAGGTAAGAATGATGTCACCGCCGGGCATTATGATCTGCCATTCGCAATGGGCGGAAAATCCGATTGCATCCTTATAAGGGGATACGGAAAACGCCGGCTCTTGCGAACCGGCGTTTTGTTTCAAGGGTTGATGTCCGGTCCTTAGCTGTCGTTCTCGCCCTGATCGACTGTGCCGGAGCCGGAGATGGTCGTATCCAGCTTGGCGGGCTTGATGGCCAGGTCGATATTGCCGGAACCGGAGATATCGATCTTCGCCTTGCCGCTGGCATGGATGGTGGCGTCGCCGGAGCCGTTGACGCTGACATCGGCGTCTTTTGTCTCCAGCGCGGCCAGATCGGCGCTGCCGCTGCCCGATACGTTGAGCTTCAGGGCCTGGGTGCGGCCGACGGCATGGACCGAGCCGGAGCCGGCGATGCTGATATCGATCGAGGGCTGATCGTAGCCGCGCAGGTCGAGATCGCCGCTGCCGGTCATCTCGAAGCGTTTGACATTCGGCGCGGTGACGGTAATGCGCGCGCCCTGATGGCTTGTCTGAGCGTCGAAGCCGTCCTTGCCCCAGGTGAAGTTGACGCTTTCGCGGTGTTCCGGGCCATCGGTGATCGACAGGCGGCCATTGTCGAGCGTGATGCGGTTGACCAGGGGCTGCGGGCCGGTGACGGTGACCGAAGCCGCCGGTCCCTGCGTGTAGACGACATCGGCGGGCAGATCGACGGCCAGCAGGTCGCCGCCGGTCCAGGCCAGGGTCTTGCTCGTGGAGGGTTCCGGTTTTCCGGCCTCGCCCTTGCCGATGCGGATATGGTCGCCGTCCTTGATCAGGCCGATATTCCAGCCTTTCGTGCCGACCTCGTTGGAGACGAGGGCGGCGGCCCCGGCGAGGCAGACCAGCGACAGGAGGAAGGCGCCGCCGGAGAAGAGAAACAGTTTGCGGATCATGAGGATCTCCTTAAGCTTCGAGGGCGGGCTTGAGCACACGGTAGTGCAGGCGGGCGTACCAGACGAGACCGTTGACCAGCCAGATGGTCAGGGCGAGCGTCACGGCGCCGACGGCGGCGGAAAGCGCCATAATGCCGAAACCGCCAAGCAGCGCGGCCGCGATCCCGCCGGGCAGGCCCATGAAGGGGCCGGCCGCGAACAGCACGCCGCCGCCGATGAAGCCGCCGATGGCCGCGGCGAAGATGCCGATCAGGGTGCCGGCCACGCCGCCGGCCAGCGGCAGCAGGATCAGGATATCGATGGCGCCCAGGCCCAGTATGCCGATAATGGCGGAACTGGCGTTGGAAGGGGTCTTGGCCTCATCCCAGCTTTTGACGCCGGCTTCGGCGCGCAGTTCGCGGGCGAGGCGGTCGGGATCGCCGAGCGCTTCGGCCACCTCGGATTCGGAGCGGCCCTCTTCGGCGGCATCCTTGAAGTGGGCCTCGTAGTCGGCCATGATTTCCTTGAGGGCGGCGGGCGGCAGGCCTTTCAGTCCCCGGCACAGCCGGTCCAGAAATTCGATACGGGTCATGATCTCAGGCCTCTTCTAAAGGAGCGGATGGGGCAGGGAGCGGCTCAAGCAGGGCGTCCACGGCGCTGGCGAAACCGCGCCATTCGTCGCGTTGCGCTTCCAGGGCGGTCCGGCCGGCATCGGTGAGCTTGTAATATTTGCGCGAGGGGCCGGCGGGCGATTCCACCAGATAGGTGGCCACCAGTCCGTCCGTCTGCATCCGCCGCATCAGCGGATAGATCGTGCCCTCACCCATGCCGATGGCATCGGAGAGATGGCTGGCGATCTCGTAGGCGTAGCTCTCGTTGCGCGCCAGCACCGCCAGCACGCACAGGCCAAGCACGCCTTTTTTCAGTTGGATATCAATGGTTTCAGGCATCTCTGTTTCCTTGGAGGCGCTGGGTGTCGCAACCGGGGAGGCGGCCGCTTGCTCATTGAATATGACAAGCTACCTATTTATGCAAGGTATATATCATTAAATAGTAGTAAGGTTGGTTTGGAGCTGGAAGCAATGGCTGTGCTCATCTTCGCCCTCCCCATTTATGGGGAGGGGGGGACCATCCGAAGGATGGTGGGCGGGGGATAGCCGCCGGTGAATGGCCCCTTCCGTCACGGCGCAAGCGCCGCGCCACCTCCCCCGTAAACGGGGGAGACGATTTAAATTAAGATTTTAGCTAAAACGCCGGAAGCGCTGCCGCTCATAAAGAAGGTAGTCGCTTGGCTAAGGCTTGTAGAAGACAAACCCCGCGCCGCAGGCGATCAGGGTAAAGCCCACCGCCGTTTGCCATTTCAGCGGTTCGCCGAGATAAACCGCCGAGAAGATCACGAAAACCGACAGGGTGATGACTTCCTGGATGGTCTTCAATTGCGCCGCCGAAAAGGTGCCGTAACCGATGCGATTGGCCGGCACCTGAAAGCAGTACTCGAAGAAAGCGATCCCCCAACTGACCAGCACCACCACCCATAGTTTTTCCATCTTGAACTTGAGGTGGCCGTACCAGGCCAGGGTCATGAACAGGTTGGAGCACACCAGCAGGCCGATGGTGGCGAAGGCGGGGGATAGCTTGAACACGGTGAACTCCGCAGGGCGATTTTCCGCTCTTCCCGCAGGCGGTCTTTCAAGTCAAGCCGCTTACGCCGCGTTGAAGCGCCGGGCGTCGCGCAAGGCGTTATCCGCCATGGCGCGCAGGCCGGGGTGTTCCGGTTTCAGGGCGGACAGATCGGCGAAAACCTGATGCGCCTTCCGGTACAGCGGGCCGGCCTGATCGAAGGCGCCCTGCATTTCGCGCGCCTGCGCCAGGCGGGCCAGGGTAATGGCCAGGGTGGAGCGCACGCCCACATCATCCGGACGCAGGCTGGATTCGGTTTCCTGCAAGCGGCTCAGTTCCTCGAAAGCGTCGCCCGCGGCCTGGGCGTCGCCCGCCTTGAGCTTGAGATCGGCATAGGGCGCCAGCAGTTCGGCGCGGATCGCCGGATCGCTGATGACGCCGAGCGCGCGGGCGATAACGGCGGGCTGACGGGAGGCATCACCGGCCATCTGGTAACGGCGGGCGAGATAAAGATGGATATTGGCGTCGTTCGGATCCAGTTCCGACACATGCTCATAGGCGGCCATGGCCTTGCCGTCGTCGCGGCCCATATGCAGGGCGCCGGAGACGCGCCAAAGCTCGGCGGCGGCGGCGTGGTTGCCGGCCATGGCCAGGGTATCGGCCTGTGAGGCCAGGGACGACGCGGCGGCGGACAGATCGCCCGAAGCGATCAACTGGAATGCCTTTTGGCTATCTGGTGATTTGTCGTAATAGAGATGCGCGATCCGCGCGTTCAGTTCGTCGGCGGCGATGGCGCGGGTGGATTCCGGCCAGACCGAAAGCGCGGTGCGGGTCGCCTGACGGATTTCGCCGTCATCATCGACAGGCGCGGGCACGACATCGGGCACGATTTCGGCCATTGGCGCGGCAATGGTTTCGGCTGGAGGTTCGGTTGGCGGCGCAGGCAGGGCTTCCGCATGCGGTTCGCTTTGCGGCGCGAATCGCATGGCTGAACTGATCACGGCGTTTATATCCCCCGGCGGCGCGTGGGTGATGACCTCCGGCGTTTCGGCCAGAAGCGCGGCGGCCAGCGGGTCGTGCGCCGTCTCGTCCGCTGTGGGGCGGATCGGGACGATCTCGGCCGTGGGTGTGTGAATATGCAGGCCGTGCGTTTCGGCCAGGGCGGCCGTGGCGTCAAAGGCGGGGGCGGTGGGGGCTTCGGCCGGTTCTTCCGGGATGCGCGTCATGAAGCTGTCGGACGCATTGTCGGAAAAGGTGGCGTGGTCGCTGAAAATGGCCGGTTCGAGCGACTGGACTTCCAGGGCGCCATGGTTTTCATGATGATTTTCATGAGCGCGGGTCGCGGTCTGGAGATCGACGGCGGGCGCGGCGGCCAGTTCGATTTCGGACGGAGTGGTGGACGGTGCGGCCCTGGCGGGTTTCATGCCGGACAGCAGATTGATGAACAGGCCGATGACGCCGATCAGCAGTACGAAGAAACCGACGGCCAGGGCGCCGGCCCAGGTGGCGGTGCCGCGCGCCCAGATGATCCAGTCTTCCGGGAAGGGGGTGCGCAGCGGAGCCTGCCCCTTGTAAAGCGCGAAAGCGGCCAGGGCGACAGCGAGGGCGATCAGCACGAAAAAGCCCGCCGTTCCGGTTCCCCGGCGAGTTTGGTGCGCCTCTCTTACGGCATCCAGGGTTGGATTCAAATTGCTCATAAGGCCCCCGCAGCACTGATCTTCATAAAACATTAACCTCAGCTTTGGCCTTATGGCAACGGTAACTTCCAAAACCTGTGTCAAAAGGCGAATTAAGCGCGTTTTCGCGGCAGTCCTGCAACTTTCCGGCCAAACGGATACGGGAGGCTTGCGCGCGGCGGGAAGTGCGGATACAAGCGAACATATGAAGAACGTTGTGCGCATATTGGGGCTTGATCCAGGCCTGCGGCGGCTTGGATGGGGGCTGATCGATGTCGAGGGCGCGCGCCTGTCATGGGTGGCGCATGGCGTCATTGAGCCGCCGTCCGATCTCGACCTGTCGGTGCGCCTGCTGCATCTGTTCGAGGCCTTAAGCGCCGTGATTGCCGAATGGACGCCCGACGAGGCCGCGATCGAGGAAACCTTCGTCAATATGAACCCGTCCTCGACCCTGAAACTGGGCCATGCGCGCGCCGCCGCCATGCTGGCTCCGGCCAAGGCGGGGATGCGGGTGGCGGAATACGCCGCGCTCGATATCAAGAAATCGGTGGTGGGCGCCGGCAAGGCCGACAAGGAACAGGTGCTTTTCATGGTCAGGCGTCTGCTGCCCAAGGCGGACGCGGCCATGAAGGCCGATGCGGCGGATGCCCTGGCCTGCGCCATCACCCATGCGCACAAACGCAAAATGAACGGTTTAAAGAGGATGCTCGCTTGATTGGCCGGTTACGCGGTTTGCTTCTGGAAACGACCGACGAGGAGGTGCTGATCGAATGTGCCGGCGTCGGTTATGTCGTGCGTTGCGGCGTGCGGACCATTGCCGCCTTGCCGGAACCGGGCGCCGAGATCATTCTGCATATCGAAAGCCAGACACGCGAGGATGGGACGCGGCTTTATGGCTTCCTCGGCAAGGATGAGCGCAAGGCCTATGTGGTGTTGCAGGGGGTGCAGGGCGTGGGGCCGAAGGCGGCGCTCAGCGTACTCGATATCCTGACGCCGCAGCAACTGGCTCAGGCCGTGGCGCACGAGGACAAGACGGCGGTGGCCCGCGCCTCCGGCGTGGGGCCGAAACTGGCGCAGCGGATTGTGATTGAATTGAAGGGCAAGGCGCTGACCAATGTTGAATTCGCGCCGGTCGATTACAGCCCTGCCGCATCGCTTAAACCCAGCCTGAATGGCGAGGCGGTGGCCGGTTTGATGGGGCTGGGGGTTTCTGAACAACAGGCGCGTCTGGCGGTCGATACGGCGGTGGCGCAACTGGGGCCGGAGGCGGAACTGCCGGCGGTGATTCGCGCCGCGCTGAAGGCTTTGGGTAAGTAAGATGGCGCGTATTGTATCCGGTGAATCCGACAATGACTACGAAGAGCGCGCACAGGATCGTGCCTTGCGGCCGCAGACCTTTGACGATTTTGTCGGTCAGGCGCCGCTGAAGGCCAATCTGAAGGTCTTCGTGGCGGCGGCGGCGCAGCGCAAGGAAGCGCTTGACCATGTGCTGTTCTACGGGCCGCCGGGTCTGGGCAAGACCACGCTGGCGCAGATCGTGGCGCGGGAACTGGGGGTTGGTTTTCGCGCTACCTCCGGACCGGTGCTGGCCAAAGCGGGCGACCTGGCGGCGATCCTCTCCAATCTGGAGCCGAACGATGTCCTGTTTATCGATGAAATCCACCGGCTCAATCCGGCGGTCGAGGAAATCCTCTATCCGGCGATGGAAGACTATGTGCTCGACCTGATCATCGGTGACGGGCCGGCGGCGCGCACGGTGCGCATCGACCTGGCGCCGTTCACGCTGGTGGGGGCCACCACGCGGGCGGGGCTGCTTTCCACGCCCCTGCGCGACCGTTTCGGCATTCCGCTGCGGCTGGAATTTTATACGCCGGAAGAACTGGTGCGCGTGGTCATGGGAGCGGGCCGCAAAATGGGCGCGCCGCTCTCCGAAGACGGCGCGCTGGAAATCGCCTCGCGTTCGCGCGGGACGCCGCGGGTCGCTGGGCGTTTGCTGCGGCGGGTGCGCGATTTCGCCCATGCCGATGGCGCGGAACTGATCGATAAAAAGGCGGCGGCGCGGGCGCTGGCGCGGCTGGAGGTCGATCCGGTGGGGCTGGATCATTCCGACCGCCGCTATCTCAAGGCGCTGATCGAAAACTATGGCGGCGGGCCGGTGGGGCTGGAGACGCTTTCCGCCGCCATCGCCGAGGCGCGTGATGCGGTCGAGGACATGATAGAGCCTTACCTGCTGCAACAGGGCTTTATCCAGCGTACCCAGCGCGGACGGACGGCCTGTGCCCGGGCCTATCTGCATCTGGGCCTGACCCCGCCGGCTTCACCGGCCGGCGCGCCGGACCTGTTCGATAGTTAATTCCCAAATTCCTCCATTTGTGTATACTATGGAGGAAGGGAGATTTTCCATGGCCGTATTGAACATCAAGGATGAACGGGCGCACCGTCTGGCGCGCGAACTGGCCGACCGCACCGGGGCCAGTCTGACCAGCGCAGTGCGCAGTGCGCTGGAGCATGAACTGGAACGGACGATGGCGCGTCAGGACAAGGCTTCTCTGATTGCAGATTTGAATGCGATAATTGAAGCGGCATCGAAGCTACCTGTGCTTGACCCGCGTACGCCCGATGAAATTATCGGCTATGATGAAAATGGTCTGCCATCGTGATCGTGATTGACACGTCGGCATGGGTTGCCATTATCTTGAATGAACCTGAGAAATCGATGTTTCTCGAAAGGATTGCCTCGGCTGACACTCGCTACATTAGCGCAGCAACCTTACTTGAGGCGCGCATGGTTTTATGTCGACGCAGCCCGGACCTGATTGTATTTTTCGACCGCCTGATTTTACGTATGCGGGCGCAGATCGAACCGGTTACCGCATCCCAATCCGATATCGCTTTCGAGGCCTTCCGGCGTTACGGCAAGGGCACGGGCCACAGGGCGGGGCTGAATTTCGGCGATTGTTTCGCCTATGCGCTTGCTATCGAACGCAATGCGCCGCTACTGTTCAAGGGTGATGATTTCATCCATACGGATGTGAAACCGCTTCAGGTGTAACCTTAACGCGCATGGCCTCGTATAATATTGACAATTGGCAGATGCTGATGCGCCGCGCGCAAGACGGTGACGCGGCGGCTTACCGCACGCTGCTGGAGAGCCTGAGGCCCTGGCTGGCCGCCTATTTCCGGCGGCGCCTGATGGGCGGCGATGGTGAAGATTTAGTACAGATGACGCTTTTGAGTTTGCATGAGAAACGCCACACCTATGATCCGGACGCGCCCTTCCTGCCGTGGATATCGGCGGTGGCGCGCCACAAGCTGATCGATTTTGTCCGCAAGAATGGGCGGCATGTACATGTCGAACTGAACGAGGCCCTGGGGCTGGAGGACGGCATGCAGCCCGATCTGGCGGCGCGCGATGTGGCGGTGCTGCTGGCGCAATTACCGAAGGACCAGGCGCGGATCATCAAGCTGCACAAGCTCGATGGCTTCAGCGTCGAGGAAGTGGCGGGCCGGACGGGCAAGAGCGCTTCGGCGGTGAAGGTCGCGGTGCATCGCGGCCTGAAGAAATTGCAGGCGTTGATTGGACCGAAAAGCAAAAGTGCGGGGAGCGGCCAATGAGCGATCTTCTCGATAGCCTGACCCATGATCTGAAGCCGGTAAAGCCGCTGCGCGCACGGCCCCTATGGCTGGGGGCGCTGGCTGGCCTGATCGTGGCGGCGCTTTATATCTGGATACTGTACGGTCCCCGCCCCGAACTGGTGGCGCTGATCGGCGGGCAGTGGCCGGATAGCCATATGCCGGTTCTCAAGCCGCTGATGTTTGTGGCGCTGGGCGCGGGCGCGCTGTGGGGCGTATCCGGACTGGCGCGGCCGGAAGGCCGTCCGAAGCTGCGCTATCTGCTGCCGGTGCTGATTATCGGTGGAATCGTGCTTGGCAATCTGGGTGTCGAATATCAGCGCGACGGCTGGGACCGCATGGCGGTCTATCTGAGCGGCGGGGTCATGATCTGCTATATCACCATCCTGTGCGGTGGCATGGCCGGGCTGATCGTGCTGTGGCGGTTCTGGCTGCGGCGGGCGGCGACCTCGCATCCCGTTGCGCTGGGCGCCTTGAGCGGCCTGGCGACGGCTTCGTTCATGGCGGCGGCCTACGCCCTGCATTGCCCGGGAGATGCGCCGGTCTACCTGCTGCTGGTTTACGGCGTGGCGGTGGCGATCCTCACCGGAATCGCGGCCCTGCTGGGCGGGAAGCTGCTGCGCTGGTAGTCGCCTCAGCCCGTCTTCATCAGGGCTTCGCGGATCGGCAGGAAGCGATCGTTGAACGGCAGGATGCCGGCCCCGCGCGCCGCCGCATCGACCGCCAGATCGGCGCGTTTCACCGGCGGCAGGGTCTTGATGCGGCCCTGATAGGTGGCGAATTTCCGGTTCAGGCGTGTGCAGAGTTGCTCGATATAGATGGCGGGCAGGCGGCCGCCGATGAAGTGCGCTTCCGGGTTGATGGCGCAGCTCATGACCAGGAACGGCTCGAACAGCCTGTCGGCGGCGCGGTCCAGCCACGCTTCCACGCAGGCCTGGGCGGCGGGGCTTAAGGTTTCCAGGTCCTCCGGCGTCGAAACCTCGAAGCCGGCCTTGCGCAGGTAATCATAAAGCGAATAGAGCGACACCATGTCTTCGAGGGATTGCGGCTGGCCGTTTTCGTCCTTCACCGGCAGGAAACCGATTTCGCCGGAACGGCCGTCCGCCCCGCGATAATAATGGCCGTCGATCACCAGGCCGCCGCCAAGACCGGCGCTGATGATGGTGTAGATGAAGCTGCGGTGACGCAGGCCGTGGCCGAACTGCATTTCGCCGATCGAGGCGGCGGCGGCGTCGTTCTCGACATAGACCGGCAGGTGGGAGGTGCCTGGCAGGACTTCGGCGAACAGGGCGGCGACGTCGATCTCGGACCAGACCTGATAAGCGTCCGGGCGATTAGCCACCGGCACGCGGCCGAGGTCGTCGGGGATGCCGATGCCGATGCCGATCAGGCGGTCCACGTTGATCGCCTTGTCCGCCACGATCCGGTCAACCTCGGCCTTGAAGAAGGCGACCACTTCATCGGGCATGGCGAAATGGATTTCGCGGCAGACGCGGGCGCGCACATTGCCGACGAAATCAAGCGCCACGATGGCGATGTGGTCGCGGTCTATATTGAGGCCGATGGAGAAGGCGCCGTCGGGATTGACCACCAGCTTGGTGGCGGGCTGGCCGCGCCCGCCAAGCTGCCGCCCGGCTTTCAGGATCATGCCGTCATTGAGCAGGCGCTTGGTGATATTGGCTATGGCTGGCGCGGTCAGGCCGGTCAGGTCGGCGATATCGGCACGTGTGATCGGACCGCCGGCGGCGCGGATGGCTTGCAGGGTGACGCGCTGATTGTGATCGCCGGCGCGTTCGAGATTGGTGCCCGAAAGAGAGTCGCCCAGCGAATGTATCCTAGGTTCGGCGCGATTCACGTTCGCCCGGCTGTCGGCGCCCCGTTCGTCAGCCTCCCGTTCATAAGCACCCATATATCGACCCCTCCGGGGCAAGCATTCATGTCTTCCGTCCGGGAAAGGATTTTTATTCTTGGTGTCCCGGACATGTTTTTTCTTTTATGACAAGTATTTCCGGCTTCGCAGGGCAAAGCGTTATTCCGTTTATGCTATTCCCAGAGCATATTCAAGATGCGCCGTTTGTGTTTGCTATATCGCGGGTTTGCGCGGTGGCCGGCCCCTCCCTTCCGGCGGGAGTGTAAAGACTTCCATGCGGCTGGAATTGTCTCAGTTTGGCCTTTATCTCAGGTTGATATGTCGTCAATGACATTGTTCACGGAGGGGTTTCAAAAATGCGTAAACTTATCGTTCTGGCTACCGCCGGCTGGCTGGCCTGCGCCGCCACGGCCGCCCTGGCCCAGACGGCGGCGCCTCAGCTTTCACCCTATGATCGCGCGCCGTGGTGGATGAAGGAAAGCGTCATCACCCAGACCGGTTATGTCTTTACCGAAATCCCGGCCAACCGCGCCAGTTTTTCGGCCACCTTCCTGACCGTGGCCGATACGGCGGAAAAGGCGCAGAATTTGGCGATCGCGCAGACGAAAGGGCTTAACCAGGCGCTCGATAAGCTCGGCAAGGACAAGGTGCGGGTCAGCACCAGTTTCTCCATGCGGGCGCTTTACGAGCAGTACCGCGACAAAAGCGGCAACCGCATCGAGGATCAGCGCGGTGACAAGGTCGAGAAATATCAGGTGTCGCTGAACCTCTCGGTCGAGGTAAGGGATACGGCCCTGCTGGAACGGGCCTACGCCCTGGTGCTGGCGGCGGCCCCGACCTCATCGACGCCGATCGGTTTCAATCTCCAGCCGGATAACGAAACCAATACCTGGCTCTATACCGAGGCGGTGAAGGATGCCCATACCCGCGCCTTGCAGTCAGCGGCAGCGGCGGGCGGCAAGCTGGGCGGCATCAAGGTGATCGACCCGACCGGCCGGGCCTGCGAAACCGACATTCTGGCTCGTGCGCCTGATAGCGGTTGGGATCCGACATTGGCCCAGGAAGTGGCCTATGCGGGGCGGAGGCCGCCACCCATTCCTGTACCGCCCGTACCGCAGATGGCGATGATGGAGGCTGCGGCAGCCACGCCTGCACGGGGTTCCGCCGAATATCTCGAAGCGAAGGCGCTGCAAAATCCGTTTATCCAGACCCCGCCTTTGCAAAGGCTGGAAGCGAAAGCCTGCGTGGTTTACGGCCTGAACTGAGCCTTATAAATCCCGGCTTCGTGATCCGAGGCCGGGATTTTTTTGTTGCCTCCATTTGAGTTTCAATATTATATGATAAATAAGATAATATTGGGATGGAAACATGACTCGTTTACAAGCGGCCCTCGGCCTGTCGGCTTTAGCTCTTGCTCTGGTGGCCTGCAAGCCGGTGACGGACAAGGCGCACACATCCGCGCAGGCAGCGGTGCAAACCTATACCAATCCGTTACTGCCCTCCGGTCCCGATCCCTGGGTGACGCGCGACGGCGATACCTATTACTATATGCACACCCTGGGGAACCGGCTGGCCATCTGGAAGACGAAAGACCTCGCCGATCTGGCCCATGCACCGGAAACCACCGTCTGGACGCCGCCGAAGACCGGGCCGAACGCACAATCGATCTGGGCGCCCGAACTGCACCGCATCGACGGCAAGTGGTACATCTATTACAGCGCCGCCGCCGCCGGTCATGACGATGACGCCCACCGTGGCGTGTTCGTGCTGGAGAATGCGTCCGCCGACCCGACAACCGGCCAGTGGATCGACAAGGGCCGGATCAATACCGCCCATACCGGTATTGACGGCACCACGTTTGAATACGGCGGCCAGCGCTATTTCGTCTATTCGCCCTATGTCGGGCCGGACAGCGTGCTCAATATCGCGCGCATGGCCAATCCATGGACGCTCGACGGGCCGGAAACCACCATCGCCCGGCCGGACCTGACCTGGGAGCGGCAAGGCGGCCGTCAGATTCTCGAGGGACCGGAGTTTCTGCAAGGGCCGAACGGCGAACTTTTCATGACCTATTCGGCCAGCGCCTGCTGGTCCGACGATTACGCCCTCGGCCTGCTTAGCGCGCCCGCCGGCAGCGATCCGCTCGACGCGAAGGTATGGACGAAATCGCCGAAGCCGGTGCTGGCCAAGTCGGTGGAGAACGGCGTCTACGCCACCGGCCATAACGGCTTCTTCACCTCGCCGGACGGCCAGACCCACTGGATCATCTATCACGCCAATTCCGGCCCTGACATGAAATGCACGCCGGCGCGCGCACCGCATATCCAGCCCTTCAGCTTCGGCGCGGATGGCAAGCCGGTCTTTGGCGTACCGGTAAAGGAAGGGGTGGCCTTGCCGGCGCCCCGTTAAACCCGCCTTGAAATAAGCTTATTGCAGTGCAATATAAATCCCGGTTTCATTTGAAATCGGGATTTTTGCGTTATGTCGTTTGAAAAAGACCCAGCTACCGCCGAAAACCTGACCGGCGCCTATGACCAGACCGTTCTGGTTTTGCAGGGTGGCGGGGCGTTGGGCGCCTATCAGGCCGGCGCCTATGAGGTTCTGCACGAAAACGGTGTGGAGCCGGACTGGATCGCCGGTATCTCCATCGGCGCGATCAATGCCGCCATTATCGCCGGAAACGCGCCGGAAGACCGCATCGCCCATCTGCGTGACTTCTGGAAGGAAATCAGCCTTTCGGTGCCTGGCGAAAACCTGGCGCAGAAGCACGATATCAGCGATTTCACCTTCCGCCAGATGAGCGGCCTGATGAGCCTGATGGCCGGGGTGAAGCATTTCTTCCGCCCGTGGTTCCTGTTGCCGTGGTTCAATGCGGCGGGCACGCCGGAAGCAACCAGTTTTTACGATACCGCACCCTTGCGTGAAACCCTGCTGCGCCATGTCGATTTTGACCGTATCAATGCCGGACCGATGCGCCTCAGCCTGGGGGCCGTGCATATCCGCAGCGGCAATTTCGTCTATTTCGACAGCCGGGACCGCAAGATCGGGCCGGAGCACGTCATGGCCAGCGCCGCCCTGCCGCCGGGTTTTCCCGCCGTGCATATCGATGGCGAGGCCTACTGGGATGGCGGTCTGGTTTCCAATACGCCGCTGTCCTATGTGCTGGAGGCGGGCGTGGCGAAAGACACGCTGATTTTCCAGATCGACCTGTTCAGCGCCGAAGGGCCGGAACCCGCCACCATGGATGAGGTGCAGGAACGGATGAAGGACATCACCTATTCGAGCCGCACGCGCCTCAATACCGACGCCTTCCTCGAAAAATACCGTCTGCGCCATGCCATCCTTGAGTTGGCCAGGCATGTGCCGCCGGACGTGCTGGAGCGTATCTGCGGCGGCCGTCCGCCGGGGGATCTCTATAGCGGGCGGGTCAGCCTGGTTCATATCATCAACCGGGCCAACCGGCGTGAAATCCAGTCCAAGGATTTTGAATTCTGGCGCGCCTCGATCACTGAACACTGGCGCGACGGCCGCAACGACGCCGGCGTCGCCATCGCCGAAACAAGCTGGCGGACCTTCAGCGATCCGGAAGCGGGGCTGGCGGTTTATGATTATATCCGGCCGGAATCACGCCAAAAGCCGCTGAAACTGTGGCCTTGATGCCGCAGGTGCGTTGTAATGGCGTTGCGGCGCGATGAGAGCCACCGTTCCATACTGGCAGAAACTGGCATGGCCATCCATATACTCGCCATTACCGAGAACCGGGCGAGATACGTCATGAAACCTTATCCTTTAATCAGTCTGGCGGCAGCTTTGCTGCTCATCTCCTCGCCCGTGCTGGCGCAGACATCGGGTATCCTGCCGCCGCGGGTTGCGGCCGACCAGACCGTCAAGGCCGAAACCGCCGATATCGCTACCTTGCAGATTCAGGCGCAGGCGGGCGATGTCAAGGCGCAGGTGCGGCTGGCCGACGATTACTTCACCGGCAACGGTATCGGTCAGGACTACGCCAAGGCGTTCGACTGGTACAGGAAAGCGGCCAATGCCGGCGATCCGGAGGCGCAGACCGAACTGGGCCTGATGTACGCCAAGGGCTATGATGTGACACCCGTCGATTACAAGGAGGCCATCCACTGGACGCGCATCGCCGCCGAGCAGGGCTATGTCGGGGCACAGTATAATCTGGGGGTCGCTTACGATAACGGCCTGGGTGTTGAGGCCGACCTGGCGACGGCCTTCTCCTGGTATCTGAAAGCCGCGGAGCAGGGCTACGATATCGCCCAGTTCAATGTCGCCACCATGTTCGAGGCGGGGCAGGGCGTGCTCCAGGACCTCGCCTCGGCGCGCAACTGGTATCAAAAGGCCGCCGACCAGGGCAATGCGCCGGCGCGTTATAATCTCGGCAACATGTACCTGACCGGGCGGGGCGTCGAAAAGGATGCGGCGCGCGGGCTGGCTCTGGTGGAGGCCTCTGCCAGGCAGGGCTTCCCGCTGGCGCAAAGCCGGATGGCCGGACTCTATTATGCCGGCGAGGCCGTGCCGCAGGATAAGGTCAAGGCCTATGCCTGGGCGCTGCTGGCCGCCGGTGACGGCGATCCGGAGGGCCAGAATCTGATGAAGGCCATGGACGGCAATCATTTGCTCAATGAGGCCGATATGCGTCAGGCCTCGGCTCTGGCGGATACCTACGCCTCCGCCCAGTAGGGCGTCTCTATCCGATATCCGCAATTGATGCTTCCCGAATTCGGGAAATCGGCTTACAGCCTTTTGTGGGCGTACGGTGTTATCTGGTGGACTCGACAGGTTGAACGCGCCCCTGTCGTGCGTTGTCCGCCGATGCAGGGAGCTTTCTCATGAAAAAGGCATTGGCCGAACTGATCGGCACATTCGTACTGGTATTTTTCGGTTGCGGTTCGGCGGTTTTCGCCGGTGACCAGGCGGGCATGTTGCCGCTGGGGATCGCCTTCGCCTTCGGGCTGGCCATCGTCGCCATGGCCTATGGCATCGGACCGGTTTCGGGCTGCCACGTCAATCCGGCGGTGTCGCTGGGGGCGTTTGTGGCCGGGCGCCTGACCGGCAGGGATTTGCTGATCTACGTCGTTTCCCAGTGCATCGGCGCCATCCTTGGGGCGGCGGTGCTCTATGTCATCCTGTCGGGCAAGGTGGGCGGCTATGACGTCGCCGCGAGCGGCCTGGGACAAAACGGCTGGGGCGAGGGCTATCAGGGCGGTTACGGCCTGGGCGCGGCCTTTACGTTCGAGGTGGTGGCGACCTTCATCTTCCTCGTCGTCATCCTGGGATCGACGCACAAACTGGCTCCGGTCGGTTTCGCCGGACTGGCCATCGGCCTGACCCTGACGGTCATCCATATCGTCGGCATCCGCATCACCGGGGTGTCGGTCAATCCGGCGCGCAGCTTGGGGCCGGCGCTGTTCGTCGGCGGACAGGCGCTGTCGCAATTGTGGCTTTTTATCGTGGCGCCCTTCATTGGTGCGGCAATCGCGGGCATTCTGTTCCGCTTCGGCATACTGGAAGGCAAGGCCTGAGCCGGTATACGCAAACAAAAAGCGCCGGCCCATTATCAGGCCCGGCGCTTTTTCGTTTCGGGAATGGTGGGCGCTACAGGGATTGAACCTGTGACCCCTACCATGTCAAGGTAGTGCTCTCCCGCTGAGCTAAGCGCCCATTCCCGAAGAGACCGGGTGTATAGCCAAGCGATTGTCCGTTAGCAAGCGCCGCAATCACTTTTTTCGGGGAAAAGTGAAAAAGCCCACTTAAGCGGCTATCAGACGCTCGACCTCGGTGACGATTTCCCTGAGATGCACGGGCTTTTCCAGCACCTTGGCGTTGGGTGAGGCCTTTTGCGCATTGAGGGCCACGGCGGCGAAGCCGGTGATGAACATGATCTTGAGGTCAGGCTGCAACTGGGCGGCGCGCTTGGCCACCTCTATGCCATCGGCGCCGGGCATGACGATATCAGTGAGAAGCAGGTCGTAAGGCCCCTGGTCGAGCGCCAGGATGGCGGTGTCGCCGTCGGGACAACTCACGACATCGTAACCGGCGCGTTGCAGGGCGCGCGACAGGAAGCTGCGGACGGAATCCTCATCTTCGGCAAGGAGAATTTTCTTCATCGGATCGGTCATGTAAACCCCAGCAGCGCCGCATCATATCCGCCTTCGCGCATATGTCATCATCTTTGCGAAGCGATCGTAAATTTGGGGTGAAGACGTGACAGGAATGTCCTACTAAAGTGATAATATGCACGAACCAGTCCCCATTGAAAATCCCCGGCCCTGGCATCTTGTCCACACGACCGGGCATGCGCCGGTCGTGGTGCGTCCGAATGAGGCCGGCCGGCTGGTCTACAGCCTGCCGCATAGTGGGCGCTATTACCCTGAAAGCTTTATCGCCGAAGCCCGCCAGACGCCCGAAGGCCTGCGCGCCAGCGAGGACGCCTTTGTCGATGACCTGGTGGGGATTACGCCCGATCTCGGCGTCTACGGTCTGATCAATCGCTATGCCCGCGCCTTCTGCGACGTCAACCGTAATGAACTGGAACTCGATGCCCGGTTGATCAGGGGCGAACTGCCGAAGGCGGCGCTGTCCCTGAGCGCGCGGGTCAAGGCCGGTTTCGGCGTGATCGCCCGCCGCCTGAGCGCCGATGAGGATATCTACCGCCAGCCGCTCGATATGGAAGAAGTCAACCGCCGGCTCGATCTGATCCACCGGCCTTACCATGATGCGCTGAAAGGGTTGCTCGCCGAGGCCCGGCGCAATGGGCCGGTCGTGCTGATCGACTGGCACTCGATGCCAAGTGCCGCGCTCGATCATTTCCGCACAGGCGAAACGAAGCCGGATATCGTGCTGGGCAACCGTCACGGCGAAACCTGTTCGGAGGCGCTGGTCCGGCGGGTGCGCGGCGTGTTGGAGGGGGCGGGGTTGCGGGTCGGGCTGAACAAACCTTTCGCCGGCGGCTATATCGTCGAAACCTACGGCCGGCCGGCGGCGGGAATCGAGGCCCTGCAGATCGAGGTCAACCGCGCCATCTATATGGATGAAAGCCGGCTGGCGCCGCATTCCGGCGCTGTCCGTCTGCGGACGGTTTTTCGCCGGTTGACCGAAGTGCTGAAAGCCTTGTGAGGTAACGGTTCTGTGATGACACCGGTTTCTGTGCGCAAGGCAAAAAAAAGCCGCGCTCTACGGCGCGGCCAGTTTACAGGGAGGAAACGCCCAGGAAGGGCATCAGCGCTGAAAAGCGCCGAACAGGTTGAATTTAGTTTGCGGTGCAAAAGATTACAAGTGCAAATATAACATAATATGATCACATATCGTTACAAACCGAAGGGTGATCAGGTTTTATGCGTGAGATATAAGCTTAGTATCCCCCCTGCGCATTGTGCGGCGCAGCATTTTTGTCTGTCTTCTTGGTGTGGGTGGTTATAGGGCGGGGGGGTGTCGGATAGGGGTGCTCTTCCAGAAGTTCGCGCAATTGTCTCAGGCCACGGGCCGATTGCGATTGCGATTGCCGCCAGCCGAGCAGGACGATGGCGCCGATGCTGGCGATGCCGAGATAGATCGGTCCCCACAACCAGGCGGCGGCGGCCAGCGAGAAATAATAGGCGCGCACGCCCTGGGAAAAACTGGTCATGGCCGGTTCGAGAACATTGGTGATGGCCTCGGTAAAACGGGCGGCCAGGTCTTCGTCCATGTTTTCCGGCAGCGACCCCATGGCGGCGGCGCAATAGTTCATCTGGCGCAGCGCCCAGATGAAATCGAGCAGGCCGCGCGACAGGCAGACCACGACGAGGGCCAGCTTGATCTGGAACAACTGGGTGGAGGACACGACCAGCCCCAGCGCCGACATCGACTTGATCGGCAGGTGCCCGCCGAACAGCACACCCGCCACGGCGGCGATCAGCAGCAGGTTGGCCGAAGAGAAGTTGGTGGCGGAATTGACGGCATGCGCCATCAGGTTGGAATCGTAGAGCTTGACCTCGCGCACGGTCATTTCCTTCATCCACGCTCGGCGCACCACGCTCAGGTCCTTGGTGATCAGGCCGCGGCTTTTGGATATCTTGCGCAGGAACGGTTCGTAACCCAGCCAGCAGAAAACGAAGATGACGAGAGCGACGATATCCAGCGGACTGTCCTGCGCGGCGCGGATAAGCGTGTTGAGGATGGACATGAGGCTTCCTGGCAAAAGGCCTTATATGAGGCTTTATATAAATGTGGCGGCGAAGACACTTTATATGAGTCTTTCCCGCCGTCCGTCATGTCATTTGTCAGAAAGATCGGTTTTTTGTGGTTTCTTCGCTTGTGCGAACTAGGGGCAGCGCCTATGAAAGCGCAACTTTTTGGCTCCAAATCAAAGTCGTACAATGAATATTGATAAAATCTCCGTTGGCCCGAACGCACCATGGGATGTCCATGCGGTTATCGAAATACCGCAGGGCGGCATGCCGGTGAAGTACGAGATGGACAAGGATTCCGGCGCCCTGTTCGTCGACCGCTTCCTGTATACCTCGATGTACTATCCCGGTAACTACGGTTTTATCCCGCACACCCTGGCCGATGACGGCGACCCGTGCGACGTCATGGTGGTCGGCCCGACCCCGGTCTATCCGGGCGTGGTTATCCGTTGCCGGCCGATCGGCGCCCTGGTGATGGAAGATGAAGCCGGCCGCGACGAGAAGATCCTGGCCGTGCCGGTCGATAAACTGCACCCGTTCTATAACAATGTGCAGAGCTATCGCCAGATGCCGCAGATATTCATCGATCAGATCACGCACTTCTTCGCGCATTACAAGGATCTGGAAAAGAACAAGATGACCAATGTCATCGGCTGGGTCGAACCGGAAGCCGCCGCGCAACTGATCCGTGACGGCCAGGAGCGCCTGGCGCAGAAGATCGGCTGATCCGTTTCCCGCGATACGGGCCAAAAAGCCACCGCAGCCTCGGTCGCGGTGGCTTTTTGTTGCTTGGCGGCCCAATTCGCCCAAAGGGTGACAAGGGAGCGGGCTGTTGGCCTGCTTTTCGCCTTTTGAGCTATGTGGCGCCGTATTTCGCCATTATGGAGCGTGGAAAAGCGCTGTTTTAAGTGGAAAATTTTGCGTTCTGCGGAATATATTCGCTATTGGGAGCGCTAACAATGGAATATTTCGCAATTGCGTGATGTGCGTGGAATTTCTTCCCATGGCGAATACAATTATTCGATGTATTACAAACAGATGACAGTCCCGTGCAATCCGTGCGGTAGCAGGGTATGGGGCTGGTTTTTGTCACATTCGGCCGCTATAGTATAACTCAATTAAGCGTATGCGTTGTGTACGGCCCGGATGTATTGTGTGTTTTTTCGTCTTCCGATTTCGGGCCGGTCATGAGTTTCTGTTCACCCCATGTCCAAAAAGAAAACGATGGCTAATTCCTCCCCGAATGTGGCCTCACGTCTCTATGCCCTGGCTGTCGCCCGCGACACGGCCAACCTGGTTGACGTGGATGCCGCCCTGGCCCTGGCGCGCGCCTCGACCCGCACCCTGATGGCGCTGTCGCCTCAGGCGGCGTTATTGATGCGCAGCTTCGCCCAGGAAGAAATCGACCGTTTGTCGATGGAATGCACTGAAGAAGCACAAGGCTCGATCGCCCTGATTCAGGATGCGCTCACCATGGCCTGAGCCATGACGCCTGTGTGCGGATATAAAAAGCGGCCCGCTTCGGCAGGCCGCTTTTTTTGTTGTCAATCAACCGTTTTGTCGTCAGTCGGGGCGTCGGGGCCATTTTTCTTGACGGATTCGATCGCGTTTTTGGCGGAGGCCTTGGAACTGTAGCCTTCGGTCCAGAAAATGCTTTCCCCGTTATAGGTGAAATAGGCGACGAATTCGCCGGCCTTGTTCTTGCGGATTTCAAACTTGTGAGCCATGCGCAACTCCCTTGCGATTGCGGAATGTGGATAGGCATTTCGCGCCCAAAGGGAAACCTTGTCAAGGTATTATCGCGCCTGTTTCAGGCCCAGGGACCACATCAGGCCGAGAAAGGCGCCCTTGACATAGGGCAGGGTTATAAGGGTCAGCGCACCGATGGCGCCGACCATGACGGGCGCCAGAATCTGCACCGGATAGGCGTAAAAGAAGCCGAACATGAAGGCCGGGGCGATGACCACATGGCCGATCAGGATCATGGTGATATAGGCCGGGCCGTCATCGGTCGGGTAGATGCTGAGGGGGGTCTGGCAGGATGAGCAGGCGTCGACCACCTTCAGGTAGCCGCGAAACGCCGGCGCCCGTCCGCAGCAGGGGCATTTGCGCTGAAGACCGCGCCACATGGCTTTTCCGACACTGACGCCATCTCTCATTATAAACCTCGTCTGTTCCTGTCTGTGATAATGGGGTATATTCGCCCGAATTGCCATGCGTTATGCTGCCGCACGGCGTTTATTTCGTCATTTTCCCCGAAGGCGAAAAAAGACTTGCCTATCATATAAAGATATCTTTATATGATTATATGGCTGATGATTATGCGCCCAAAACCCGATTCGACGCCCTGCTGGAAGCCTTGAAGGCGGCGGGCGAGCCGACGCGCCTGCGTCTGCTGCGCCTGCTGGCGCGCGAGGAACTGTCGGTCATGGAACTGGTGTCGATTCTCGACCAGAGCCAGCCGCGCATCTCGCGCCATCTGAAACTGATGAGCGATGCCGGGCTGATCGAGCGTTTCCCCGATGGCGCGTGGGTATTTTACCGCCTGTCGTCCGCCCCCGCCATCCGGCCGCTGGTTGACGCCATTCTCGCCTCGCTGGATGACGCCCATGCCGGTGACCTCCAGCAACTGGAGCGCATTCGCCTCAGCCGCCGCAAATCGGCGGAAGGCTATTTCGAGACGATCGCCCCGAAGTGGGATGAAATTCGCAGCCACTATGTTTCCGAGGCCGATGTCGAGCGGGCGATCCTCAGGACCCTGACCGACGTGCCCTATGCGCATGTCGTCGATCTCGGCACCGGCTCCGGGCGGATGCTGGAACTGCTGGCCGGCCCGGGCAAGACGGCGATCGGCATCGACCTGTCGCAGCACATGCTCAATATCGCCCGCGCCAAGGCGTTCGATGCCGGACTGAACGCCGATTTCCGCCATGGCGATATCTATGACACGCGCCTGCCGGCGGCTTCGGCCGACCTGGTGGTCATCCATCAGGTGCTGCACTTTCTGGCTGATCCGGCCCGCGCCATCGCCGAGGCGGCGCGGTTGCTCAAGCCCGGCGGACGCCTGCTGATCGCCGATTTCGAGCATCACGATCTGGAGATCATGCGCGAGCAGTATCAGCACCGGCGGCTGGGTATGCTGGACGAGGACATGAGCCACTGGTTCGAGGCCGCCGGCTTCACGCCGCTCAGCGCCGCCAGTCTGCCGCCCAAATCCGGCGCCGGCCTGACCGTCAAGATATGGCTCGCCGCCAGGGTTTGATCCTTTTATTTGCCTGTTCAGGCACAAATTGAGAAATGTCCATGAGTCCCTCGCTGAACCCCAGCCTGAAAACCGATCTGGCGCCCATTGCCCGCGCGCTTGCCGCCGGCGGGCAGAATCTGAAGGTGTCGTTCGAGTTCTTTCCGCCGAAGACGGAAGAGATGGAAACGACCCTATGGGACTCGATCCGCCGCCTGGCGCCGCTGAACCCTGAATTTGTCTCCGTCACCTATGGCGCGGGCGGTTCGACGCGCGAGCGCACCCACCGCACGGTCAAGCGCATCCTCGACGAGACGCATCTGAAACCGGCGGCGCACCTGACCTGCGTCGATGCCTCGCGCGAGGAGGTCGATGAGGTCATCCGCGCCTATTGGGAGGCCGGGGTGCGCCATATCGTGGCTCTGCGCGGTGACCCGCCTTCCGGCTTCGGCGATTACAAGCCACGCACTGACGGCTACCAGAACGCCACCGAACTGACCGCCGCCATCAAGCGCATCGGCGATTTCGAGGTCAGTGTCGGGGTTTATCCGGAAAAGCATCCGCAATCGCCATCACTCGACTTCGATCTCGACGTGCTGCGCCAGAAGGTCGATGCCGGGGCGACGCGCGGAATCAGCCAGTTCTTCTTCGAGCCGGCCACCTTCCTGCGTTTTCGTGACGCCGTGGCCGATGCGGGGATCAGGATCGACCTGACGCCGGGCATCATGCCGGTGACCAATTTCAAGGGCCTGCGCCGAATGGCGGCGGCGTGTGACGCGGCCATTCCCGGCTGGCTGGAAAGCCTGTTCGACGGGCTGGACGATGACGCCGAGACGCGCAAGCTGCTGGCTTCGGCGGTGGCGGTCGAAATGTGTTTGGGGCTGGAGCGCGAAGGTGTAGAAAACTTCCATTTCTACACGCTCAATCGCGCCGATCTGGTGTTCGCCATCGGGCGGATTCTTGGACTCAAGGCGGTTGCTCGGTAAGCCCCTCACCCTAACCCTCTCCCCTTGAAAGGGGAGAGGGGATAATTAGAACGCTCTCATTTTTCCTTCCCCCTCTCCCCACTTGAGGGGAGAGGGCAGGGGTGAGGGGTAATGCGGAAGAAGACATATGAACCGGTCGCAAAGAATTGAAACCCTGAAAGCCGCCGCGAAAGAACGCATCCTGATCCTCGATGGTTCGTGGGGGGTGATGATCCAGCGCCGGGGGCTGGACGAAGCCGATTTCCTTGGCGAGCGTTTCAAGGGGCACAAGGGCCAGATGAAGGGCAATAACGATATCCTGTGCCTGACGCGCCCGGATATCATCGCCGACCTGCACGACCAGTATTACGCGGCGGGGGCGGATATTTCCGAAACCAACACCTTTTCGGCCACCACCATCGCGCAGGACGATTATCACCTCGATCTGCAATCGGTCATCGACATCAACCGCGAGGGCGCGAAGATCGCCCGGAAAGTGGCGGATGAATGGACGGCGAAAGAGCCGCACAAGCCGCGTTTCGTGGCCGGTTCGATCGGGCCGCTCAACAAGATGCTGTCCATGTCGTCGGATGTGAACGATCCCGGCGCGCGGCTGGTGACCTTCGATCAGGTCTATCAGGCCTATCGCGAGCAGGTGGCGGCGCTCTATGAGGGCGGGGTCGATCTCTATCTGATCGAAACCATCACCGATACGCTGAACTGCAAGGCGGCGATCAAGGCGATTCTCGATCTGGAAGACGCCAATCTTGAAAAAAATCCCCAGAAGACACTGCCGATCTGGATTTCCGGCACCATCACCGACCGCTCCGGCCGCACGCTTTCCGGCCAGACCGCCGAAGCCTTCTGGAACAGCGTGCGTCATGCCAAGCCGTTCGCCGTGGGTTTCAACTGCGCGCTGGGGGCCGACCTGATGCGGCCGCATATCGCCGAGCTTTCGCGCGTGGCCGATTGCCTGGTGGCCGCCTATCCCAATGCCGGCCTGCCCAACGCCATGGGCCAGTATGACGAGCAGCCGCATGAAACGGCGCATGAACTGCACGAGTGGGCCAAGGATGGTATCGTCAATATCCTGGGCGGCTGTTGCGGCACCACGCCGGATCACATCAAACATGTGGCGGATGAAGTGGCCGGGATCACGCCGCGCCAGATACCCGAACGCCCCAGGGCACTGCGTCTGTCAGGTCTTGAGCCTTTCGAGTTGGCGTGATGGAAAAGCTGGCGGATATCTTCAACAACCCGGAGCACGCGGCGCGCTACGCCGAGGGACCGAAACGCTTCGTGCCGGGTTTTGACGGCCTGCACCGCATCATGACGCAGCTTTTGCAGGAGACGGTGTCCGCCGATGCGCGCGTGCTGGTGCTTGGCGCCGGTGGCGGCCTGGAAATCCGCACCCTGTCGCAGGCCATGCCGGACTGGCGTTTCTGCGGTGTCGATCCATCGGGGGAAATGCTGGCGCAGGCGCGTACCTTGCTGGGCGAGGCCGCGCAAAAGGTCGATTGGGTCGAAGGGCTGATTTTCGACGCGCCGGCTGAACAATTCGACGCCGCCACCTGCCTGCTGACCCTGCATTTCGTGCCGGATGACGGGGCGAAACTGGAAACCCTGAAAGCCGTTCGTGCGCGCCTCAGGCCGGGCGCGCCGTTCTTCGTCTCGCATCTGTCGATCGATAAAACGGCAGCGGACGCCGATCTGAAATTCGAGCGCTACGCCCGGTTCAGCGAGGGCAGCGGCACCGATCCTGAAATGGTCGCCAAGGCGCGCACCCATGTGAAGGGTATGTTGAACTGTGTCGGGCCGGAACGTGACGAAAGCCTGTTGCGTGAGGCCGGTTTTCAGCGCATTGAACTCGTCTTTGCCGGGCTTTCGTGGCGCGGCTGGATCGCTTACGCCTGACGGACCGAGATTATGAAGACCACCATCCTTTTCGGCGGCACCAGCCGCGAACGCCTTGTTTCGGTTGCGTCGGCACAGGCTTTGGCGATCGCCCTGCCTGAGGCCGACCTGTGGTTCTGGGATCTGGACGGCACGGTGCATGTCGCGTCTCAGGCGCGTTTGCTGGGGCATGAAAAGCCGTTCGAGGTGCCGTTCAAGGCCGATGGCGCCACGCTCGGCACCGTGGCCGAAGCGCTCGATGCGGCTGCGGCCGGGGAGCGTGTTCTGGTGCTGGGCCTGCATGGCGGCACGGCGGAAAACGGTCAGTTTCAGGTGCTGGCTGAGGCGCGCGGCGTGCCCTTCACCGGTTCCGGTTCGGCGGCCTCGCATCTGGCGTTCGACAAGACGGCGGCCAAGCTGTTCGCCGGGCTGGCGGGGGTCTATTCGCCCTCGACCGTGACCCTTGATGAAGCCGATGAGGCGCTGGCGCACTATGGCCGCCTGATCGCCAAGCCGGCGCAGGAAGGCTCAAGCTACGGCCTGATCTATGTCAATTCATCGCAGGATATCGCCGCCGTGCGTCGGGAATCGGCGTCGATGGCCTATCTGATCGAACCCTTTATCACCGGTTCGGAAGCGACCTGCGGTGTGCTGGAACAGGCCGACGGTTCGGTCATCGCCCTGCCGCCGGTCGAGATCGTGCCGGGTGACGGCGCGTTTGATTATGCCGGGAAATACCTGAAATCGACGACGCAGGAAATCTGCCCGGCCCGGTTCGCGGCCGATATCAACGCCGAACTGCAACGGCTGGCGGTGAAGGCGCACAAGGCGATGTCGTGCCGGGGTTATTCGCGTTCGGATTTCATTATCTCGGATAAGGGGCCGGTCTATCTCGAAACCAACACCCTGCCGGGACTGACCAAGGCGTCGCTCTATCCGAAGTCGCTGCGGGCGCAAGGATTGGACTTTATCGACTTCCTTCACGGGCAAATCGAACTGGCGATCCGGAGGGCCGGGAAATAGATGGGCGTCTGGTCCAGCGGTCCGTTCGATAATGATGACGCCGCCGACTTCATGATGGAGCTGGAGGCCGCGCCGTCGTGGGACGTGTTGCGCGATGTCTTCCAGGCGGTTTTCGCCCATCAGGACTATGTGGAACTGCCCGAAGGGGCGCGGGCCTATGCCGCGGCCGCCCTGGTCACCGTCGCCATTGGCAGGAGCGACGTGTCGGCGCAGGACTATTACATGATCGTCGAGGACATGGGGCCGGTGCCCGATGACCTGCCGGCGCTCGCCAAATCCGCCGTGAAACGCATCAGCACCGGCGATTCCGAAATCCGGGAACTGTACCTCGACAGCGGTTCCTACAGTGAATGGGCGGGCCTGATCGCCGCCATCGAGAAAGTTCTATGACCCCTACCTTCATCAATATCGGCGAACGCACCAATGTCACCGGTTCCGCCAAGTTCAAGAAGCTGATCGTCGAGGGCGATTATACGGCGGCGCTTGCCGTGGCGCGCCAGCAGGTCGAGGCCGGGGCGCAGATCATCGATGTCAATATGGACGAGGGGCTGCTCGACTCCGAAGTGGCCATGCGGACCTTCCTGAACCTGATGGCCGCGGAACCCGATATCGCCCGCGTGCCGGTGATGATCGACTCGTCCAAGTGGGAGGTGATCGAGGCCGGGCTGAAATGCGTGCAGGGCAAGGCGATCGTCAATTCGATCTCGATGAAGGAGGGCGTCGAAAAATTCAAGGAACAGGCCCGCGCCTGCCTGCGCTATGGCGCGGCGGTGGTGGTCATGGCCTTCGATGAGGTGGGCCAGGCCGATACCGCCGAGCGCAAGATCGAAATCTGCACCAAGGCTTACCGCGTGCTGGTCGATGAGGTCGGTTTTCCGCCGGAAGATATCATCTTCGACCCCAACATCTTCGCCGTGGCGACCGGTATCGATGAGCACAACAACTACGCCGTCGATTTTATCGAGGGCACACGGGCGATCAAGCAGACCCTGCCCTATGCCCGCGTCTCAGGTGGCGTGTCGAACGTCTCCTTCTCCTTCCGCGGCAATGAGCCGGTGCGCCGGGCCATTCATAGCGTTTTCCTCTATCATGCGATCAAGGCGGGCATGGATATGGGCATCGTCAATGCCGGCGACCTGCCGGTCTATGACGATATCGATCCCGAACTGCGTCAGGCGGTGGAGGATGTCATCCTCAACCGCAAGCAGCGCCACAATATCAGCAATACCGAATATCTTGTGGAACTGGCGCCGAAGTATAAGGGGGAAAAGGGACAGGTGCAGGTCGCCAACCTGGCGTGGCGCGAGGGCACGGTGGAAGAGCGGCTGTCGCACGCCCTGGTGCATGGCATTACCGAATTCATCGATCAGGATACCGAAGAAGCACGGCAGCAGGCCGAACGTCCGCTGCATGTCATCGAAGGGCCGCTGATGGCCGGGATGAATGTGGTGGGGGACCTGTTCGGTTCGGGCAAGATGTTTCTGCCGCAGGTGGTCAAGTCAGCGCGCGTCATGAAGCAGGCGGTGGCCTGGCTGATGCCCTACATGGAGGCGGAAAAGGCCGGTGGCGAGCACAAGGCGGCTGGCAAGATCCTGATGGCGACGGTGAAGGGCGATGTCCACGATATCGGCAAGAATATCGTCGGCGTCGTGCTCCAGTGCAACAATTACGAGGTGATCGATCTCGGCGTCATGGTGCCGGCCGATCGCATCCTGGCCGAGGCGAAGGAACACAAGGTCGATATGATCGGGCTTTCCGGCCTGATCACGCCGTCGCTCGACGAAATGGTGTTTGTCGCCCGCGAAATGCAGCGTCAGGGCTTCGATATTCCGCTGCTGATCGGCGGGGCGACGACCTCCAAGACGCATACGGCGGTCAAGATCGAGCCGGGATACAAGAACAATCAGGTGGTCTATGTGCTCGACGCCTCGCGCGCGGTCGGCGTGGTGTCGAGCCTGCTGGGTGATGACCGGGAAACCTTCAAGGCCGAGGCGAAGGCCGATTACGAAAAGGTGCGCTCGGCCTATGGGCGCGGCAATTCGCAGCCGCGCAGCACATTGGCCGAGGCGCGCGCCAACCGGTACAAAATCGACTGGGCCGCAAAGCCGCCGGTGAAGCCGTCCTTCCTGGGCCTGCGCACCTTCACGCCCTACGACCTGCACGATCTGGCCGATCATATCGACTGGACGCCGTTCTTTTCGACCTGGGAACTGGCGGGGAAGTATCCGGCCATTCTGGAAGACGAGATCGTCGGCGAGGCGGCGACGGAGCTTTTCCGCGATGCGCAAGCCATGCTGACGCGGATTCTGGCAGAGAAGTGGTATACGGCGTCCGGCGTGGTCGGCTTCTGGCCCGCCAACGCCAATGCGGATGACGATATCGAAGTCTATGCCGATGAAGGCCGCGGCCAGCCGATCGCCGTCTTCCACACCCTGCGCCAGCAGATGAAAAAGCCGCGCGCCGACCAGAACAATACGGCGCTGTCGGACTTTATCGCTCCGAAAGGCACGCCGGACTGGATCGGCGGCTTCGCCGTCACCGCCGGTCATGGCCAGATGGAAAAGGCCATGGAATTCAAGGCGGCGGGTGACGATTACAGCGCCATCATGGCCACGGCCCTGGCCGACCGCCTGGCCGAAGCCTTTGCCGAGGCGTTGCATAAAAAAGTGCGCCGCGAACTGTGGGGCTATGCGCCGGATGAGGCGCTTTCAGTGGAGGAGTTGATCGGTGAAAAATACAAGGGCATCCGTCCTGCGCCGGGCTATCCGGCCCAGCCCGATCACACCGAGAAGTGGACCCTGTTCAACCTGCTCGACGCCACGGCGCGCACCGGCATGATCCTGACCGATGCGTTGGCCATGACGCCGCCGGCCTCGGTTTCGGGCATGTATTTCGCCCATCCGGAGGCGCATTATTTCGGCGTCGGCAAGATCGAAAAGGATCAGGTGAGCGATTACGCCCACCGCAAGGGCTGGTCAGTCGATGAGGCCGAACGCTGGCTGTCGCCCATTCTCAACTACGTGCCCTGATCATGCTGATCGCATAGCCATCGGCTGCGACATCTGTGGCTTGCGCCCGCGCATGCCCGGAAGAGTCCGGCGCGGCCAGCTTTCGGCATGTGGATCGGCATAATGATAAAAGGCGTCATGCGGATTTTTTCGCTTTCAGGCGGCCGGAAAGTATGCCCGAATCTCGCTAAATGGTGTTCGGTGTCATGATGCCGGCCCCTTGAATTGTCTTTGGCGTCTTGCTGACATACATTAAGTTTGACGTTCGGTATCCTTTGCCGCACGCGGTCTTTCATGAAAGCGATTCCATGCCATCTGCCCCAGACAGCAACAGCGCCTCATTCGGGATCGAGGGCGCGCCGACGCCGCTCGATGTCCTGAAGCGGGTGTATGGCTATGCCGCCTTTCGCGGCAAACAGGCGGCGGTGGTGGATCGGGTCGTGGCGGGCGGCGATGCGGTCGTGCTGTTCCCGACGGGAGCGGGCAAGTCGCTCTGTTTCCAGGTGCCGGCGTTCTGCCGGGCCGGCGTCGGCATCGTGGTTTCGCCGCTGATCGCTTTGATGCGCGACCAGGTGGAGGCGCTGAAGCAACTCGGTGTGCGCGCCGCGGCGTTGAATTCCTCGCTGACGCGTGAGGCGGTGGCCGATGTCCGCAGAGCGATCGCCGCCGGCGAACTGGACCTCCTGTATGTGACGCCGGAGCGGATTGTCACACCGGGTTTCCAGGAACTGATCGGCGAGGCGAAGATCGCGCTGTTCGCCATCGACGAGGCGCATTGTGTTTCGCAGTGGGGGCACGATTTCCGGCCGGAATATCGTGAACTCGGCCAGCTTGCGGAGATTTTCCCCGGTGTGCCGCGCATCGCGCTGACGGCGACGGCCGATCCGCACACGCGCGAGGATATCATCGACAGGCTGGGCCTTAGGTCGGCCGAGGTCTTCACCACTTCTTTCGACCGGCCCAACATCGCCTATGAGATCGTCGAGCGCGATCAGCCGCGCCAGCAATTGCTGCGTTTCCTGTCGCGGCACAAGGGTTCGAGCGGCATTGTCTATTGTCTGTCGCGCGCCAGGGTGGAGGAGACGGCCGGCTGGCTGAATACGCAGGGCATTCGCGCGCTGCCCTATCACGCCGGCATGGAACGCGGCCTGCGCGATGCGAACCAGGATGCGTTTCTCAAGGAAGAGGCGCTGTGTCTCGTGGCGACCGTCGCTTTCGGCATGGGCATCGACAAGCCGAATGTGCGCTATGTCGCGCATCTCGACCTGCCGGGGTCGGTGGAAGCCTATTATCAGGAAACGGGCCGCGCCGGCCGCGATGGCCTGCCGTCGGATGTCTGGATGGCCTATGGCATGGCCGATGTCATTCAGCGCCGGCGGATGATCGATGAGGGTGGTTCGGGCGACGACATCAAGCGCATCGAGCGCGCCAAGCTGAATGCGCTGCTGGCGATCTGCGAAACACCCGGCTGCCGCCGGCAGGCGATCCTGGCGCATTTCGGCGAAGCGAATCGGGGTCAATGCGGCAATTGCGACACCTGCCTCAATCCGGTCGAAACCTGGGACGGCACGGAGACGGCGATCAAGGCGCTGGCCGCCATTCATCGCACGGGGGCACGTTTCGGCGCCGGTCATCTGATCGACGTGCTGCGCGGCGTTGTCAACGAAAAGACCACCCGTTTCGGTCATGTGAACATGCCGGTTTTCGGCATCGGCAAGGATATGCCGGCGAAGACCTGGCAATCGGTTTACCGCCAATTGCTGGCGGTCGGCCTCGTCAGCGTCAATCACGAGGCGTTCGGGGCGATGCGGCTGGAGCCGGAGGCGCGTGCGGTATTCAGGCACGAACGCGAGGTGCGGTTCCGCAAGGACCGGCCGTCGGCCGACAAGGCGGTGAAGGGGGCGGTACGCGGGGCATCAAACACGTCGGCAAACGCGAAGGCCGCGTTGCAGGGCGCCGATCTGTCGCTTTTTGAAGCGTTGCGGGCGACCCGCTCAACGATTGCCAAGGCGCTTTCGGTGCCGCCCTATGTCGTCTTTCCTGACACCACTTTGGTGGCTTTCGCGACGGAACGTCCGGCCAGCCGCGAGGCGTTGCTCGGCATTTCCGGTGTCGGGCAGGCAAAGCTGGAGCGGTACGGCGACGCCTTTCTGGAGGCGATCCGCGCTCACCAGTTATAGAGCGCGCTATCTCAGCCGGCGCCACCCCCGCAAGCGGTTATTCCCCGGCCTTCTTCTTCGGCACATTGGTCCAGCCCAGGCGATAACCCAGGCCTTCCGACCAGCTGCGCTTTTCCACATGGTTGGGGTTGGGCGGCTGTTGCGTTGCGTAGGTCGTCTCGGCGTCCGCACCGGTATTGGCGGTTTCGGGCACCGAGGGCAGGGCGCGTGACGCCATGGCGCGGCGGGCCAGGGTATTGGTGGCCAGCGGTCCGTCGTCATTCACCGGGGCGGCCGTGGCGGTCAGGACCGGCTTGGGCTTTTCGTTGTAATCGTGCGGACCGCCGGAATTGAGCGCCAGGGCGATGGCGTCCAGTTCTTCTTCGGTGGCCATTTCGGCGAACAGGTTGGGGTGTCCGGAGAGGCGCACGGCGGCGTGTTCGCAATCGCCCGGCAGTTGCCAGTTGGCATAGGCGAAGGCGGCTTCCTTGACCGGCGCCTGGCGGGCGGCGGCCCATTCGTTATAGCCGTAATCGCGCGCTTCCTCGGCTTTTTTGTGCTGGGCGTCATCCTTGCCCTTGCCGGAAAGGGTCAGGGCCGCCTCATAGGCGCGCAGATAGGACAGGCCGATGGTCTGGATCTGGTCATCGACCGGCATGACGGAATCGACCAGTTCGGCCATTTCCATATTGCCCGAAAGCACGCCATGACACCACGCTACGCGCAGGAAATCGTCCTTCGGCGCATCATCGAGCACGGGCGGGCGCAGGCTGCCGTCAGGATTACGGCCGGTGGCGGCGGGATCGTTCGCCGGCTTGACGGTGGACGGGCTGGCGGCGGGACGTTTCTTCGTGGCGGCGGCGCCAGCCGGAACCGTCGCTGAAAAGGCGAGGGCGCAGGCGGACAAGGTAAGGACGGACACTCTCAGCAGGCGCAAATTCGGCTCCGGATTTGACGAAAGGGTTGACAGACCCCTGAAGGTTATCGCGGCGAAAACGCACAGGTCTTCCGCCCGACAGCTAATCTATACAGCAAGTAAGGCATAAAATCGCCATTAGGTATGTTTTTTTGCGAGTCTTACAGAAACTTAAGCACACACTTCGCCGTAATTAGGCTATGATCCTCCTTCATAAGCTTGCGGGTAATGATGTCGTTCTGGAAAAACCTGGCTCAATTGGCGGTGCGTAAATTTGACGCTGCCGAGTGCACCGAATGTCCCAAGGGGCCGCCGGGCGCCGATCCGGCCTTCGCCACGGCGGTGACGGCTTTGGGCGCCAAGCTGGCCATGGCCGACGGGCTGGCCCATGAGGTCGAGCAGACCGCCTTCCTGCATGTCTTCCAGCCCGATGAAAAGGCGATGCGCGATGTCATGCGCCTTTATGACCTGGCGCGCCAGACGAGCCTCGGCTTCGAGTCCTATGCCCGCCGGCTGGCGAAGCGTTACAGTCATTGCCCCCAGATCCTTGAGGATGTGCTGGAAGGCCTGTTCCATATCGCGGTTTCCGATGGTCATCTCAGCCATCAGGAAGAAACCTATCTGGAGACGGTGGCCGGGCTTTTCGGCATAAAGACGGCCGCCTATCGCCGTATCCGCGCCGGTTACGTGCCATTGGGTGAAGACGATCCCTACCATATCCTGGGCCTGATGCCGGATGCGTCGGACGACGATATCCGCGTGGCCCGGCGTTCCCGACTCAACGATTTCCACCCCGACCGTATCCGCGCGCGCGGGCTGCCGATCGATTTCGAGGCCCTCTATACGCAGAAGGCCGCCCTGATAAACAGCGCTTATGACCAGATCGTGAAGGAGCGGGCACTGATGGCCTGAGCTTCGTCTGATCCGGGTCTAACTGACGAATTTTACAGGATTTTTATACGGATTAGCCGCGCATGTAGCGTCGGAAGGCGCTGAAGGGATGCTGAAATTCCGGTTTTTGCCGGTGGCGGAGGTTGACGAAAGACTTATTCGTGCCAATCTTTGCGGGTAGGACAAATTGTCTTTGTAAGGAACGTGTGTTGTTCCGAGTGTATGAGGTTGAGATTCATGATCATGCGTGACGCTTCCTTTGTTCGTTCCGCTTATAAGCCCTGGGGCGAGGTTCGCCGCAAGAACCTGATCGCCCGTCTTGTCACCGGCATGGTGACGACGCTGGCGGGGCTTGCCGTGGTGGCGGGACTGGCGCTGGTTGCGCTGTTCGCCGCGTCGGTGGCCATGGTCGGTGCCGCTGTGATCGGCGTTATGGGCCTGATGGCGTTTGTCACGCGCAAGCCGGCCAAGGTGCGCATCCATGCCGAGGATGGCAAGGGCGTCTATGAGGCGCGCAAAACCGGCTCGACCTGGACGGTTTACTAGGTTCGTCACGTCTTGGAGATTCCGAAGCGCCGCTGTCGCCCGACGGCGGCGTTTTTATTTGGCCGGTTAGCGGATTGCCGTTAAGAACAGCGAATGATCGAAAGTCCTTCTCCCAATTTCAACGAACGCAAGGGGCCGCCCGATATGGTGGTCCTGCACTATACCGGCATGAAGACCGGCGAGGCCGCGCTTCAACGCATGTGCGATCCGGCGGCGCAGGTTTCGGCCCATTACATGGTCGGGGAAGACGGGCGGATTTACCGGCTGGTGGCGGAAGAGCGCCGGGCCTGGCACGCCGGTGTCAGCTTCTGGAAAGGCGAAACCGATATCAATGGCTGTTCCATCGGTATCGAAATCGTCAATCCGGGCCATGAATTCGGCTACCGCGATTTTTCGCCGGGGCAGATCGACGCGGTGGTCGGCCTGCTCGATGGCATCCGCGAACGCTGGGATATTCCCGATCACCGCATTCTTGGTCATTCCGATGTCGCGCCGGCCCGCAAGTCAGATCCCGGCGAGCGCTTTCCGTGGCAGGGGCTGGCGCAGCATGGCCATGGGCTGTGGGTGTCGCCGGACTTACCGCCGCAAGGCGCGATGGGGCCGCCATTGGGACCGGAAGATACCGGCCTGGGCGTTTTCTCGCTGCAATCCGCGCTCGGCAAACTGGGCTACGATATCCTCGCCGGCGGGCCTTATGATGCGGAAACCGTCGCCATCGTCACCGCCTTCCAGCGTCACTGGCTGCCGGAACAGATCGGCACCGGATTACAAGGGCGCGCCGATGCGAAGCTGCGCGTCACTCTGATGGCCTTGCTGCGCCATATCACCCTGATGGAGGTTTAGATGAACCCGACCGGTCAACGCATTATCCTCGCCATCGCCGCCCTGTGGGGACTGGCCGGAGTCGTTATGCTGGCGGCCGGGTCGCATCCGCCGCAGACCGGCACCCTGGCGATCGGTGGGCAGTTCCTGCTGTTTCACGCGGCGGCGGTGATCGCCATCCTGGCCACGCCGCTGATTTCCGGCTGGCGGCGCGCCCTGCCCATGGCGCTGATGCTGACCGGCAGCGGCCTCTTCGCCTTCGAGATCATTATCCACGCCGCCACCGGCGTGATCCTGCCGGGATTGGCGCCGATCGGCGGCGGTATAACGATCCTGGGCTGGCTGTCTCTCATCATTGCCCCATTGATCGAACCGGGGAAGTGAACTAGAAGGCTCCAGGGCCAGATGACCGGGTGATCGCGGGACGTCCTTCGGGGCGCCTGAGGAAAGTCCGGACTCCACGGTAATAGGACGGCGGGTAACGCCCGCCGGGGGTGACCCCAGAGATAGCGCCACAGAGAGCAGACCGCCCTGGCTTGCCGGGGTAAGGGTGAAAGGGTGCGGTAAGAGCGCACCGCGTTTCCGGTAACGGGGACGGCATGGCAAGCCTCGTCCGGAGCAAGACCAAATAGGAACGGCGCGCTACCGGTCAGCCGGAGCAGGGTATTACCGCCCCAGACCGTTCGGGTAGGTTGCATGAGCCATCCGGCGACGGATGGCCAAGATGAATGATCGCCGAGGGGAGCCATCCCTGAACAGAACCCGGCTTACAGGTCATCTGGCCCCCTTTATTCACCATGGACGCCATAGCGCTGTCTTAAGTCTCCATTAAGTATAACGGACTACAACTCCTGGTGTTTGCAAATGCGACCGGCCGGCCCACAGGCATGGCGGTCGCATTTATGATTCCAGTAACCGCGTAGCGTACGGGTCTAAGTATAAATGTTTTTGTTTTGTTCTATACTTATCCACTATTGGGCGTTTTTATGCTCTGAATCCGTATCTGGTGTCATTCAGAGTCATTGCATCCCACTTAATCCCATGTTAACCCTATATCCATCCCGAAGCGATCTGGCCGGGAGGGCCGGCCAGGGGTTTCGGCGACAAGGGAGCGGACCAAAACGGTCTGTGGCGGGTGCGTGTTTCTCTCGACCCACGAGAAGCAGTTGGATTCCAAACGGCGACTTCTGGTCCCGCAGGATTTCCGCGCCACGGCTCTGGCGGCGTTTCCCGGTGTCGATCCGTTCGAGGGGGTCTATTGCCTTCCCGCCATCAACGCCGCGTGTCTCGAATGCGGCGGGGGCGCTTTCTTCGCCATGCAACGTGATGTGATCAACGAATATCCGCCCATGTCCCCGCTTCGTTACGCCATGCAGACCCGTTACGCCTCGATGCACCGCCTGGGCTTCGATACGGCGGGGCGCATCACCCTGCCGGAAAGGCTGTGCGAGCAGTTCGGACTGACAGGAGATGTGGTCATCGCCGGCATGGGCGAAAGCTTTCATGTCTGGGCGCCGGCGGCCTATGAGGCGTATCTGGCCGAGCAGAAGGCGCTGGTTGAGGCCGCTTTCGCCAAACGTGGAGGCGTGGCGTGAGCGGACAGGCGCACATTTCCGTTCTCCTGCCCGAAGTGCTGACGGCGCTGGGGGATGTGTCCGGCAAACTGGTGGTGGATGGCACTTTCGGCGCCGGCGGCTATTCGCGCGCCATCCTGGAACGCGGCGCGCATGTCATCGCCTTTGACCGCGACGTTCGTGTCAAGCCCTATGCCGATGTCCTCAAGGCCGATTATCCCGACCGCTTCCAGTGGGTGAACCGCTGTTTCTCCGAAATGAAGGACGGCCTGGCCGAGCTGGGGCTTGAGTCCTGTGACGCCATCGTGCTCGATATCGGCGTCTCCTCCATGCAGCTCGATGAGGCCGACCGCGGCTTTTCCTTCATGCGCGACGGGCCGCTCGACATGCGCATGAGCATAGATGGCCGCAGCGCCGCCGATATCGTCAACGAGGACGACAAGGACGAGATCGCCCACATCATCTGGCTTTATGGCGAGGAGCACAAATCGCGCGGCATCGCCGCCGCCATAGTGAAACGCCGCGAGGCGCGGAAGTTCGAGCGCACGCTGGATCTCGCCGAGGTGGTGGAACGGGCGTTGGGCGGGCGGCGCGGGGCGGCGGTTCATCCGGCCACGCGCACCTTCCAGGCGCTGCGCATCGCCGTCAATGACGAACTGGGTGAACTGGAACGTGCGCTCGAAGTGGCTGAAACCCTGCTGAAGCCCGATGGTGTGCTGGCGGTGGTGACTTTTCATTCGCTCGAAGACCGCATCGTCAAGACTTTCTTCAATGCGCGCGCCGGCAAGGTGTCTTCGGGGTCGCGCTATGCGCCGCAAAAGATCGAGGTTCGTCAGCCGGTGTATACGCTGGTCACGCCGAAAGCCGTGCAGGCGTCCGAAGCCGAGATCGCCGTCAATCCGCGCGCGCGGTCGGCCAAGCTGCGCGCCGTTCGCCGGACCGGCGCTTCCCTTGCCGTGATGCCTCCGCACAGGTCCCCATCCCACAGGAAAGCCAGATCATGAGCCGTTTCCTGAAACTGTTTGAGCAACGCGTCCGTGGCGTCCGCCTGATCGAACTGGTCGGTGGCCTGCTGATGTTCGGCCTGATTTTCTGGGTATGCGTCAGCAAGGCGCGCGAGGGGGAGGACATCCGCCGCATGAATGAGCTGGACCGTCAGATCGCCGCGGAGCAGGCGGCTGTCGACAGCCTCAGGATCAAGGTGGCTCATCTGGAGCGTCCCGACCGCCTGGAGCAAATGGCGGTGCAGTATCTCGGCATGAAGCGCACCGATCCGAGCCATGAGGCGCGTCTGGAATCGCTGGGGGAAATTTCCCGCGCCACCTCGCGCCCGGTATCGCCGGTCACAGCCGCTCCGCCGGCAGCCCCCGCGCCCGTTCCCGCGTCTGCTGCGGACGATCTGATCGCGGTGTCGCCTGTCCGCGCGGCGCCGCAAGTCGCCGCGCAAGCCGCGTCCGGCCGGACAGGAGGGCGCTGATGGGCATTTCGATTATCGAATCCACCCAGTCGGGTTTTCAATGGGTCGCCGATCGGGTCTGGAAGGTCGAGCACGCCTTCGAGCGCGCCAATGCGTCCGGCGTCAAGGCATCGAGCGCGCGGATGCGAATCTTCGGCATCCTGGTGGGGTTGACCGTCGCCTATGTCTGCCTGGCCGGTTTCGCCGCGCGCGGTTCGCTGCAGGGGCGCGGGCAGATCGCCGCCCTGACCGGTGAGCCGAACGCCCGCGCCCAGCTTGTCGATCGCAACGGCCAGTTGCTGGCCGTCGATGTCAATGACTACAGCCTGTTCGTCGATCCGAACGACATGACCGGCGATGATCGCAGCATGGTGCGCCGCGCCCTGCTGCAAATCTTCCCCGACCTGCCGCGCGACCAGATCGACAAGCCGTTCAAGGGCAACCGGCGGCTGTTGCTGACCAATAACATCAAGGCGGCCAAGCGCGACGAAATCCTCAATTACGGCCTGCCGGGCATCAGCTTCGAGGCGGCGCGCGTGCGTGACTATCCGCTGGCCAATACCGGCTCGGCCTATATCGGCATGACGCAGCGTGGCGGCGAAGGCATGTCCGGCGCGGAAAAGGCCTTGCAGGACCAGATCGCCGCCAATGCCGCGACAAACCAGCCGGTGACGCTCGCCATGGACCTGCGCATCCAGGGCGCGCTGGAAAATGAAATGCGTACCATGGCCGTTGCCCAGCGGGCGCAAAGCGCCATCGGCATCGTCACCAATGTCCGCACCGGCGAAGTGCTGGCCCTGGCGAGCTGGCCGGATTTCGATCTCAACCGGCCGGGCGCGTTCAGTGACGCCGACAAACGCAACCACGCCGCCGTCGATCGCTACGAACTGGGGTCGATCTTCAAGGTCATCTCGCTTTCGGTCGGCCTTGATACCGGCACGGCCTCGCTCAGCTCGGTCTATGACGGCCGCCAGCCGCTGAAAATCGGCAACCGCCTGATCCACGACGAACATGCCTCAAGCGAATTGCTGAGCCTGACCGATGTCTTCATCAAGTCGTCCAATATCGGCACCTCGAAAGTGGCGCTCGATGTCGGGGCCACCGCCATGACCCGCTATTACGAAGCCCTCGGCCTGTTCCGTTCGGCCGATATCGAACTGACCGAACCGGCTTCGCCCCTGCTGCCCGCCCGCTGGTCTGACGGTTCCCTGGCCAACTCGGCCTTCGGTCAGGGCATGGCGATCACGCCGCTGTCGTTTATCGAGGCGGCCAACGCCACGCTCAACGGCGGTTATTTGCGGCCCCTGACCATTAAAAAATATGACGGTCATTCGCCGCTACCGGGGACACAGGTCTTCTCGGCCGCCACCTCGCGCACCATGCTGGAACTGATGCGTCAGAACGTGCTCAAGGGCACCGGCACGCGCGCCAACGCGCCGGGCCTGCGTGTCGGCGGCAAGACGGGCACGGCGCAGAAACCGGGCAATGGCCGCTATACCCGCGAAAATGTGTCGTCCTTCCTCGCCGTCTTTCCGGTCGACGGACCTGTGGATGGCGACAGATATAGTGTTCTGGTCACCTTCGACTCGCCGCAAGGTTCGCCTGAAAGCAATGGCTCACGCATGGGCGGCCCGGTGGCGGCGCCGGTGGCGGGCCATGTGATCGAACGCATCGCCCCGTTCGTCGGCGTGTCGCGCAAGGAAGACAAGTTTACCGGACCGGGATGGGACAAGGCCCCCGTCGCCGCCGAAGACGTAACCGGAGAAGACTGATGAACGCCCAGGGTTCCGGCCGGACTTCCGGTAATTGGCGCTTATCCGACCTGCTGAGGCGCGATCTCGATAACGATCCGCTCGTGACCGGCGTGACTGCCGACAGCCGCAAGGTGGGGGAGGGTGTGCTGTTCTGTGCCCTGCCGGGCAATGCCGTGGATGGCCGCCAGTTTATTCCGCAGGCGATCAAACAGGGCGCGGCGGCCATTCTCGCCCCCGACGGGACGGTTGCGGAAGGTTCCGTCGTGGTCAATGTCTCCGATGTGCGCCGGGCCTACGCCCTGGCCGCCAAGGCCTTTTACGGCACGCAGCCGAAGACCTGCGTGGCCATTACCGGCACCAACGGCAAGACGAGCGTGGCCACCTTCTGCCGGCAGATTTTCGCCGCGCTCGGCCACAAATCGGCCAGCATGGGGACGCTTGGCGTCGTCACGCAAAGCCCGGTCGGTACGGAAAACGCCATTACCGGTCCCGGCCTGACCACGCCGGACGCCGCCGATCTGGCCAGGCATATGGCCGACCTGGCGCGGGACGGCGTTACCCACCTGGCGCTGGAAGCCTCGTCGCACGGCATCGACCAGCGCCGGCTGGACGGGGTGTCGCTGACGGCGGCCGGTTTCACCAACCTGACGCAGGATCACCTCGACTATCACGCCACCATGGACGCCTACCGGACGGCCAAGCTGCGCCTGTTCGAGCAACTGCTGCCGCGTGGCAAGACGGCGGTGCTCAACGCCGATTCCGACGCCTATAACGCCTTTGCCGCCCTGTCGATCATGTCGGGCCTCAATGTCATGAGCGTCGGCGAGCGGTCACAGCATCTGTGCCTGGCGGGCCGCGACCTGACCGTCGATGGCCAGATTCTTCATCTCGAATATCTTGGCCGCAGGTTTGAAACCAAGCTGCCGCTGGCCGGCCTGTTCCAGGCGTCGAACGCGCTGGTCGCCGCCGGTCTGGCCATTGCGGCGGGTGAAGACGCCGGTGCGGTGATCGACGCCTTGTCGCGGCTGAAAGGCGCGCGTGGACGTCTGGAACGCGTGGGATCAAAGGACAACGGCGCAGAGATCTATGTCGATTACGCCCATACGCCCGATGGTCTGGAAACCGTGCTGCACGCCCTGCGCCCGCATACGAAAGGCAGGCTGGTTTGCGTCTTCGGCTGTGGCGGCGACCGCGATCGCGGCAAGCGTCCGAAGATGGGGGGTATCGCTTCCAGGCTGGCCGACCGGGCCATCGTGACGGATGACAACCCGCGTTCCGAAGATCCGGCCGCCATCCGCGCCGAGGTGCTGGCCGGCATGGGAAAAAGCGCTGTCGAGATCGGTGACCGCCGCGCCGCCATTTTCGAGGCCGTGGCGGAGCTGAAGACCGGCGATGTGCTGGTAGTGGCCGGCAAGGGCCATGAACAGGGGCAGATCGTGGCTGGAAACGTCCTGCCGTTCGATGACGCCGGCGTGGTGCGTGAAGCCCTGAACGCCTGACCTGCCTGAACGCCGTTATCCCAGGCTTGATCCGCAGGCGCATATGGCGCTATCAAAGGTCTGGGCATAGCAGGGGCAGGGATGATGAACATAGTCAAATGGCTGGCAGGGGTCGCGCTGACGGGCGCGCTTGTTCCGCTGACAGGACAGGCGCAAACCGCGCAGCCGGTACTGGTGCATGAGGCGCAGTTCGGTACGGTGCATGAGGTATTGGGCGCGGAACTGGCGGTTGCCGCGCCACGGGAAGGGTGTCCGGCGCCGTTCCGCCCCCTCGTAGACGGTCCCTGCTTCGACAGGGTGAAACTGAAACCGGCATCCGTGGGGGCGACCCGTGTCCTCGGTCTTGTCAGGCCGGCGCAGGGCGATTGGGTTTCGGGTGTCTATGGCCGCGATTTCCGGCTCTATGACCTGTTTCCCACCGCCGAAGGTTTTCAGGCGCGTGAACTGCCGTTTGAAACCTCCGATGTCGCCGTGCCGCGCGATTGTTATGCGCTGAATGGTGAAAATGTCGGCTATTCCATCGAACATCGCGCGGGCGGCGATGTGGCGCTTGAGCATCAGACGGTGGTCTGCGGCGGTGGGCCGCGTCAGCCGAACGGTCCCTTTACGCCGGAAGGGCCGCCGCTGACGCCGGGAACGCAGGGCGTCTGGCATGTCACGGAAAGGTTGCGTGTGGAAGGCGCGATGCGCTATCTGGCGACACCCGGCGATTGCGATCCGCAGTATAGCGTCAAGACGACCTGGTGCGCCGAACCGGCGGTGAAATATTTGCAGGGCCATGCCGAGGAAAAGGAACTCGATCTGATCGCCGCCAAACACGTGGTGACGGCCGGCGACGTGCTGCAAAAGGCCGAAACCGACCAATGGGTGCTGAAACACAAAGGCGCTAACAAGTTCAAGGCCGACAGCCGCTGGATCGACAAGTCCTTCATGCAGGCCGTGGACGGCTGCGCGCCGGTCGAGGAGATCGGCTGGTGGGTGACCGGCCGTCCCGATGGTCTTTACATCACCGAAAAGGCGTTGAACCGCTGCGGCGCGCCGCCGGCCCCGGTGCCGAGCGAAATCTGGGAAGCCTATGGTGATGATTACTTTATCGTTGATTGTGGACGCGATTGGAGGCAGGGGCGTCCGCGCGGCAAGGATGCGCAGGGGAAATCACAGGGCGATCAGGCCGCCGCATGTTTCGACAGCGCCGGGGATTACCTGCGCCGCGTCAGGCGTAAGGAGGCGGTGGTCGTGGTGCTGAATGAGCGCGCCCGCGTCGATGACCACCTGTATCCTGGCAGCTATGTCAGCTACGATGTGGCCGAGGTCACGCTGAACAAGGACGACAGCCTGTCGGCCCGCCGGCTGGACTCGTTCGATCCCACCGGCGTCTATATGAACAACTGCACGCAAACGGCGGACGGGCCGACGGAATCGAGAGGCTTCGTCATTGTCCGCTCCATGGGGATTTCATGGGCGCGGGCCTATCGCTGGATGAGTTGTCCGGTTTACTAAATCCTCCAAATGCCTGCGGCATTTGGCAAGGACAACCGTCCGCCAGAGCCGTTGCGAGGAGCCTCGCGGCGCTTGAGCGGAATAAAGCCACACTCGCGCTTGCCTAAATCCCTGAGTCGGGTTCAATGGCGTTTTCCTTTGCTGCGCGTGTGACATATGGCCGATACCCCCCTCTGGACCTTCGATGAACTGGCCAAGGCCACCGGCGGCACATTGACCGGCATAAGCGAGGGGACTTCATGTCAGGCCACCGGCGTCAATTTCGACAGCCGCGCGCTCCAGCCGGGCGATGTTTTTCTGGCGTTGAAAGGTGTGCGCGACGGTCATGACTTCGTGCCGCAGGCGTTTCAATCGGGCGCGGCCATTGCCGTTACCCGCCGCCCGATCGAAGGCGGCCCGTGCCTGCTGGTGCCCGACGTGCAAAAGGCCCTGGAAGATATGGCCGTCTTTGCCCGCGATCGCGCGATAAACGCCAGGCGCGGCGCGGTGACCGGTTCGGTCGGCAAGACGAGCGTGACGCAGATGGTCATGCAGGGGTTAAGCCAGGCCGGGCGGGCGCATTCGGCCATCAAGAGCTTCAACAACCATATCGGCGTGCCGCTGACCCTCGCCCGGATGCCTGCCGATACCCAGAGGGCCGTTTTCGAGATCGGCATGAACCACGCCGACGAGATCACGCCCCTGTCGGAATTCGTGGCGCCCCACGCGGTGATCATTACCACGGTCGGCGGCGCCCATACCGAGAACTTTCCTGATGGCGATGCAGGGGTAGCCAGGGCAAAAGCCGAGATTTTCGATGGCCTGCTGCCCGGCGGCCTCGCCATCCTCAATGCCGATAATCCGTGGTTCGATTTCCTCAGCCAACAGGCGCGTGGGGCGGGCGCCCTGGTTGCGGCTTTCGGTGAGCATAACGGCGTCGATGCGCAACTGGTCGAACATCGCATAAACGGCGACCGCGCCTCGGTGGCGGCGCGTTTCCATGGGCGCGATATCATTTTCAGCCTGGCCCATACCGGCAAGCACCAGGCGGTCAACGCCCTGGCCACTCTGCTGATGCTGGAAGCGCTCGATGTCGATCTCGATACCTCGCTGCTGGCACTGGAAAGCTTCGCCGCGCTCGACGGCCGGGGCAAGGTGACGCGAAAGGCGTTTAGGGGAGCGAATGGCAGGGGTGGCGAGATCACCCTGATCGATGAGAGTTATAATGCCAATCCGGTTTCGATGACGGCCACGCTGGAATCGCTCTGCCTGCGTCCCAAACCGGCGGAGTCACGCAAAATTGTCGTCCTGACCGACATGCTCGAACTGGGACCGGAAGAGGCGGCGCTCCATGCCGGACTGGCGGCCGTGATCGAGGCGCAGGATATCGACAGGGTTTATCTGGCAGGGCCTTTGATGAAAAACCTGTGGAACGCCTTGCCATCCGCCCTGCGCGGCGCGTATGCCGAAACCGCCGCGGAACTGACGCCTCGCCTGATTGAGGACTTGCAAGGGGGGGATGTGATTATGGTAAAGGGATCGAACGGCTCGAAAGCCGGATGGATCGCCAAGGCCCTGTTGGCAACGGACTAGGATACACGCATTTCATGTTTTACCTGCTGTACGAGCACGTCACCAGCCTGCACCAGCACTGGCCCCTGATCAATCTGATGAAATATCAGACGGTGCGCATCTTCCTGGCCATGATCACGGCCATGATCGTCGCCGTCGCCATGGGGTCGCGCTTCATCCGCTGGATGCGCGCCCGCCAGGGCAAGGGGCAGCCGATCCGCGAGGATGGCCCCTCGACCCACCTGCTGACAAAAAAGGGCACGCCGACCATGGGCGGCCTGATGATCCTGGCCGGTATCGCGGTGGCCACCATCCTGTGGGTCGACCCGCATTCGGCGGCGGCCTGGGTCGTCTTCGGCGTCACCATGGCTTATGGCCTGCTCGGATTCATCGACGACTACGCCAAGGTGACCAAGCAGACCTCGGCCGGTCTGACCTCGATCCAGAAGCTGATCGCGCAGATCGCCATCGCCGTCATCGCCGTGCTGGTGCTGATCTATTATTCGCCGCAACCCGCCGACGCGCCGCATCTGGCGACCTCGCTGGTCGTACCGGTTTTCAAGAACTTCATCTTCAATCTCGGCTATTTCTATGTCGTTTTCGGTGCGGTGGTGATCGTCGGAGCGTCGAACGCCGTCAATCTGACCGACGGGCTGGACGGCCTCGCCATCGTGCCGGTGATGATCGCGGCGGGCGCCTTCACCCTGATCGCCTATCTGGTCGGTAACGCCAAATTCGCCGAATACCTGATCATCCACTTTGTGCCGGGGGCCGGTGAAGTGGCCGTGCTGCTGGCGGCCATCATCGGTGGCGGGCTGGGGTTCCTGTGGTATAACGCGCCGCCGGCTAAGATTTTCATGGGCGATACTGGTTCGCTGGCGCTGGGCGGCGGTTTGGGCGCCGTGGCCGTGGCGCTGAAGCATGAAATCGTTTTGGCTATAATCGGCGGCCTGTTCGTAATGGAAGCCTTATCCGTGATGATCCAGGTTGGTTATTTCAAACTGACGAAAAAGCGTGTCTTCCTGATGGCGCCGATCCATCACCATTTCGAGAAGCTGGGCTGGGCGGAATCGACCGTCGTGATCCGGTTCTGGATCGTGGCGGCCATGCTGGCCATGATAGGCCTCGCGACTCTCAAGCTAAGGTAAGCGTTATGATTCCGGTAAAAGGCTTTGAAGGCAAAAGGGTCGCCATCTTCGGACTGGGGCGCTCCGGGCTTTCGGCGGCGCGGGCGCTCAAGGCCGGCGGCGCGGAGCCGATCCTGTGGGATGACAAGCCGTCCAATCTGCTGCCTGCCACGAAAGAAGGCTTCACGGTCGAGAATCTGAAAAACGCCGACTGGTCGGATTTCGCCGCGCTGGTGCTGTCGCCCGGCGTGCCGCTGACCCATCCCAGGCCGCACTGGACGGTCGAACTGGCCCATGCGGCGGATGTGCCGGTCATGGGGGATATCGAACTGTTCGCCCGGACGCTCACCTGCCTGCCGGCGCATAAGCGGCCGCGCACTGTGGCGATCACCGGCACCAACGGCAAATCGACCACCACGGCCCTGATCGGCCATATCCTGAAAAGCGCCGGCAAGGATGTCCATGTCGGCGGCAATATCGGCATCGGCATCCTTGACCTGCCGGACATGCACGCCGGCGCGATCTATGTCATCGAAACCTCGTCCTATCAGCTCGACCTGACCCTGAGCTTCGCGCCGGATGTGTCCGTGCTGATGAACATCACGCCCGATCATCTCGATCGTCATGGCGGCATGGCGGGCTACATCAAGGCCAAGAAACGCATCTTCATGGCGCAAGGCTCGAAGCAGACCGCCGTGATCGGCGCGGATGACGACTATACCTCGGCCCTGATCAGCGATATGCGCGTCCATTCGCCGGTGAAGCTGATCTCGATCTCGGCCCGCCGTACGCTCGGCCACGGTGTCTATGCGCTGAACGGCATGCTCTATGACGGCACCTCGATGCGCGCTCGTCAGGTGATCGATCTCAAGGCCGTGCGCACCCTGACCGGCCGCCACAACTGGCAGAACGCCGCCGCCGCCTATTCGGCGTGCAAGGCGCTGGGGCTGGGCATGGAGGAGATCGTCGCGGGGATGCGCACCTTCCCCGGCCTGGCGCACCGGATGCAGGAGATCGGCCGTATCGGCAATGTCCGTTTCATCAACGATTCCAAGGCCACCAATGCCGACGCCGCCCGTCAGGCGATGTCGTCCTTCGACAAGTTCTACTGGATCGCCGGCGGGGTGCCCAAGGCCGGCGGCATCGATGATCTGCGCGACCTGTTCAGCCGGGTGAAGCACGCCTATCTGATCGGCGATGCGGCGGAGCTTTTTGAAGTCACCATCGGCAAGGCCGCGCCCTGCACACAGTCGCGTCTGCTGTTCACCGCCGTGGCCCAGGCCTATGCCGAGGCGGAAAAATCCGGCCGTGAAGAAATCGTGCTGTTTTCGCCGGCCTGCGCCTCGTTCGACCAGTTCACCGATTTCGAGGCGCGCGGTGATGCCTTCCGCGATGCGGTTTCAGAGATCAAGATAGGCGTGACCGGCGAGAAGGTCTAGGCTGTCTCAGGACAGTTCAGCTATTCACCGCTTTCATGAAATTATCCGACGGACAGTGCTGGGCGATGAAGGCGGCATGGTCAGGCAGTTGCGCCACCACGCGCCGGATGCCCTCGCGGCGTTTGCGCATCAGGTCTTGCAGGGTATCGAGCGGCACCCGTTCGGCCAGGGGATCATAGGCTTCGGGAACCACGCCCTGGCCATTATAGATCGACACCCATGACGGCTCGGCGAAATGGTCGTATTTGCGCAGGATGACCTCACCACGACGGCGATACAGTTCCATCTTGTAGGTCAGGTCATCGGGGATCGGCATTTCGGCGCAATAACGCCACAGGGCCTCGTCGCGCGTATTGGTACAGTAGTGCAGGATGATGAAGTCGCGCACCTTTTCGTAGGCGTCGAGGGTGCGGATATTATATTCCCGGCGCAGGAACGGATCGATTTCTTTCGACGGAAACAGCTCAAGCAGCCGGATGATGCCGAGCTGGATGAAGTTGATCGAGGTCGATTCCAGCGGTTCCAGAAAGCCCGATGACAGCCCGACGCAGATGCAGTTCTTTTCCCAGAACGTGTTGCGGTGGCCTGTGACAAAACGGATCAGCATCGGGTCTTTCAGCGGTGCGGCATCGAGATTGTCCAGCAGTACGGCGCGCGCGGCGTCGTCATCCATAAAACGGCTGGAATAGACATGGCCGTTGCCGGTGCGGTGCTGAAGGGGGACACGCCATTGCCAGCCGGCGCTATGGGCGGTTGAGCGGGTATAGGGGCTGAGGTCGTCGCTTTTCGCCGTAGGGATGGCCCAGGCCCGATCGACCGGAAGATAGTCCGACCAGTCGGTATAGCCGGCCTTTAGCGCGCCTTCGATCAGCAGACCGCGGAAACCGGTGCAATCGACGAAGAAATCGGCTGATTCCATGCTGCCGTCATCGAGCGTCAGGCTTTCGATGTGACCGTCCGTGCCGCTCAGATTAACGCCGGTGATCTTTGCATTGCGACGTTTGACGCCGCGCGCTTCGCAATGACCGCGCAGGAATTTGGCGTAAAGCGAGGCATCGAAATGGAAGGCATAACTGTAGTCATGCATCGGTGAGCGCGGATCGGGATTGGGCGGAAAGAACTTGCCCGCATAGGCCAACTGGGTGGCCAGACTGTAAGTCTCCAATGGGGTGTCGTCACCCGCCGCCTTAAGCCGTCGCCAGATCTGATGTGCGGCCAGGCCCTCGTAGGGCGCGCCGTAGTCGCCGAAGGGGTGAAAGTAGCGGTGACCCTTATGGCCCCAGTTGCGAAACTCAACGCCGAGCTTGAAGGTCGCCTCGGTAGCGCGGATAAACTCGGCCTCATTGACGCCGATATGCTCATTGAAGACGCGCATGGTCGGGATGGTGGCTTCGCCGACGCCCACGGTGGCGATATCCTCGGACTCGATCAGTTGGATTTCGACCGTGTTGCCCAGGCCGGCCTTGAGCGCAGCGGCCGACATCCAGCCGGCCGTGCCGCCGCCGGCGATGATGATCTTGCGAATAGGTTCGGCCATGATGTTTCCCCGGTTTGAGCATTGACCCTGTTTTATAACAGCAAAACGAGGGTTGACATAAAAAGCCCCTCCCGGCGGACCGGAAGGGGCAGGGAGAAGAAGATACGGACGCGGCCGGTATGCTCGGAGCCGGCCGCGTCGTCAGTTTTAAAACAGGCCGCGCAGAACGACCGAGATACGGCGGTCGGTTTTGATGGCTGAATACCACTGGGTTTCCAGTGGGACGCTGAGATCGCTGGATACCAGTTGGGTGGTGGTCGAATGCGTCAGGTTCACGGCCTGGACGCCGATCTTGTAGTTCGGGTTGATCGTGTAGAAGATCGAGCCGTCGAGCTGGCCGTAATCATCCGCCCACAGCGGACGGTTCACGTTGGCCGCCGAGGTGGTGTAGAGGTACTTGGAGCGCCAGTTATAGGCCAGGCGCGCCGAGATGCCGTACTTTTCATACATCAGGGCGACGTTGTAGCTGTCAGGCGACATGCCTTCCAGCGGCAGGGCGTTGAGGGCGCTTTCATCGGTGGAGCCGGAATTGCGGCCGCCCGACGAGTCGATATGCGTGTAGTTGGCTTGCAGGCCCAGGCCGTTGAACGGCGCTGGCAGGAAATCATAGAACTGCTGGTAGGCGATTTCATAACCGTCTACCTTGCCGTCCACATTACCGTTGAAGCGGCGGGTGACGTCGAAGGTGAAGGTCTGGCCGTTGCTGGTATAGGTTTCAGCGCGCGTACCGTTATAGATGTAATTCGTGAGGTCCTTCTTGAACAGGTCGAGCGTCAGACTGCCGGTCGGGGCGAAGTACCATTCGGCGGTCAGATCGTACTGGTTGGCCTCGATCGGCTTCAGGTTCGGATTGCCGCCGGTGCCGGTATATTGCGGCTCCGAACCGGCCGCGTAGGAAACACCGAAGGTGGCGTCGTCGGCGGCCCCTACCTGATAAGTCGTAAAGGTATAGCCCAGCGAGGTGTAAGGGCTTAACCAGGCGAGTTCCGGGCGGACAATGCCCTTGGAGGCGGCAAAGCGGAACTGGAGCTGATCGCTCCACTTCAGGCGGACGTTCAGGCTCGGCAGGGTATTGGTGTAATCCTGCGAACCGCCGTAGGCTTGCCCCAGGGTGCCGAAAGCAATGGCGGCGTTGTAGTCGTCACAGTTTTCGACGCATGTGCCTGCCACATTGGGAAGAGTCGCGGAAATGAAGCTGTCGCCGGTGGCTTCCGTCTTGACGACGCGGACGCCGAAATTGCCGTCAACCGTATGGCCGCTGATTTCACCCGCGAACTTGGCGGTGAGATAGGCCGCCGTGGTCTTCTCGTTCTGGGTATTCAGGCCGCCGGAAGCGGCATAGGTCGACCAGTCGTCGCTGAGTGGCGCCCAGCCCCAGCCCGAGGTATTGGCCATGGCCAGCAACTGGGCGGTGGTGGCGGTGCCGCGGTTGACGACCGAGGCTTCCGGGAAGATGACCGAACCGGGAACCGGCACGTCGCCGTTCATGAAGTTGCTGAAATCGCGGACTTCATAGGTGCCGGAACCGGTATTGGTGGCGGATTGCGGATCGCCGGCATTGCCCCAGTACTGCGAGGACAGGAAGCCCCAGTTATAGCCGGACTGACGGGTGTTGTAGTCCTTGTCGGTCGTGCGGACGCCGAACTTGAAGCTCTTGAGCCAGCCGGCGTCGAGCTGATAATCGCCGTCGATCCGGGCGGCGATTTCCTTGCCGTCGTTCTGTTCGATGTGGTCCATCGCGGCCGCCCACCAGTAATCGCTGGCATCGGCGGTATCGGAACCGGAGACGCTGATCACCGGCAGCTTGCCGGTCAGGTCGATGGTGGCGTCCGGCTTGTCGCCGATTTGCAGGAAGGCGGTGTTGGAGAGTACCTTGGCGGTGGATTTCACATACTGGACGTCGCCGGCCAGGGTCAGGCGGTCATTGACGTTCCAGCGGGCATGCAGCGACAGGTCGGTCGTTTCGTTGTGGTCTTCGCCGTAACGGGTGTTGGAGGTAATGCCAGCGTCCTTGACGGTGCCGCTCTTGAATACACCGTTGGCGTCATATTGATAAGTCGCCATGGAATCGGTCGAAGAGAATTCGCCGCTGTCGTTATAGAAGCCGACATTGTATTCGGTATTCTTCGGCTCGGCCTTGGCGTTCAGCACCGACAGGGTGAACTCAAGATCGTCGCTCGGACGCCATTGCAGGGCGGCGTTAATGGCGGTGCGCTTCTGGTTCCAGTCGATTGTGCGCCAGCCCATGGTGTTCGGGACCAGCTTGTCGCCGACCTGGTTATAGCGGTCAACGGCGATGACGTTGGTCATATTGCCTTCATTGACCAGCGAATAGTTGAACAGGGCGCCGACTTCACCGGCCGAGGTATTCCAGCGGTCGGAGAGCAGCACGCTGGCGGAATAGTGGTTCTTCTTTTGCAGGTCGCCTTGGGTGGCGTCGGCGGTGAAGGCGATAATCGGCTTCTTCGAGTCGAACGGCAGGCGGGTGCGCAGGTTGACCGTGCCGCCGATGCCGCCTTCGATCATGTCGGAGGAGGGGTTCTTGTAGACATCGACGCCGGCCAGCAGGTCGGAGGAGACATCGCCCCAGGAAAGACCGCGGCCGCTCTTGGCGGAGAAGATGTCGCGGCCGTTGGTTTCCGAGCGAACCCAGGCCAGGCCGCGGATTTCGACGCCACCGGCTTCAGCGGTCATGCGGATCGGGTCATTGGCTTCGGCGGCGCGCTGGATGGTGACGCCGGAAATGCGTTGCAGGGCGTCGGCGACCGAGCGGTCCGGCAGGGCGCCGATATCGACGGCGGTGACGGAATCGACGATGACGTCCGAGTCCTTCTTGATCTTTTGGGCGCTTTTAAGCTGGGCGCGCTGACCGGTCACGATAATGACCGTATCGTCAGAGGCGGCGGCGTCCGGTGTGGTGTCCTGGGCGTGAGCCATGGCGCCAAAGGCGAGAGAGCCGAGAACGGCCATCGAGGCGGTTCCCATCAGCAGGCCCAGTTTCTTTTTAGTCGTCGTCATTAAGAACGTCTCCCTGAAATGAAGGCCGCGCGCTTTCCGAACGCGGCATAGGCGAAATTGCAAGACGGGAGAGAGAGGCTCACGGCGTTGGCGGCCATGTGCATATGAAACATTATTTAAATGTGAAAACGCCAAAACGTGACAATGAAGCCCGTATGAGCGTTTCGCCAATCCTTACGTTCTTTCCCAACTTGCTGATACGATACTCGCTGACTGGGCCGGTTACGGCCGCAATCTTGGGTTCGCATTCGATGATAACGCTATCATATTGTATGACAACGTTGCCAGATTTTATTGGTTTCTTGTACTATAATTGACCTAAGCAATAGCAAAAATGCCACACAAGTTATTGAAAAAGCTGTATTATTTTTATGTATGACAAATGAGGTCGGCGCCATTTCAAATTTAAAAAGATTATTACACGCAAAATCATTAATCTCGGCGCTGTTTTTTCCGCCGCGAAAACCGATGTCCGGTGATCGCTTTTCGACCGTCGAAATCGCGGGGTTCGCGGGGCGGTAAGGGGTGACAGGCCACTCTGAATCCGTGACTGAAATCTGTGGCAAAAATGCGCATGACGGCGTTATTCGACTCGCCCGAAGGCCGGAATACGGCCCTTAAAGTTGCGCTTTGGTTAATTTGCGTTAACCATATCGGCCGGGCACGGATGCCAAAACGGCATCCGGTATGGCAGATGGCCAATATGACAGGGGGTATGCGTGGGTTCACTATTACCTGACTCGATCGATGTGGCGGCGGGACTTGTCTTCGTCTACCTGTTGATGAGCCTGCTGACGACCGTGGTGCGCGAGGCTATCGAGGGATTCTGCAAAAGCCGGTCACGCAATCTGGAAAAGGGCCTGATCGAACTCCTGTGCGATCATCCGCCGGAAAACGTCAGCAACAAGACGGCCAGGGTCAAGGCGGATGCGACCGGTTACGAAACACTGAAAAGCTTCTACGATCATCCGCTGATCATGTCGTTGTATCGCGGGCGCTATACTATCCCGCCCAGGCGCGGCTTCTTTCAGGGCAAGAATCTGCCGTCCTATATTCCCAGCGGGCACTTTGCTTTCGTACTGCTCGACCTGCTGGCGGACAGAGGCGGGCAAACGGTCGATGGGCGTCTCGATCCGGACGCCATCCTGGCCGCCAGCCGGGAATTACCCAATGCGCGGCTCGCCAAAATGGTCCAGTTCGCCATCAGCAACAGCGCCGGCGATATCGACAAGGCGCGCATGTTCATGGAAAACTGGTACAATGCCACGATGGACCGCGTGTCCGGCTGGTATCGGCTGGAAACCCAAACCCTGATCTTCTGGCTGGCGCTTGTCACCTGCGTCATTCTCAACGTCAATACGGTGGTGATCGCCCAGAGCCTCTATCTCAGTCCGTCCCTGCGCAAGGCGGTCGAGGCATCGTCGGAAACCTATTACAGGGAAAAGGCCAGCGCGCACAGCACCACCGAACAACTGATGCCGGAAGCCGGGCAGAACCCACTGAGCGCGCTCGACTTGCCGCTCGGCTGGAACGACACCACCATCGACACCATGAATCACCTGTTCCGTTTCTGTGACAGTCCGGGCGATGCCACCTACACGCCGGGCAACTGCCGCACCTCGCAGATTCCGGTAACGCCCATGCCGGACTGGTCCAGGGGAAGTTTTACCGCCAATCTGAGCCAAAGCTGGCGCAATATTTCCGAACGCACGGTCAATCTCTATCGCGGCACGCCGTCGCTGGGGGATAATGCCCTGTTCAATGTGCTGCCGCTGATTTCGCTGATCATGGGCTGGCTGATGACCGCCTTCGCGGTGACGCTCGGCGCGCCGTTCTGGTTCGATATTCTCAGCAAGCTGATGACGGTGCGGTCGACGCTCAAACCGAAGGATGGCGGCAGCGGGGTCACCGGTTTCGATGGCCTGAGCGCGCTGACCTCTGTCTTCGCCACACCGCCGCCGGTGACACAGACCACGCCGCAGATTTCCTATCAGCCGGCCCTGGTGGCGTCATCGGGTTCGACGGATGACCTGGCCGCCCTGCGCGCGCTGGATCCCGCCCAGCGGCCGCGCGACGATTAGGCCGGGCAGGGGGCGCGCATGACCATCATCACGCCGGAACGGCTGAAGGCGCTTTCGCCATCGATCCGTGAGGATCGCGCACAGGCCTATGCGCCCGCGCTGGAGGCTTCCCTGGCGATGGGCGATATCATAAGCCGCTTGCGGCTGGTGCATTACATGGCGCAACTGGCTCACGAAAGCGCCGGCTTCCGGGCGCTGGTCGAAAACCTGAATTACCGGCCGGAGGTATTGCTGGCGACATTCCGCAGCCGGGTCCAGACCATAGAGAAGGCCAATGAACTGGTGGCGGCGGGGCCGGACGCCATCGCCGAGTGCATCTATGGCAACCGGCCGTCGCTCGGCAATGTCAATCCGGGAGACGGGGCGAAATATATCGGCCGCGGTTTCATCATGATCACCGGGCGCAGCAATTACGCCACCTATGCGGGTTTGATCGGGCAGCCCTTGCTCGATCAGCCCGAATTGCTGGAAAACCCGGTCTATGCCGCACAGGGAGCGGCGGCCTACTGGAAGCAGACCGGCTGCAATGCCCGTGCCGATGCCGATGATATCGAGGGCGTGACGCGGATCGTCAATGGCGGCACCAACGGGCTGGAGGACCGCAAGATATGGCTCGGCAAGGCCAAAACGGTCTTTCCGGCGCTCGAACCGGCGCCGCCTCCCAATGGTTTCAGCCAGTATTTCACGCTCGATGAACTGACCCATACCGATCATCGCAATATCGATAATACGCCGTCGCCGGAAATGGTCGAAACCCTGCGCCAGACCGCGCAGCAGATGGACCGGGTGCGCAGCCTGCTGGGCAAGCCGATCCGGGTCAACAGCGGCTATCGCTCGCCGGCGCTCAATGCGGCTGTGGGCGGGGCGCCCAACAGCGCCCATATGAGCGGTTATGCGGTCGATTTCGTCTGTCCCGGCTTCGGCACGCCGCTGCAAATCTGCCAGAAGATCATTGCCAGCGACATCCGGTTCGACCAGCTTATACAGGAAGGGACCTGGGTGCATATCTCGTTCGATCCGCGTTTGCGGATGCAGCAACTGACGGCCACTTTTACACCCGCGGGAACGCAATATTCGGATGGCGTGACCTGAGGGGTATAATCGCCACATTACGGCAATTATTGCAATTCATTCGCATTCGCCATATTGGCGGCCGGGGAAAATTGCCAGTGACATTGTTTTCAACCCTGCCGCTGTCTTATTCAAAGGACAGATAATGGCTTCCTCCCGTTGGCTTGCGCCTTCCCGTCTGGCGCTGATGGCGTTTCTGGCGTTCCCTATTCTGGCAACCTCCGTTATGGCGGAAAACGCTTCGGACCCAAACGTTTCGGACTCTGGGACACCTGCCGAACCGCAAACCGTCATCGTGACCGGTAAGAAGATCGACAAGGGGCAGAACCAGACGACTGAAAACGGTGCGCTGGGCGAGAAGTCGCTGCTGGATACGCCGTTTTCCGTGACGGTCGTCAATGAAGCCGAGTTGTCCAGGCGGCAGGCCAATTCGGTGGGGCAGATATTCGTCAATGATCCCTCGGTCTTCTCATCTTCTCCATCGGCGACAACCGACTGGTGGGGTGCCCAGATCCGTGGCCTGGGGGTACGCAACACCTATGTGGACGGCAATCCGATGCTGCTTTACTGGGGCGGCGAATTCCCGGTCGAGGCGGTGGAAACCGTTGAGGCGCTGAAGGGGCTGACCGGCTTCATGTATGGTTTCGGCGCGCCGGGCGGCGTTCTCAGCTACACCAGCAAGACGCCGACGGATACGCCGTTGCTTTCCACGGAAGCCGGCTATCGCAATGACAGTGTTGTCTACGTCCATGCCGATGCCGGCGGGCGCTTGGGGGAAAACCGGAAATTTGGCTATCGCATCAATATCGCCGGTGAAAAGGGCGATGCCTATAATGGCGCGGGTATCAATCGCACCTTTGCGTCGGCCGCTCTCGATTACCGTTTCACGCCGGATGTGACTTGGTTCGGCAGCGCCATCTACCAGGACAGCCGACTGGAGCATGAGCCGTTTCTGTTCTACTGGGATGGTTACACTGACGCCGCCTTGCCGGAAGCGAGCGATGATTATGAAAATGTCAGTATCGCCAATTCCTATTACAAGAGCCGGACCCTGATGGCGACCACAGGTCTGAAATGGCGGATCAATGACCGCTGGAAGGCCAGCCTGACAACCGGCTATACGCAGAAAGACCACTATTCCAACAAGATGTTCGCCACCATGCTGAATCAGGCCGGTGACTATACCGGTTCGGCGTATAATTTTTCGGGCCGCCTCAAGAACTATACCACCCAGTTCCTTTTGCAGGGCAAGGTTTCGACCGGCGCGATCCGGCATGACCTTGTGCTCGGCGCTTTCTACCAGAAGACCACGGATCAGTGGGGCAATGAGTGGTACTGGAGTGACGATTTCACGGGCAATATCCACGAAAAGCAGTCTTTCATGGTCACGCGCGATATCGACTATTCGTTCGCGCCAGTCAGCGGGAACGAACAACAGACGGCCGCCTTCGCCAGCGATACGATCCACTTCAATGACAAATGGCAGGCCATTATCGGTGCGCGCTACACCTATTACGACCTGGAAGACATGGATTACGATCCTACGGTCAATTCCGGCTACAGCACCGATGCCCTGACCCCGACCGTGGCCCTGATCTACAAGCCGGTCAGCACGGTGTCGATCTACGGCAGCTATGTGGAATCGATGGAGGCCGGCACGCGGGTCGATGTGCCTTATGCCAATGTCGGCGATATCCTCGATGCGACGATCAGCAGGCAGTATGAGATCGGCATGAAGCTGGAGCAGCCGCGTTACAGCTTCACGACCGCCGCTTTCCGGGTGGAGCGTGCCGCCCAGATCGATCAGTTCCGCGATGGCCTGCGCTACCTGACGCAGGACGGCATGACCCTTTATCAGGGCGTTGAGGCGATTGGCAATTATCGGGTCAGCGACGCCCTGCGTCTCGGACTGGGCGCCACATATCTCGATCCCAGTATCGAGGACGTATCGGAAGATAATGCCGCCATTCGTGGCCATATCCCGTCAGGCGCGGCGAAATGGCAGGTGGCCGCCAATGCCGATTACGATATCCCGTCGGTCAAGGGGCTGAGCCTGCATGGCAATGTGCGCTATTACGGCGACGCCTACTACGATGACCTGAACACCATCCTGATTCCGCACCGTACCCTGGCCAATATCGGCTTCCAGTACCAGATGGAAATGTACGGCCATCTCGTGACCTTCACCGGTAATATCAATAACGTCTTCAACAAGACGTACTGGGAGTTGAACGGCTTCGGCGAAGGCCGCGACGGCGCGCTCAGCGTGAAGGTCAACTGGTAAGGGTAGTGGCGATGGTGAGGCCTTGCTTGAGCGTTTTGGTGACGGGCGTGCGTTCGGTCACCTGAAGCAGGCGCTCGCGCTGTTCCGGCGTGAAGTCGCCGTCGAGCGTGACAACGCGGTCGATGATTTCCTTGTCGCCCTCACGATAAAAGTGCAGGGCGACATCGACCGCTTTCAGCGGCCAGCCTTTGTGATCGGCATACATGCGCAGCGTGATGGCGGTGCATGAGGCCAGGGCCGACAACAGGAAATCATAGGGCGCCAGTCCGGCATCCCCGCCGCCATTGTCTTCGGGTTCGTCGGCGGTCAGGGTCCGCCCGGCGACATGCAGCGTGGTGGCGTATCGATCGGTGCCGATATGGGCGGTGGCGCGGGCCATGGGTTTCTCCGGGAAAGGACGCGCGGCCGCCGGGGGGCGACCGCGCTTTGAGAGGCTAAGCCTTGCCAAGCCGGCTGTCGAGGCTGAAGGCGCCCGCGCCGAAAGCGACCACCTGAAGCAGGCCGCCGGTAATGGCGATGTTCTTCATGAAGTGGATCATCTGGTTCTGGTCGGCGAAATGGGCATGAAAGCCGATGGCGGCGGCGACCGTGAAGACGGCGAGGATCAGGGCGACCAGACGGGTGCGGTAGCCGACGATCAGCAGAATGCCGCCGAGCAGTTCGACCGTCAGCGCGATGCCGTAAGCGATATTCGGCAGGGGCAGACCGGCGGACTGGATGTAGGCGATGGTGCCCGCGGGATCGGTGGCCTTGCTGATGCCGCTCATGACGAACAGCACGGCCAGGAGTACGCGGCCGAGAACGGGCAGGTAACGCTGTACTGAAGTCATCTTAACCTCCTCAGAAGGGACGGGCCGCCGGAATGGCGGCCCGGTGTCACAAACTAACCATGCAACTTAATGGCCGTTTCGGCAATCTTTCGGCCCTGGTAACGGGCGCCGGTCAGTTCGTTTTCGCTCGGCTGGCGCGACCCGTCGCCGCCGGTGATGGTCGAAGCGCCGTAAGGCGAGCCGCCGGTGATTTCATCCAGCGTCATCTGGCCGGCGTGGCCGTAATCCATGCCGACCACGGTCATGCCGAAATGCAGCAGGCTGGTGATGATCGAAAACAGGGTGGTTTCCTGGCCGCCGTGCTGCGTGGCGGTCGAGGTGAAGGCGCCGCCGACCTTGCCGTGCAGCGCGCCGCGCGCCCACAGGCCGCCGGCCTGATCCCAGAAGGCGGCCATTTGCGAGGCCAGGCGGCCGAAGCGTGTGCCGGTGCCGACGATAATGGCGTCATAGTTTTCCAGGTCGGCGACCGTGGCGATGGGGGCTTCCTGGTCGAGCTTGAAGTGCGCGGCCCTGGCGACTTCCAGCGGCGCGGTTTCCGGTACGCGTTTGATATCGACCTCAGCGCCGGCTTCGCGGGCGCCTTCGGCCACGGCCTTCGCCATGGTTTCGATATGACCGTAGGAGGAATAGTAGAGAACGAGAACCTTAGCCATTTGAGTCATCCTTACTGATAAGCTGGGGAGGAGAAGAAAAGAAATTAAGCAATCACGCCCATGCGGCCGGCGTAATAGTCGCGGACAGCGCGTTCGAGTTCGTCGATGGTGTTCATGACGAACGGGCCATGACGGACAATCGGCGCATCGAGCGGATCACCGCCGACGAGCAGGATTTCACTGTCCTGATCGGTGGTGAGGGTGACGGCATCGCCTTCACCGAAGCGGACCAGTTGGCCGGGGTCGATGGTTCGGCCGCCGGTCACGGCCCTGCCGGTCATGGTGTAGAGCGCCAGTTCGCGGGCGTCGCTATTCAGGGCGATCGATCCGCCGGCCTTCAGCGAGGCGTGGATGACGACCGGCACGCCGAAACTTTCGAGCGGGCCTTTCACGTCATTGACACGGCCGGCGACGATGCGCGCTGAAGCCTTGTTGCCCGCGATTACGGGAATCTCGCTGGCGGTAAAATGGCGATAGGCGGGATCATCGTGCTTGCGGCCCTTCGGCATGTTGAGCCAGAGTTGGATGCCGTGATTGCGGCCGCCGGTACGCTGGATTTCGGCGTCGGGACCCTCGTCATGGATGATGCCGCGTCCGGCACGCATCCACTGGACTTCGCCCGGCCGCATGACGCTCATATTACCGAGGCTGTCCTTGTGGATGCTGCGGCCTTCGAGCAGCAAGGTCAGGGTTTCGATGCCGGCGTGCGGGTGGGCCGAGGCGCCCTTGGCCTCGCCGGGCCGGAATTCGATGGGGCCGAAGTGATCGAGAAAGATGAAGGGGCCGACGGCTTCATAACCTTTCGACGGAATGGCGCGGCGGACCTCGAAGCCGTCACCTTCCAGGGTACGGAAAGCGGTATGGGTGCTGATGATCGTGCGGTCTTTATGAGCGGTCAGGGTAGGCATGGCCACAATCTCCTTTGACAAGGGTTGGCGCGTCTTGTCGGTGAGTGATCTTGTAGGCCTTGTGGGATGTTCTGAAAATCCGTATAATATTGAATAAACTTTTCAGATAACTAGAAATGTCACAGAGCGCAAAATGATCCCCGGCACGCCTACGCTCGACCAGTTGCAGGTCCTCTTGTGCGTTGTTGAAACCGGCAGTTTCGCGGCGGCGGCCCGGCGGCTGAACCGCGCCACCTCGGCGATTACCTACGCCATCGATAATCTTGAACTTCAGCTGGGCCTGCCGCTGTTCGACCGCATAGGCACGCGCAAGCCGGAGCTGACCGAAGCCGGACGGGCGGTGCTGGCCGAGGCGCGCACGGTGACGCACGGTGTCGATATGCTGCGCGCGCGGGTGAAAGGGCTGGCGGAGGGGCTGGAGGCCGAGGTGTCTGTCGCGGTCGATGTCATGTTGCCGACGGCGCGGCTGGTCGACGCCTTGCAAGCCTTTCAGACGGCCTTTCCCACCATTCCCCTGCGCCTGCATGTCGAGGCCCTGGGCGGGATCACCCAGCTGGTGCTGGAAAAGGCGGCGGTGATCGGCATCAGCGGACCGCTCAATACCTCGGTCGAGGGACTGGACCGCCGCCATATCGGCGCGGTGAAACTGGTGCCCGTGGCCGCCCCTTTCCATCCGCTGGCTCATACCGGCCTCAAGGCGCCGGGGGAGGCGCGCAACCATATCCAGCTTGTGCTCACCGACCGTTCGCCGCTGACCGCCGGGCGGGATTTCGGCGTCATCGGCGTCAAGACATGGCGCCTGGCCGATCTCGGCTCGAAGCACGCCCTGCTGCTGGCCGGGGTCGGCTGGGGTTCCATGCCGGAATTCATGGTGCGCGGCGATCTGGAAGCCGGGCGACTGGTGGCGCTGAACCTGCCGGACTGGCCCGTGAACGCATATGACATGCACGCCATCTATCGCACCGACACCCCGCCCGGACCGGCGGCGCAATGGCTGATAGACCGTTTCGCGGCACAGGTTTAGCGATATGTTTCAAATGGTTGTGTTAGCGCTATCAGTGATCTGACGAGCCACACGGGCCGCGATTGCAATTTGAAGTGACAAGTACAATTTAATCAATTAAATTAAGGGTATAAGAGATGATAAACGGGAAGAACATATATGCGGCATATCCCAGGTGTAAGCCTGACCTACTCACTGGTGGAAACCCTGGGCCAGGCTATTGTCGTCGGAGACTATGAAACGAGCGGCTTCCCGACCGAAGCCGAGCTATGCGTCGCCCATGGCGCCAGCCGCACGGTCGCCCGCGAAGCCGTCAAGATGTTGACCGCCAAGGGGCTTCTGAGTTCGCGCCCGCGCCAGGGCACGCGCGTGGAGGCGGTCAGCCGCTGGAACCTGCTCGATCCCGATGTGACGCGCTGGATGACCGAGCGGCCCTATTCGCACAAGATCTACCGCGACCTGTCGGAGGTGCGGCTGGCCATCGAGCCGATCGCCGCGTCACTGGCGGCGAAGCGGGCGACCAAGGCCGATATCAAGGCGATACGGGCCGGCCTGAACGGCATGCGCGATGATTGCGATCACCATGACCTGGCCTTGCTGGCCGATATCGATTTCCATGTCGCCATTCTGCAGGCGTCCGGCAATCCGTTCATCATCCAGCTCAAGGAACTGATTCATACGGCGCTGACCATTTCCATAGGCCTGACCAACCGTATTGCCGGACATACGGCCAGCATCCCCGCGCATGAGGCGGTACTGATCGCCATCGAGGCCCGCCAGCCGGAGGTGGCGGAACGCGCCATGCGGGCGATTATCTCGGAATCCCTGGAAATGGTGGATTCCCTCCAGCCGGAAACGGAAAATGTCGCGGAATAAGCCGCCGGTCAGGCTGCCCTCACCGCGCCGATGAATTCCACCGGGCGACCGAGCAGGTAGCCTTGCGCTTCCTCGCAGCCTTCCTCGCGCAACAGGCCCAGTTGCGCTTCCGTCTCGACGCCTTCGGCCAGCACCGGTATCTCCAGCGACTTGCCGAGCGCCAGGATGGCGCGGACGATGGCGCGGGCCTGGGCGCTCTTGTCGGCGTCCATCAGGAACGAGCGGTCGATCTTGATCTTGTCGAAGGGGAAGGAGTTCAGGGTGTCGAGCGAGGCGTAGCCGGTGCCGAAATCGTCGATGGCGATGGTGACGCCCAGGGCCTTGATCTGACGCAGCAGGTGCAGGGCGTGGGCCTTGTCGCCGATAATGGTCGATTCGGTGATTTCCAGCTCAAGCCTGGATGGAGAAAGGCCGGTTTCTATCAATATCTCCTGAACCGTTTCGATCAGGCTGATATCATTGAGCTGGACCGGCGACAGGTTGACGGCGATCTTGAGATTATTGCCCCAGCTCACCGCCTCGCGGCAGGCGGTGCGCAGCACCCAGGCGCCGATTTCGACAATGGCGCCGCTGTCTTCCGCCACTGAAATGAAATCGATCGGCGGGATGAAACCGCGCACCGGATGTTTCCAGCGGATCAGCGCCTCATAGCCGGTGATCTCACCGCTGACGACGGATTGCTGAACCTGGTAGAACAGGCGGAATTCATCGTTTTTCAGGGCGCGCAGCAGGTCCTTGGCGATGGCGTTGCGTTCGCGCGCCACCTCATCCATGGCGGCGTCGTAATAGCACAGGGCGCGTCCGGCTACGGTCTTGGCGCGCTGCATGGCCAAGTCGGCGTTATTAAGCAGGACTTCCCGCGTCTGACCGTCCTGCGGGAAGATGCTGATGCCCATATTGATGGTGAGGCTGATATCCTCTTCGCCGACGCGGATCGGCTCACGTGCGCAGTCATACAGTTTCTGCACGGCGTCGCGCAGGTCTTCCAGCCGGGTGAACCGGCGCATCGAATTGAATTCGTCGCCGCCGAAACGCGCCACGAGACGGCCATCGACATGGGCGTGATCGACCAGCCGGGCGGCCAGTTTCTTCAGCACCTCGTCACCGGTCTGATGCCCGAAGCGGTCGTTTATCTCCTTGAACTGGGCGATATCGAAGGCGACCATGCCCAGATATTCGCCGTTCCTCGCCGCGCGTGTCAGTTCGGCCTCGAAGGCGTCGTTGAAATGGGCGCGGTTGGGCAGGCCGGTCAGGGTGTCGTGACGCGCCAGATGCTGGATGCGCGCTTCGGAGGCCAGGCGTTCGGTGACGTCCTCGAAGGTGGTGACCCAGCCGCCTTCGGCCATGGGGCGATGCGAGATCGACATGACGCGATCCGGGAAATAATCCGAGACATAGGTGCCGCCGGCCGGCCGCGCGATCAGCTCGCGGTGGCGGGCATGGAAGGCCTCTACCATGCTCTCGTCCGGCAGCTCGGCTTTCTGGTTCATGATGGTGGTGAGCAGGGTGCGGAAGCTGACGCCGGGCTGCACCAGGGTTTCATCCAGATTGTAGAAATCGATGAAGCGGCGGTTGGCCAGGATCAGGCGCTCGTTGCGGTCGAACAGGCACAGGCCCATGGGCATGTTGGACAGGGCGGCGTCAAGATTGCGCGCAGAGGTTTCCGCCGCATTTTCCGCCGCCTTGCGTTCGGTGATTTCATGGGTGATGTTGGCGAAGCCGAGCAGTTTGCCTTCGCCGTCACGCAGGGCGCGCAGCAGGGTCTGGCCCCAGAAGGGCCTGCCGTCGGCCCGGCGGGCGGGGCCTTCCAGTTCGGCGCGGCCCTCGCGCTCGGCCTGTTTCAGCGCCTCGCGATAGCGGATAGGGAAGTCGGCGTCCACGGCGCAGACATCAGCATAGACGCGGCCGGTGATATCCTCGACGCGATAACCGTTATTGCGATCGCTGCCGGCTTTCCAGTCGGTGACGCGGCCTTGTGGATCGAGCAGGAAGATGGCGGTGTCTTCGAGGCCTTCCAGCAGGATACGGAAGCGGCGGTTGCTCTCGTCGCGCATCAGGTCGAGCCGGCGGCCGGAGATCACGGCGAAGGCGCACAAGGCCAGTACGGCGATGGCGGCGGAGGTGATGACCAGGGACATGGAACCGGGAGACAGCAACAGGCCGTTGACGGTGCGGGCCGGGTCCGGACGGATGGTGATCGCGCCCATGGCGGTGAAGTGAAGCGACACGATGGCCAGGGTGAGCAGGAGCGGCGCCATCCTGGCGGCCCAATGAATGCCGGGCCGGCGGCTTTTGACGGCCTTTCCGGACGGCTGGTTGGCTGCCCACATGGTGGCGGCGCTCAAGGTCAGGGCGAAGCCGATGGCCAGGGAAGCCAGGTCCGGCGCCCAGATGATCTGGCCGGGAATATCCAGCGCCATCATGCCGAGAAAGTGCATGGCCGCGATGCCCGCGCCCAGCACCGTGCCGCCGGCCAGGCTCGAATATCTGAAGCCGCGGCTGATGCCGATTTCGATGCCGCCGGCGCTAAGGCCTATGGCGCAGAGGAGGGACAGCAGGGTCAGGCGCAGGTCGTACCCGGTATTGACGCCGGGATTGAAGGCCAGCATGGCGATGAAGTGTGTGGCCCAGATGCCGAAACCGCCGGCGGCCCCCGCCGTCAGCACCCACTGCATCCGCTGCGTGCCCGTGGTGGAGCGGGCGCGTTCAATGGTCAGGATGGCGACGACAGAGGAAAAAATACAGACGGCAGCCGCCAGCAAGACCAGCTTCCAGTCGTGTTGATCCTTTAAACAGTAAAGAACTCTGTACATGCGTATCCATCGGATGGTTACCGGTATTTTACCGGTCGTTAAGCGTATTCATGACCGTTTTACCGGCGTATATGCGATATTATGACGCAATATGATTGTGATGACGTTAACTTGTCCGACGAATTACATCGTCAGGCGGCTGCCGCCGGTTGCGGCGCGATGTGGCCGCGTATCCAGCTGGCGAAGGCCTCGGCGCCCAGTTCGCCATTTCCGGCCACGGTAAAGCCGAGAAAGCAGGCCGTGTCGTCGGCGGTGAGCCGGTAGCCGTTGAGAGACAGGAACAGTTCGGTGGCGATCAATGCCGTGGCCAGGCTGGCGTCATGAAAGAGCTGTTCGTGAGCAAGGGCGTAACCGTAGCAGGCGGCCAGGCTGGCCAGATCGGTTGAGGCGCTTTCATTGAGGGCGCGGACGCGAGCGTGCATCAATCCGAGCGGACTGCGTTCCCGCAGGCCCGTCCGGTGGCCATGCCGTGCGGCCTGTTCGGCGTGGATGGCTTCGATCACCTCTTCGCGGATCAGGACGAAAGGCATCTATTTGCTCAGTTCGTGGACAGCGTTACGGCGCTTTTTCATCAGGTCGCGCGCCGTCTGCATCTGTTCGGCGAAGACGGGATCATAAGGCGACAAGGCATAACCGTCCGGCGTTTCGGTGAGAAAGACCGAATCGCCTTTATCGAGTTTCAGGCGGGTCAGCAGATCGCGCGGCAGGATGACGCCGAGCGAGTTGCCGATCCGGGTGATTTTCAGTTCCATGGCCGCCCCGATAATTGCGTTTCATTGGCAGTCTGGCCGCCAAACGTCAAAAATCCGTGTACGAACGCTTGTTGGAACGGTCTATTGCAGGCTCCCGTCGTCCCCCAGCGCCTTGTAGAGCGCCACGAGATTGGTGGCGCGCAAGGCTTGCAGACCGATCAGGGTCTGCTGCGAGGCATAAAGCGTGCGCTGGGCGTCTTGCAGGGTCAGGTAGCTATCCACGCCATTGTCGTAACGCGCCTGGGAAAGGGTGAGGCTGCGCTGCGCGGCGTCGGTGGCGGCGGTCTGGGCGTTCAGGCGTTCATCGATCCGCGCCCGCACGGCCAGGGCGTCGCTGACTTCGGAGAAGGCCGACTGGATGGCCTTTTCATACTGGGCGACGGCGATATCGCGGCTGGCCTCGGCGCTTTTCAGGCTTGCCGCATTGGCGCCGCCGGCAAAGATGGGGATCGAGATCGTTGGCACGAAACTCCAGGTGCCGTTGCCGGACTTGAACAGATCGTCGAGATCGGAACTGGACGAACCGGTCGAACCGGTCAGAGAGATACGCGGGAAGAAGGCGGCGCGCGCCGCGCCGATATTGGCGTTGGCCGATTTCAGGTCATGTTCGGCGGCCAGCACGTCGGGGCGGTCGAGCAGGACGTCCGAAGGCAGGCCGACCGGCAGGGCATCCGCCACCTGACCGGTTTGCAGGCCATCGGGCAGCCGGTCGGCGGTCAGGGGCGCGCCGGCCAGCAGGGTGAGGGCGGACTTGTCCTGGTCGATGACGGTTTGCAAACGGGCGACATCGGCGCGGGCGGTTTCGGCCAGTCCCTGAATGGCGGCGAGATCGAGATCGCTCAATACGCCGATCCGGGAGCGGCCTTCGGCGATGGTCAGGGCGTCCATTCGTGTGGCCAGGGTCTGTTGCGCCAGCCGGAGCTGATCCTGATCGGCGGCCAGGGTCAGCCATTGTGTGGTGACGGCGGCGATCAGGCTGATCTGCACGGCATTGCGGTTTTCACGCATCGAGAAGAAGCTTTCGACGGCGGCGTTTTTCAGCGAACGGACGCGGCCGAACAGATCGACCTCGTAGGCGCTGAGGCCCAGGCTGGCTGTGTAGTTCCGGCCGGCCTGATTGCGCGGATTGCTGATCGACGCGTCGATCTCAGGCAGCAGGCCGGCGCGGGTGATGCGGTATTGCGCCTGAGCCTTTTCGACATTGAGCGCCGCCACGCGCAGATCGCGGTTCTGTTCGAGCGCCAGGTCGATTGTCGCCTGCAGGCGCGGATCGGTAAAGAGGTCGCGCCATTTGACCGGTGCATCCGAGGGGGCAGGCGCTTCGACCGGCCATGCGGCGGCGATCGGCGGCGCAGGCTGGATATATTTCGGCGCCAGTGTGCAGGCCGACAGGGAGGCCGAAGCGGCCAGCAGCGGGATTATGGCAGCATGTCTCATTGGCGGCCCTCCTGTCTGGCAGCTTCCTTGGCGGCGATATCCTGTGGCAGGTTATCCATGCGGAACAGCTTTTGCACCAGCACGAAGAACAGCGGCACGAAGAAGATGGCCAGGAAGGTGGCCGAGAGCACCCCGCCGATCAAACCTGTGCCGATGGCATGCTGAGACGCCGATCCGGCCGAATTGGCCAGGGCCAGCGGCAGGATGCCGAAGGTGAAGGCCAGCGAGGTCATGATGATCGGGCGCAGACGGATGCGGACGGCTTCAAGCGTGGCGTCGAGCAGGGTGCGGCCTTCCTCGTGCAGAATCTTGGCGAATTCGACGATCAGAATGGCGTTCTTGGCGGAAAGGCCCATGGTGGCGAGCAGGCCGACCTGGAAATAGATGTCATTATCCAGCCCGCGGAACCAGGTGGCCAGCAGCGCGCCGAAGACACCCAGCGGCACGACCAGAATGACGGCGAACGGGATCGACCAGCTTTCATAAAGTGCCGCCAGCAGCAGGAAGACCACCAGTACGGACAGGGCGTAAAGCGCCGGGGCCTGCTGGCCGGATTCCTTTTCCTGCAGGGAGATGCCGGTCCATTCAAACCCGATGCCGGCGGGAAGCTGTCCGGCCAGTTCCTCGATCTTTTGCATGGCCTTGCCGTTGGACTGGCCGGTGGCGGCGGTGCCCTGAACCTCCATCGAACCGGCGCCGTTATAACGCTGGAGCTGCGGCGGGCCGAAGGTCCAGCGTGAGGCGCCGATGGCCGAGAATGGCACCATCGTGCCTTCGCTGTTGCGCAGGAACCAGCGATTGATATCGTCGGGCTGGCTGCGGAACTGGGCATCGCCCTGAACATAGACGCGCTTGATGCGGCCACGGTCGATGAAGTCGTTGACATAGGTGCCGCCCAGCGCCGTACCGAGCAGGGAATTGATGTCGGAAACGGCCACGCCCATGGCGCCGGCGCGGGTATTGTCGATGTCGAGCTTAAGCTGCGGCATGTCGTCCTGGATATTGGCGCGGACGTTGGAGAGCAGCGGCTCCTTGGCGGCCATGGCGACAAGCTGATCGCGCGCATCGGAGAGGGCCTCGTGGCCGACGCCGCCGACATCCTTCAGCTGCAGGTCGAAGCCTGACGCATTGCCGAGTTCGCGCACAGCCGGCGGAATGACCGGGAAGACGCGGGCCGTATGGATTTGCGAGAATTTCTTGTTGACGCGATCGACCAGGGCGAAAACCTTCATGTCGTCGCTATGGCGCTGCTTGAAGTCCTTGAGACGGACGAAAGCCATGCCCTGATTGCCGCCGGCGCCGGCGCCGCCGAAGCCCGCGACGGTAAAGACGTAATTGACCGCCGGGTCCTTCTGGTAAGTTTCCTGAACCTGCTTGAGCACGGCCACGGTCTTGTCGGTGGTGGAGCCGACCGGAAGCTGCACCTGGGTCATCAGGGCGCCCTGGTCTTCATCGGGCAGGAAGGAGGTCGGCAGGGTCATGGCCAGGCCTATGACGACGGCGATGATACCGGCGTAGACGAGCATGAACAGGCCCGGCTTGCGGATGATGCTCCTGACGGATTTCTGGTAGCGATGGGCGAAGACCTGGAAGCCGCGGTTGAAACCGCTGAGCAGGCCCTTGACCTTGACGTCTTCCTCCTGCGTCCCTTCCGGCGCGACGGTAATGCCTTCATGCGGCTTGGGGCGTTTCAGCAGGGTGGCGCAGAGCGGCGGAGTCAGCACGAGGGCGACGACCACCGACAGAACCATGGCCGAAACCAGCGTCACCGAAAACTGGCGATAGATGATGCCCTGCGTGCCGCCGAAAAAGGCCATGGGCACGAACATCGCCGCCAGCACCGAGGCGACGCCGATCAGGGCGCCTGTGATCTCGTCCATCGATTTCTGCGTCGCTTCGAGCGGCCCCAGACCTTCCTCGTGCATGACGCGCTCGACGTTTTCGACCACGACGATGGCGTCGTCGACCAGCAGCCCGATGGCCAGGACCAGGCCGAACATGGTCAGGGTATTGATCGAATAGCCGAAGACCGCCAGGATGCCGAATGTGCCGAGCAGAACGACCGGCACGGCGATGGCCGGAATAAGCGTGGCGCGCCAGTTCTGCAGGAAGACGAACATGATGATGAAGACCAGCGCAATGGCTTCGACCAGGGTTTTCACCACGTCTTCGATCGACAGCTTGACGAAATCGGTCGCATCGTTGGGGATGGCGTATTTGACGCCGGCGGGGAAGGAGGGTTCCAGTTCCTTGATCTTGGCCTTGACCAGATCGGCGGTTTTCAGGGCATTGGCGCCGGTCGCCAGGGTGATCTGCATCCCTGAAGCCGTATGGCCGTTCATGCGGGCGATATTGCCGTAGGATTGCGGACCAAGCTCGACGCGCGCCACATCGCGCAGGTAGACCGGCGTGCCGGCGGTGTTGTTCTTGACGATGACGTTTTCAAATTCTGCCGCGGTCTGGAACTGGGATTGCGCCGTAATGGTGGCGTTCAGCGCGGTATCGGGCGCGACCGGATCGGCGCCGATGCTGCCGGCGGACACCTGGGTATTCTGTGCCTTGATCGCATTCAGAATATCATTCGGCGTCAGGCTGAAACTGGCCAGTTTGTCGGCGTTGAGCCAGATGCGCATGGCGTATTGCGAGCCGAAGACGCGGGTGTCGCCGACGCCCTCGATGCGCGAAATGGGATCGTTGAGATTGGAGGCGATCCAGTCACCCAGGTCGGCGTTCGACAGGCTGTCGTCGTCGGTATAAAGGGCGATGGCCATCAGGGTCGAGCCGGAAGCCTTGCGGACGCGCAGGCCCAGGGTCTGAACGTCCTGCGGCAGGCGGCGGATGACCGAATTGGCCTGGTTCTGCACCTGGACCTGGGCGACATCCGGATCGGTACCCGCCTCGAATACCAGGGTCACCGAACCGGAGCCGGTGGAAGAGGTCGAGGTCATGTATTTCAGACCGTCAAGCCCGGTCATGCCCTGTTCGATGACCTGCGTGACCGAATCTTCGACCACCTTGGCCGAGGCGCCGGTATAGGTCGCCGAAACCGTGACCTGGGGCAGGGCGATCCTGGGGTATTGCTCGATCGGCAGGGTAAAGATGGCCAGGGCGCCGGCCAGCATGATGACGATGGCAATGACCCAGGCAAAGATGGGCCGGACGATGAAGAAACGCGATAACATAAGCGCTTTCCGAAAAGTGTAACGCACTTTTCGGATTAAAAAGCGCGTAAAATTAAAAAATTCTGGAGCTTTCCGGTCTGACTAAATCAGACCGGAAAGCTCCAGGTTATTGCTCCGTCGCGCCGGATTCAGCCGCCGGCGCGGGCTTGACCGGTGCGGCCTTGATCTCGCCCTGGTCCTTGAGCTTCATGGCGCCCTCGGCGATCACCTTGTCGCCGGTCTTGAGGCCGCTCAGCACCTGCCACTGAGCGCCCTGCATCTGGCCGAGCGTGATCGCCTGCTTGTGCGCCTTGTTGTCAGCGCCCGCCAGAAGCACGCTGGCCCCGCCCTTGGGATCGAGGACCACGGCGGCCTGCGGGATCAAGATCGCCTCTGAAACCGTGCCCTTGACGATGCGCGCATTGACGAACATGCCGGGCAGAAGCAGGCCCTGCGGGTTGGCGAAGACGGCGCGCAGGGTGACCGAACCGGTAGCCGGATCGACCGAAACATCGGAAAATTCAAGGCGTCCGGTTTGCGGATAGGTCGAGCCGTCATCTAGGGTCAGGGTCACTTCAGCATGGTCGGGCGCGCCCAGTTCGCCCGACATCAGAGCGCGTTTCAGCTTCAGCAGGTCGCTGGCCGACTGGGTGATATCGACATAGATTTTCGAGAGGTCCTGAACCGTGGCCAGCGCCGCCGTCTGGTTGGCGGTGACCAGCGCGCCCGGCGTGACCGTGGACTTGCCGATCCGGCCGGAGATCGGCGAGACGACCTTGGTGTAGTTGAGATTGATGCCGGCGGTCTGGACGGCGGCCTTTTGCAGGGCCAGTGTCGCGGCGGCGGTTTTCAGCGCCGTTTGCGCATCGTCGTAATCCTGCTGGCTGATGGCCTTGATGCCGATCAGCTGGGTATAGCGGTCGGCTTTCTGTTTGGCGGCATCGTAATTGGCCTGGGCCTGGGCCTGCTGGGCCAGGGCGCTGTCATAGGCGGCCTGATAGGTGGCCGGATCGATCTGATAAAGCGACTGGCCGGCCGAAACCTGCCCGCCTTCGGTGAACAGGCGCGCCTTGATGATGCCGCCGACCTGGGGGCGCACTTCCGAGACGAGGAAGGCGGAGGTACGTCCCGAAAGCTCCTGGGTCACATTGAGCGGCTGTGTGCTGACCACGACATAGCCGACGGTCGTCGCGCCGCGTCCTTTCGCCGTATCGTCTTTTTTGGCGCAGGCGGACAGGCAAAGCGCACCGATAAGGACAGCGGCGATCGCGGCGGGAACGGGTTTCAACATCAGGGGCCTCTTCTTACTGCCTGTCTTAACGCAGATGCGAACGAAATCCGGCGAAAATTTTACCGCCGGCCAGGATTTCACTGCGCGGACAGGGATATGGGAGGGCCATATAATCCACTTATGACTGAGATGTGACGAAATTACAGGCGCGACGGCAACAATTTATGCGGAAAAACGTAAAATCTGGAACCGTGTGCATTCTCTTGAACGATCCGGTCAGAATGCGGCCCGCTCTAAAAAGCGCTTGAAAACAGCATCATTAGGCCGCAAGACAAGAACGGTTTGCGCCGGGTACTCCAGGTTCGGCGCAGCTATATGGCCGGCCTGAGGACAGACAGATGAGCAAGACAGTTTTGGTGACAGGCGCGGATGGTTTTACCGGCGGTTACGTCACCCGCGATCTGGCTGCCCGTGGATACAGGATCATCGGACTGACGCGCCGCCCGATGGAAACGGATGCGTTTTCCCATTGCGCCGGACTTTACAGCGCCGATCTGCTGGATCAGGCGGCGCTTGAGGCTATTATCGGCGAGACGCGGCCGGATGCCGTCATGCACCTGGCGGCGATCAGTTTCGTGGCGCATGGTGACGCCGACGCCATCTACGCGACCAACCTCAACGGCACCCGCCATCTGCTCGAAGCCCTGAAGCGGACGCACAGGCCGCAAAGCGTGCTGCTGGCTTCCAGCGCCAATGTCTACGGCAATGCCACGCCAGGCGCCATATCCGAAGACGCCGTGCTGGCGCCGGCGAATGATTACGCCGTCAGCAAGCTGGCCATGGAGTATATGGCGGGTCTTTATCACGACGCTTTGCCGCTGATCCTGACGCGGCCTTTCAACTATACCGGCGTGGGGCAGGGCGAGAACTTCCTGTTGCCCAAGATCGTCAGCCATATCCGCCGGCGCGCGGAAAGCATCGAACTGGGCAATCTGGACGTGGCGCGCGATTTTTCCGATGTCCGGATGGTGGCCGAGGCCTATCGCCGTTTGACCGAAAACCCGGATGCCATAGGCCAGACAATCAATATTTGCTCCGGCGTGGCCCATACCCTGAATGAGGTTATCCGCATGGCCTGTGATATTGCCGGCCACGAGATAGAGGTGCGGGTCAACCCGGCCTTTGTCCGCGCCAACGAGGTCCGGGTGCTGCAAGGCAACCGCCGCCGGTTGGATGCCCTGGCGCCGGACCTGCTGGCCTATGACCTGACCGATACCTTGCGCTGGATGATCGAAGCGCCTTAATGTCAACTGCCAGTCGTTCCCTGATTTTTTGACGTCCCCTTTTCCTGCCGAGACTTTATGAAGACGCCTTCCCATCTGGAAAAAATCCGACCCGCGGAAACGGCGGATGCGCTTCTGGCGTTCTATGACGAACGTTTTTTGTGGTGCGCCTATAAAACCCTTCTGGGACGCACGCCGGACGAAACCGCCCTGCGCACCTACCTGCCGCTGCTGCGCAATGGCGAAGACCGCTGGGCCATCGTGCAGGATTTGTCGGCTTCGGAAGAAGGCCGGCGCTACGCGGCGCGCGGCGGTACGCCTTTCGCGGTGGTTCAGCCGAATCCGCTGCAAAAAGTTCTCCGCCGCCTGGGACGGATTCTGTTCCACCGGCTGGGATGGATCAGCGGTCCCCGGCGCTATACGCGGCTCGAAAACCGTATGGGGCAGGGTTTCGAGCAGGTGCTGACGCGGCTGGACGGCGGGCGTCTGACAGGGCAGGGCGGTGAAAAGGAGGCTCCGGACAGCCTGGCGTCGCAAATCGGCGATCTGAAGCGGCTGGCCAATCTGCCACCCTCGGCGCAGACCATCTATTATCGTTTGCGCGCCAGGGCGGCGTCGTTGAAAGGGCAGCGGGCCTGATGCGCGTTGTTCTCGATCTTCAGGGCGCTCAGGGCGAAAGCCGAATACGCGGCATCGGGCGTTACAGCCTGTCGCTTGCCGAGGCCATCGTGCGCAATCGCGGCGCGCATGAGGTGCGTCTGGTGCTGAACGGCATGTTGACGGACGGGATCGAGCCTATCCGGGCCGCCTTCGAGAACCTGTTGCCGCGCGAGCATATTCATGTGTGGCACGCCACGGCGCCGACTAATTCCGTTCATCCGGGTAATGAAGGACGGCGTTATACAGCGGAATGGCTGCGGGAGGCTTTCATCGCTTCGCTGGCGCCGGATGTCGTGCATATATCCAGCCTGTTCGAGGGGTTCGGCGATGATGCCGTCCACAGCCTCGGCCGCACGCCATGGACGGCGCCTACGGTGGTGACGCTTTACGATCTTATCCCCTTGCTGAAAGACAGCGGCTACGCACACCCGGATCCCGCTTTCGACCCTTTCTATCATGATCGACTGAACCATCTGCGCCAGGCCGACCGGCTTTTGTGCATTTCAGAATCGGCGCGTCAGGAAGCGATCAATCTGCTCGGTGCGGCGCCGGACAAGGCGGTGAATATCGGCGCGGCGGTCGATGATCGTTTTCGTCCGGTCGAGATCGGCGCGGATGAAAAGGCGGACCTGTTCAGCCGCCTGCGGTTGTCGCGCAAACTGGTCATGTATTCCGGGGCGACCGATGAACGCAAAAACCACCTGCGGCTGATAGAGGCCTGGGCGCGCCTGCCGGAAACGGTGCGCCGCCAGCATCAGCTTGTGATCGTTGGTAAGCTGCCGGACGCCCATTTCAACGCCTTCGCCGATCAGGCCCGGCGGTTCGGACTTGCGGAGCAGGATGTGGTCATCACCGGCCGTGTCAGCGACGATGATCTGCTGAAACTTTACAATCTCTGTACCCTGTTCGTGTTTCCTTCCCTGCACGAGGGCTTTGGTCTGCCGGTTCTGGAAGCTATGTCGTGCGGCGCAGCCGTGATCGCTTCCAATATCACCAGTCCGCCGGAAATCATTGGTCGCGAAGAGGCTTTGTTCGATCCTTATGATGTCGCGGCGATCGCGGCCTTGATGGAGCGGGCGCTGGGGGACGAGACGTTCCGCGCCAGCCTTAGCGAAAGCGGCCTTGCACGGGCAGCGACCTATTCCTGGGATATCACGGCGCGCCGGGCGATCGAGGCCATGGAACGGCTTCACGCCGGCAAGGCGGGTTTTTCCTCGCCGGGCGCCGATATGATCATCGAAGCGGCGGTAGATCATTTCGCCAATCGCGCCGGTCGGGAAACGACTGGATTTGTGGATATTGCGGCCAGTCTCGCCAAAACCTTTCCGGTGCCCGCGCCGCGGCAATTGCTGGTCGATATATCCGAACTGGCCATGCAGGACAGCCGCACCGGTATTCAGCGCGTGGTCCGCAGCATTCTCAGCGAACTGGTCGCCCGTCCGCCGCAGGGTTTCGTGGTCCGGCCGGTTTACGCCGGTACGGAGATCGAAGGCTATCGTTACGCCTCGCGCTTCATGCAGGATTTCCAAGGAACGGCGCCCCAGATGGAAGACACCTGCGTTGAGGTAAGGAGCGGCGATGTTTTTCTGGGACTCGATCTCCAGCATATAGTCGTCATGCGTCAGGCGGATATTTACCGCGAATGGCGGCGGATGGGCGTTGAAGTTCATTTTGTTGTCTATGACCTGCTGCCGCTCGTTCTGCCGGCTTTCTTCGCAGTGGAAATGCAGGACGCTCACCATAATTGGCTGAAGATTCTGGCTGAAATGGATGGCATTATCGCCATTTCCAGGGCGGTGGCCGATGAAACTGCTGAATGGGCCAAAACAAACGGTCCGGAGCGCCATAGGCCGCTGAAACTGGGCTGGTTCCACCTCGGCGCCGATATCGAGGGGTCGCGGCCAACCACCGGCCTGCCGCCGGAATCGGTATCTGTCTTCGAGGCCATGCGCGAACGCCCGACCTTTCTGATGGTCGGCACCCTGGAGCCGCGCAAGGGCTATGCCCAGGTCATAGACGCTTTCGATGCCCTGTGGGCGCAAGGCGTGGACGCCAATCTCATTCTGGTGGGCAAGCTTGGCTGGAATGTGGGCGCGCTGGTCGGCAAGGTGCGCGATCATCCGCAACGCCATGATAAATTGTTCTGGTTGGAAAACGTCTCGGATGAATTTCTGCAAAAGCTCTATGACAAGGCCGACGCCCTGATCGCGGCTTCGGAAGGCGAGGGGTTCGGCCTGCCGCTGATCGAGGCGGCACGGCACGACCTGGCCATTATCGCGCGCGACCTGCCGGTCTTCCGCGAGGTGGCCGGGGATCGCGCCAGTTTCTTTTCCGCCCATGACGGGGCGGGCCTGGCCGGACACCTGAAGGCGTGGCTGGCGCTTTACGCCGAGGGGGCCGCGCCGCATTCGGCCGGTATGCCGTGGCTGACCTGGGCGCAGAGCCGCGACCAACTGGTCGACGTGATCCTGGGCGGGAAATGGTACAAAACCTGGAAGTAACCTGAAAAGATGTGGCGCGCCATGCCGCGCCAGCCTATGACAAAAGCCTGATTTGCTATGGAGAATCCCAATGAAGAGCATCGCCATGATTCCCGCCCGGATGGGCAGCCAGCGTCTTGCCAAGAAAAACCTGGCCCTGATCGACGGCGTGCCGATGATCGTCCACGCCATTCGCAAGTGTCTGGCCACGGGTTTGTTCGATGAGGTGTGGGTCAATTCGGAGCATCCGGATTTCGGCCCGATCGCCGAGGCGGAAGGCGTGAAATTCCATCAGCGCCCGGAGGAACTGGGCAACAATAACGCCACTTCCGAGCAGTTCGTGCGCGAATTCCTGGAAAAGCACGAGTGCGATTACCTGTTCCAGGTCCATTCCATCGCGCCGCTGCTTTCGGTCGATGACGTCAAAAGCTTCGTCACCGAGATGAAGACCGATCAATATGATGCGCTGATGAGCGTGGTCGATGAGAATCTGGAATGCGTCTATGACGGCCAGCCGGTCAATTTCACCTTCGCCGAAAAGACCAACAGCCAGGATCTTCAGCCGGTGCGCCGCATCGTCTGGGCCGTGACGGCCTGGCGCCGGTCTACCTTCCTCAAGGCGGCGCAGGGCGGCGGTTGCGCCACCTACGCCGGGCGGGTCGGTTACAGCAGCGTCGGCCGCATGGCGGGGCATGTCATCAAGACGCAGGAAGACCTCGATATCGCCAAGGCGCTCTATCCGATCATCATCCAGGGCCAGAGCGCTTAAGCTCATGCTTGAGATCATAAGGTCCGCCAGCGCAACGGAGGCAGAGGCCGCCTGCGCGCGGACGCTCGCTCATGCGCTTGAGGAAGCATTGAAGGTCACATTGGGCCGCGTCAGCTTCATGGTGTCGGGCGGCAACACGCCGCGCCGGGTTCTGCCGCTGGTTCTGGCGGCGGACCTGGACTGGGGGCGCATCGACGTCTTCGCCAGTGACGAACGTCTGGTGCCCGTCGATCATCCGGATTCGACCGAGGGCATGGTGCGTGAGGTTTTCGCGGCGGCGGGAAAGCCCCTCAACTATCTCGGTTTCGGTGATGATCCGGCGCCGGATATTGCCCTCGGCCACTGGGAAGCCGCGCTGAAATCGGCGGCCTGGCCGGTGGCGGCGGGCTTTATTGGTATTGGAGAAGATGCGCATTTCGCCTCGCTCTTCCCCAATCGGCCCGAAATCACCAATCCGGACCTTTTTGCCGCCGCCGTGCCCGAAACACCGCCGCACAGACAGGCCCGTCTGACCTTGGGACGCGGGGCTTTCGCGCGGGTGGAACGGCTGACCCTGGTGGTGGCGGGCGAGGCCAAGCGCCGGATTCTTCAATCCAGTCTGGCCCCTGCCGCCGATCCGGTAAATTTGCCGGCGGCCCGGATTGGCGAATATAGCCACGCTATGGCTTTCACAGTCTGACGGAACCAAAAAATGGCGCTCAAATTCATCGATACAGTCAACGAACAGCTTGAAAGCGATGACCGGTTGCGCGCCGATACGTTGAGCTGGTGGCGCTGGCGCAGAGGTAAAGAAGAGGTGCCTGTGGCACAGGCCTTCATGTCGATCTTTGCCGAATTTGCCGAATTCCGCTCCTTGGCCTGCTACCGCTTCATCCAGGCGGGAGCCAATACGGATACTCCGGCCTTTAAGCATTTGGCCAATGATCTCTGGCTGGTTTGTGACGATATCGGCGGGGGACTGCGCATCCAGCATGGCAGCTCAACCTATCTTAATGCCCAGTCCGTTGGAGAGAACTGTCATATCAACCAGAACGTGACGGTCGGCTCGTACAAAGGTAATAAGCCCATCATAGGCAATCGTGTTACCATCTACACCGGTGCCGTGATTACCGGCGGGGCGGTAATCGGGGATGATGTGGTCATCGCGCCGAATGCTTTTGTCAATTTCGATGTGCCGGCCGGTAAAAAGGTGTTGGCGCCGCGCTCGATCATGAAATGAGAGGGCGTGAAAGCAAACCTGCTGATAAAATCCATCATCCCTTGCAATAAGGGAAATGAGTGAATTAATATCGCTGGAAGGGGAGTTGCCGTCTTTGCTAATGCGGGTTGACCTGTTACAGGAGCGGGTCTGATCGCGCCTGCCCACCTACCGCTAACATTTTGGAGACCTTGCTTGACAGTCAGCAGAGACGAAATCATCCGTATGGCGAAACAGCTGATTGATGATCGTGAAAAGCCGAAATTCATTCCTGGCGAAACCTATATTCCGCCATCGGGCAAGGTTCTGGATGGCGACGACTGCGCAAATATGGTCGATGCCGCCCTTGATATGTGGCTCACCGCCGGCCGATTCGCTGATTCGTTCGAGAGTGAGCTGGCGAGCATCTTCGGCCGCAAGCTGTCCAAGCTGACCGTTTCGGGTTCGGCGGCCAATCTGCTGGCCTTTTCTACTTTAACTTCGTGGAAGTTAAAAGATCGTCGCATTCTGCCCGGTTCGGAAGTGATTACCGTGGCCGCCGGGTTCCCGACCACCGTGGCGCCGATCATCCAGAACAACTGCGTGCCGGTGTTCGTCGATGTCGACCTCGAAACACACAATGTCAATGTCGATGCCCTCGAAGCCGCGATCACCGACAAGACCCGCGCCGTCATGATCGCCCACAGCCTGGGCAATCCGTTTGACGTTCAGCGCGTGGCGGAAATCTGCAAGGCCAACAAGCTTTATCTGGTCGAAGACTGCTGTGACGCTTTTGGCGCCACGGTTGGTGACAAGGGCGTCGGCACCTTCGGTGATCTGGCGACTCTCAGCTTCTATCCGGCGCACCATATTACAATGGGTGAAGGTGGTGCCATCCTGATGGACAACATGATGCTGGCCCGCATCTGCGAATCCTTCCGCGACTGGGGCCGCGACTGTTACTGCAAGCCGGGTCAGGACAACACCTGTGGCAAACGTTTCGAGTGGCAACTCGGCGAACTGCCGTACGGTTATGATCACAAATATACCTACAGCCATCTCGGTTATAACCTGAAGGTTTCCGACATGCAGGCGGCTGTCGGCCTGAGCCAGCTAAAGAAGCTCGATGGTTTCGTTCAGGCGCGGCGCGACAATTTCGACGGCTTGACGAAGCGGATGAAGGCGGCGGGCCTGGAAGACTATTACCACCTGCCGCATGCCACGCCAGGCACCAACCCGTCATGGTTTGGCTTCCTGCTGACCCTGCGCGACGGCACGGGCATCAACCGTACGGAACTGGTGCGGGAGTTGGAAAACCGTAAGGTGGGCACGCGTTTGCTGTTCGGCGGCAATCTGGTGCGCCAGCCGGCTTTCAAGGACGTCAATTTCCGCGTCCATGGGGAACTGACGGTCACCGAGAAAATCATGCACGATTCCTTCTGGATCGGTGTCTGGCCAGGCATTGATGATGCCCGCATGGACTATATGGTGGAAACCCTGGCATCGGTGACGAAGGCGCTCGTAAAATGAAAGCAGTGATTTTGGCCGGCGGCCTGGGGACACGTCTCTCCGAAGAAACCTCGACGCGACCGAAGCCGATGGTTGAAATCGGCGGACGGCCGATTTTGTGGCACATCATGAAGTCTTATACCGCCCACGGCATTACCGACTTCATCATTTGCCTGGGTTATAAGGGATACCTGATCAAGGACTTCTTCGCCAACTACGCCACCCATATGTCGAACGTGACGATCGACATGCGCAAGGGCGAGATCGAGGTTCATGAGGCCAGGCATGAACCCTGGCGCGTCACCCTGATCGATACGGGTGAAAATACCCTGACGGGGGGGCGCCTTAAGCGTGTACGCCATCTGCTCGATGATACTTTCTGCATGACCTATGGTGATGGCGTCGGTGACATCGATATCGCGGAGTCCATTCGTTTCCATAAGGCGCATGGTCTGCAAGCGACTGTCACGGCCGTGGCGCCGCCGGGCCGGTTCGGTATTCTTGATCTGGCCGATGACCGGGTAACAGGCTTCGTCGAGAAGCCGCATGGCGAAGGCGGACGCATCAATGGCGGTTATTTCGTTATGGAGCCATCGGCGCTGGATGGCATAGAGGGCGACCACACGACCTGGGAACAGGAGCCGATGCGTAATCTGGTCGCTGAAGGGCAGATGGCGGCCTTCCTGCACGACGGCTTCTGGCAACCCATGGACACTTTACGCGACAAGGTACATCTGGAAGAACTATGGGCTTCAGGTAAGGCGCCGTGGAAGGCTTGGCAATGATAGCGCCTTCGCAACCGGCTATTTTGGATGCCACACTGAATGTTGTTACTGGTGAAATTCGGATAGTGCTGGGCACTATTCCGACCTCTGCCATGTTGCTGGGGGATGGGCAGTTTTATGAACTGGCCTGCACCCCGATGGAGGACGGTTGTGAGCTTTTGGGGCATATAACCTCTTCGAAGGTATTGCCTCAAACTGGTCGCGTACTTGTCTGCTTGGAAGACAGATGGCTTGAATTAAACGTTTCGTTGCGCCATGTGCCAGAAGCTGTCCATACGCCAGGTGTTGTGCTTAGCATTTGTATTCCAACCTTTAACCGATCTGCGAGGGTTGTCGAAACTGTACGGAATATTCTGAAAAGTGATCTGCAGACGATTGAAGTCGTAGTTTGTGATAATGCTTCAACGGATGAAACAGTCAAACAACTGCGCGCCATTGAAGATGCCAGACTGAAAATTTATGTAAACGATCGAAACTGGGGGCCAATACGTAATTTTAACCTGGCACTCGCACTCGGTCGTGGTGAGTATGTTCTGCTGCATTCGGATGAGGATGCCGTAAAACTTGAAGCGCTTGGTGAATTTGTCGAATTTTTATCGACAAATTCAAATATTGGCGCAGGCCTGACATCTGTTACCGGGTCGCGCGTTTCGCGGGTGACAAGAATATTGTCGGCTGGTGCTGAAGCTCTCAGAGGTACAGCGCTTGGTTTCTCTTATCTGGGTGGATTTTTTTATAAACGTAATCTTTATAACGCTGCTCAGTTTTTCAATGCGTATGATGATCCGGCATTCCTTTATCCTTTCGAGGCTATTGCCTGGTTACTGGCCGGTATTGCTGATTTCTGTTTTTACGCGCCTGTCGTCGTAGAGCGTGGACGTAATGATACAAGTTTTTTCCCGCGTATAGACGGTCGCCATTTCAATCATCCTGTAAACCTTGTGGCACAATATCAAATGCGGTGCCGGTATTTTGAAATGGCGGCGCGCGATCTTATTGACGCGGCGGACTATAATGTCGCAGCGGCGAATTTTCGGGCTATGATGCTGCGGCAAAATTTTATCCTGTGCTATAGTATGCCAACGGATGAAATGCTGGAATTATTACAAGTGCTTGTGCACAACGCGCCAGAAACACTGGATAGCGTTATTGTTCATTCATTCGCCTTTCAACTTATGGGTAACATTTCAAACACTATTGGCGAAGATGCGACCTTATGGTTGAAGAAAGCTATAGAAACCGATCCACAAAATTCGACTGCGGCTTTTCAGTTGGTTGATACTTTCAGCTTAAAAGGCGAGACAGAGGCAGAAGCACGGCTTTATTCGCAAATCATTGAAAGTACACCTAAGCGCTGGGCTTTTCTTGCGCAGCTTATTGTTCCTCTACAGGAGCGAAAACGCAGCGTGGAATTAGAGCAAGTTAAGGCCTTGCTTTTGCGGGATGATATGATGACACCGGAATACATTCTCAAGCAATTTCTGGTTCAATAGGATAGCCATGCGAAGTTCTGCTTCCCCAACCGCAAACAAACACTTCTGGAACGGCAAGCGTGTCTTCCTGACCGGCCATACCGGTTTTAAGGGGAGCTGGATGAGCCAATGGCTGTGCGACATGGGCGCAATCGTGCGCGGTTATGCGCTGGAACCACAGCGCGACCAGATGCCGGACGGTTTTTCCGCTCTGTTCGATGAACTGGGTCTGTCTGACCGTCTGGAACACCAGATCGGCGATGTGCGCGATCTGGCGACACTCAAGGCAGCCATGCAGGCCTTTTCGCCGGAAATCGTTATCCACATGGCGGCGCAGCCCTTGGTGCGGCTATCCTATCGTGAGCCTGTCGAAACCTATGCTACCAATGTCATGGGTACGGTGCATGTGTTGGATGCCTGCCGCACGCTAAAGGATCTGAAGACAGTTCTGATCGTTACTTCGGACAAGTGCTACGAAAACCGCGAGCAGATATGGGGCTACCGTGAAAGCGACGCCATGGGCGGTCACGACCCTTATTCCAACAGCAAGGGCTGCGCCGAACTGGTGGCCGCTGCCTACCGTAACTCCTTCTTTAACCCGGCAGATTATGACAAACACGGCGTCGTCGTCTGTTCGGGGCGCGCTGGTAATGTCATCGGTGGCGGGGACTGGAGCGGCGACCGCCTGATCCCGGACGTGGTACGCGCCTATTGGGCCGGTGAGGCTGTCGTGATCCGCAATCCGAAGGCGACACGGCCATGGCAGCATGTCATCGATCCGCTCAGTGGCTATCTGCGCGTCATTGAAGCCAGTTATGAAACACCCGCACTGACGGCTGGCGGCTGGAATTTCGGACCTGGCGATGAGATGAACCTGACGGTGGCCGATGTGCTTGGCCTGCTCAAGCCGGAGTTGGGGGAACAGTTTAACTGGCGTATCGAAGCTTCTGCCGATCAGCCGCATGAGGCCCACCTGCTTAAACTGGATTGTACGAAAGCGCGTGTCCGGCTGAACTGGGCGACGCATTTCGATGCGGCCAAGATGGCTGAAATGACGGCGGCCTGGTACCGCGAAGCTGATCCGGCGCGCCGCAAGGCGCTGGCGGCCGAACAACTGACCCCGCTTATTTCGGCTTAGCGGCCCATACCTCTTTCAGCCCGGCTTCGAGGGAAATCCGCGGTGTCCAGCCCGGCACTGGCGCGAAGCCTTCATAGGGAGCCATGATTTCACGATCACGATAAGGGCGTTTACCCCAGTCGATGGAAAGGGGGGCGCCGATAATGTCCTCAATCAGGGCAGCGATATCCTGTAGCCGTCGTGGTTGCCCGGAAGCGACACCATAAACCTCGAACTGACCGTGCGCTAATCCGATGGCGCGTTCAGCGGCCATGACCACTGCGCGCGCCGCATCCTCGGCATGCACTAGGTCCATTTCCTGCTCGCCGGGCGACATGGCCAGAGGCATGCCGGTGATGGCGCAGTCCAACATCAGGTCGATGATTTTGCGGCGTGTGTCATGCGGGCCGTAATTGTCATAGAGTCGCAGGCCTACGACGGTCAAGCCCTGCACGACATAGGCCTGGAGCAGATCTTCCAGGGCTTGTTTGGTGCCGGCATAGAAATCAAAGGGCACGTAGCCGCCATGCCCGCCGGCTGTTTGCCAACTGGACCCGCAGGTCACCATGGCGCCATGGCCCTGATCGAGCAGGGCGCGGGCGATCAGCGAGGGCATGAGCAGGTTGGCGTCGATCATACGGCGGATGCCGTCCGCCTTTTCGTTGGCTACGACCGTGGCAGCCATGTTGATGCACACATCCGGTCTCAGATCGAGCATCGCTTCGTAAAGACCATCGAAATCCGCCGCCAGCGGAACCGATACCACCTGGCGCCCTGCCGGCCGCGCTTCTAGCGCCTGCCGACGGCTGTCCGGCCGTTCCAGATTATGGACCTCATGGCCAGCTTCGATCAGTTGCCAGGCAACATGACGGCCGAGGAAACCCGTGCCGCCTGTCAGTAAAATCCGCGCCATGTCTCGTCCATCCGGTTATCAGTTTGCCTGTTGTTTGGCGCGGTTCGGACCCGGTGGCAAGCGCGCTTATTTCTGCCGGTTGGGGTTGGTAATGCTCAAAAGGGATGGCATAAGCGGCAGACTCCAGATTCTTCAAGGCGAATATCCATGACCAAGCCCCGTGTCCTGATCAGCAATATCATGATGTTGAATGAGCGTCCGCGTTTCGACGCCAGGCTGAAGGAGATGGGCTATGAGCCGGTCTGGGCCACGGTCAGCCAGTTTCTTGACGAGGCCGCGTGTCTTGAGCTTGTCGGCGAAATCGACGGCTGGCTGGCCGGCGACGACCAGATCACCCGCAAGGTGCTGGAAAAAGCCCTGCCGCGCCTGAAGGTCATCGCCAAATGGGGCACCGGCATCGACAGCATCGACCGCGTGGCCGCCGCCGACCTGGGCGTGCCGGTGAAGAACGCGCCCGGTGCTTTTGCGCACGCGGTGGCGGAATATGCCATTGGCCTGATCCTGATGGCCAACCGCCAGCTTGGCACGGTGGATCGCGCCATCCGCGCCGGCCAGTGGCCCAAGCCGCGCGGCCGCGAACTCAATGGCGCAACGCTCGGCATGATCGGCTACGGCGCTATCGGCCGCCGCATCGGCGAACTGGGCATCGGCTTTGGCATGACCGTCATCCATCACGATCCGTTCTCGGCGGAGTCGCTCAGTGTCGATGAAATCGCCGCGCAATCCGATGTGGTGTGCATCGCCTGCGCTCTGACGCCGGAAAACCGTGGCATGATCAACGCGGACTTCCTCGGCAGAATGAAATCGTCGGCCCTGATCTGCAATGTGGCGCGCGGCCCGATCGTCAAGGAAGCCGACCTGATTGCCGCGCTTCAATCTGGCCGCATCGCCGGCGCGGCGCTGGACGTTTTCGAGCAGGAGCCGCTGCCGGCAACAAGCCCGTTGATCGCCATGGATAATGTGGTGCTGGGGTCGCATAACGGTAATAATTGCATCGGCGCGGTCGAATATGTCCATCAGGTGACGCTCGATAATCTGGCCGCCGGGCTGGCATAAGGCCTTGGCGGGAAAACGCTGGTCTTTCACGGATGGCGCGCACCCGGCGCAAATTCTGGGGCGCGGATGGGCGGTGCCTTCGGATATCGGCCTGTGGAATGACGGCACCAGCGCCACGCTACGGCTGGGGGATATAGGCCCCGCCAATGTCCCGGTCACGCTTTCGATCGAGGGGCAGACCTTCTGCCACCGGCAGCGGGTTCAATTGTTTGCCGGCGAGGCGCGGCTGGCGGAATTTATCCTGCCGCAAGGAACGGAGCGGGGGCTGGCGATTCCGCCAGGCGTGCTGATGCCGGATCAATCATTGCGGCTGGAGTTTCCCGACGCGGATATACCTTATAATATCGGTTTCAATGACGATCGTCGTACCCTGGCCCTGAAATTGACGGGGCTGGAGTGGCGGCCGGTGGAGGTACCGCCGCGAAAGGCCCCGCGCCTGTTCGGCCGGTTCATTGTACGGGCCGCGCCCGGCATATTGCGTATCTGGGGACGGGGGAAAGCGCCTGACGCCCGCTTTCGCATCAATGGCGCTCAGGTTTTCAGTTGTCCGGTTTCCAGCGGTGAAACTTGGTCGGTGTGGCTGGCTGTATCGCCGGCGCAGGCCTGTGCGCCGCGCCTGAATTTGGATATATGTCAGACGACGGATGCAGACATTCAACTGGCCGGTATCGAACAGTTCGCGGCCGATGGCGGGGATGCCGGCGGATTGCCGATTCTGCTCCACACGGCGTACAAGCCTTATGACGGCGATGTGCGGGAGATAGCGGAGACGCCGGCGTCATTTATCGAGCGCGCGGAGCGGCGTCTTTATGCGCTGACGCCGCGCCACGCCGTATCCTTGCCGGGCTTGCCGGTTGAGCCGTCACAAGCCCTGCCGCCAGCCGTGCCGTCGCCGGAAGAGCGTGTTGCGGCGCAGGTCACCTATAACGCGGCGGCGCGGCTTTTGCGGATATGCGTGACGGTCAGTCTCATAACGGAAGAGGTCCGCATACGGGACGATAACGGCGTCGAACTGGCCAGGGTCCGGTCGCGGGGGGAGGCGGCGGAAGCGGCGGTCATCTGTCCGGCGGACGCCCTGCCGTACCGTTTGATAATCGAAAGCCATGGCGCGGCGGGCCTTATCGATGAACGAACCATCTCCGGCAGCGATATCCAGCCGCTCGTGGCGGAGGTGGCCGTCATCGCCCTGAGCGCCACGGAGATGACCGGCGCTTTCTGGGCCGGTGCCGGGCAGGCGAATGACTGGCGGCTCGTTTGTGATGGCGCGTCTCTTGGCGTGGCGCGCGCCGGTGACGGCATGATTGTGGAAGGCGTGCCGGTAAGGGCCATCCCGTTTCGCGTGCCGCTGCCGGATCGTGATATCCGGCCCGCGCATGGTGCGGCGCCCGGAGACGGGATTTTCCTGATGGCGGCGGATAGGACGTCTGCGATACCGGTGCAGCGCCCGCTGGCCTTGTCACGGGTGCAGTTGAAAGGTCCGCGCCGACCATCGTCGGAACTGGCGGCTCTTCGGGATAAGCACAGGGGGCAGGCGGCCTGGATCATTGGCAACGGGCCGAGCGTCCGGCTGGACGATCTGGCGGCGATTCCGGCCGGGGACGTGGTGTTTGCCTTCAACCGTTTTTACCTCAGCTATCCGGATCAGCCCCTGCGCGAAACCTATGTGATTTCCGCCGATGCCCAGATGATCGACGACTTCGGCCAGGAAATGATCGGGCGGTCGGACGGCCTGCCCCTGTTTTGCCGTCCGCGCGACGCTCTGTCTCATTTGCACGGCCGTTTTGTCGCTCTGACGCCGGGGGACAGCCATCTGCCGGTTTTTTCAACCGACCCGGCGCATTTTGTCTCGGTGGGCGGGTCTTCGGTTTTCGTGGCGCTGCAAATGGCCTGGTATATGGGCCTGCGCGATATAAGGCTTTACGGCATGGACTATAGTTTCAATATGGTCCTGAACCATGATCCGCGATATGCGGGACTCGTGGCGGTCAATGACGGCAATCATTTCATCGAAAATTATCGCGGCGACCGGCCCTGGTATCCGCCGGCCTGGGGCGATATCGCCACGGGGTTCCTCAATGCGCGCATCGCTTTTGAGCTGGATGGAGGACGTATCGTCAACGCCACGCGCGGTGGCCGTCTTGAAACATTTCCGCGCATGAATTTCGACGAGATCACGATGTCAGGCGCCAAACCCTGAGCGCGGATGAATATCGAACAATTGCAACTATTTGTGACATTTGCCGGCGGATTGCATCTTTTCAAAAAAACGGATTGCACCGGTGAGCAAGCTAAGTTACCTCCTCCGGCAGGAACAGGTTGCGGTATGCCTACATAGGGTTGTGCTGGAAGGCGCGCTGGCATCCGGCAGTGGCCTTTTTACATGACAGATGGTCGTGTGCTGCGTAAGGTGGACTGGCGGGCGGGGGCCTGATCATGGGGCCTGATCATGCAGGGCAAGTGTTTTTTGAAAGACGTTGATAGAATGAGATTTGGGATTATCGGTTACGGCAAGATGGGGGAAATTCGTCATGAAGCGGTCAGGAAGACCGGTATTGGCGAGGTTGTGGCCATTTACGGTTTCGGGCCGGACAAGGTGCCGGAAGACCTGCGCGTCGATAGTGTGGACATCATCCTGAATGATCCGACCATCGATGCCGTCTTTATCTGCTGCGTCAATTCGCTCAATCAGGAAATGACCATCCGGGCGCTCAAGGCCAACAAGCATATCCTGTGCGAAAAGCCGCCCGCCTTCAATGCCGCCGGTGTCGAGGAAATCCGCAAAGTCGAGGCCACAACCAACCGTGTGCTGATGTATGGCTTCAACCACCGCCACCACGGCGCCGCCGTGAAGATGCGCCAGATCGTGGACAAGGGCGAGCACGGCCGTATCCTGTGGATGCGCGGGCGCTACGGCAAGTCGGTGGATGAAAACTACCTCAGCACCTGGCGCGCCGACCCGAAGCTGGCCGGCGGCGGCATCCTGCTCGACCAGGGCATCCACATGCTCGACCTGTTCATGTATCTCGGTGGCGATTTCGATGAGATCCAGGCCATGGTTTCCAGCATCTACTGGAATATCCCCGGCATCGAGGATAATGTCTTCGCCATGTTCCGCAACTCGAAGACCGGCATGGCGGCGTCCCTGCATTCCACCATGGTCCAGTGGCGTCACCTGTTCTCGCTCGAAGTCTTCATGGAGCGTGGCTATATGGTGCTGAACGGCTTGAAAACCTCGTCCAACTCCTATGGCGCGGAACAGCTTGTCGTGGCGCGCAACCGCAGCCATGCGCCGGCCGCCACCTGGGCGGAAGAATCGTCGGAAACCTTCGAGACGGATACGAGCTGGGAGCGTGAGGCGCAGATTTTCGCCGACTGGATCCGGAACGGCGAACCTGAAAGTCATGGCGGCGATTCCCTGAGCGCGCTGCGTGTCATGCGGGTGATCGATGCGGTCTACGCTCAGGAAAAGCATACGGCGCCGCAACTCTATTCGCGTCTCAATGCTGACGCCGACGCCTGATTATAATTTAAAGTCCCAAGGAGATAACCATGTCTGCCGATACCGCCGCCCCGGCCAATGCCGATGCCTTTCTCGCTCCCTATTTCGAGCAATACACCAAGCTGATGTATAATGCCGAAGTGGCCGCCAATATCCAGAAATTCGCCGACCTGGCCCTGCAGGTGCGCGCCAATGGCGCCAAGATGATGTTTTCGGGCAATGGCGCCTCGGCCTCATGCGCCGAACATGGCGCGACCGATTTCACCAAACAGGGCAAGGTGCGCGGCGTGACCTTCCACGATCCGAACCTGATGACCTGCTTCGCCAACGATTTCGGCTTCGATCACTGGGTCGCCAAGGCTGTCGAACACTATGCGGATGATAATGACGTCGTAGTCCTGATCAGCGTTTCCGGCACCTCGCCGTCGGTCGTCAACGCGGCGAAATACGCGAAAGAGCGCGGCCTGAAGGTTGTTTCCTTCACCGGCCGTTCGAGCGATAATCCGCTGAAGCAGCTGTCCGATATCGCCTTCTGGGCTGACTCGGACGCCTATAACGTCGTGGAAAACCTGCATGGCATGTGGCTGACCGGCACGATCGATTATGTCATCGGCAAGTCGGTCTATGAAACCCGCGCCTACGAACTGAAGTAGGTTTTGGTGAGCTATCTGCGTCAGGACCGTTCGCCTCTGGGTGCCGTGACACTCGGAGGCGACACCGTGCCCGCGTCATTATCCGATGCCTATGCGGCAATGGCGGTGGAAATCGGCCGCGATCCGCAACGATGGGGGGCGTGGAAACTGGGCGGCACCAATTATGGCAGCCAGGCCGCTTTCAATGTCACGCGTGGCTATTTCGGCGCCATCGACCGCTCGGAAATCCTGTCACAGCCGTCGATTGCGCCAGGATTTGCACTCTTCGAGGTCAAGGGGGAGGTCGAGGTTGCTCTGCGCATAGCGGCGGACGGGCAAGGTTTCGATGCCTGGTGCATCTGTCTCGAAATGCCGTCTTCACCGATCACCAACCTGCCCGAGGCCGGTGTGGCCGCGCTGGTGGCCGATCGCTGTGCCGCCGGTGCGCTCCTGCTGGGCGCCGAAAAGCCGGTAACCAGCCTGAGTGAAACGGAAAACGCGCGCTTTACGCTCGAAATCGATGGCGAGGCCGTCTCTGTCGGCACCCTGGCCGATCTGGTCGCGTCGCCCGCCGCCTGTCTGGAGGATTTCCTGACGCTTGCGGCTGAAACGGGCTTCCAGCCGAAGGCCGGAGACTGGGTGGCGACGGGCGGCATTACCAAATGTATCGCTTTCAAGCCAGGCGCGCATGTCTGCGTTCTCTTTAATGAAGATGTCGTGCTTGATTTCACGGCCAGCCTGACGGGCGCATAGATGGACGACAAGACGATACAGGCCGCGCTCGAAACCGTTCTGCGGGAAGCCATGAGCCTGGCGCGCCAGGCGCCGCCCAGTCGCGCCGATTTCAAGGCGGCGCAGGATTACGTCACCGATGTCGATCTCGCCGTGGACGCTTTTCTCGCTGAAAAACTGGCGGCCTTGACGCCGGGCACACCTGTGCTCAGCGAGGAGCGCGCGGTCGAGGAAACGGGTGAGCTGGATGGCTACTGGATCGTTGACCCCATCGACGGCACCATGAATCTGATGTGCCGGCTTCCGTTTGTCGGCATTTCGGTGGCGCTGGTTGACGCCCAAGGACCGCGTATTGCCGCGGTAGCGTCCGTGGCCGATGGAGTCATCTATTCGGCGGCGCGCGGACAGGGCGCTTTCCGCGACGGCGTGAAACTCGATCTGTCGCAGGCCAAGGCCAGTGAACTGATTGTGCTCTCCACCGGCCTGCTCGATGCGCTGATGGCCGGACATGTCGAAGCCTATGCCGGAATGCGCAAGATCGGCAAGATTCGCAATCTCGGCGCTCAGGCGTTAAACCTCTGCTTTGTCGCGGGCGGTGGCTTGGCGGCGGTGGCCTCCATTGAAGCGAAAGTCTGGGACGAAGCGGCCGGCGGCCTGATCGTGCGCGAGGCCGGCGGTATCTGGACAGCGGCCTCGGACCACGCCAACTGGCGCTCGCCGTCGCAAATGATGACGATCCGGCAACAACGCAGCCTGGCGGCGCATCCACGGACCGCCGAAATGGCCGGGAAAGCGCTTAAGCCTGTTTTTATCTAAAAGCAGGTAAAAATATAGCGCTGATTTGGTATAAGCAAATCAGCGCTATAAGCAATTCATCCAAACTAAATTTTGAGGTCATGAAGGCAGGTGTTTATCCGCGCCAAAGCCTGTCTATGCCGGAAGCGTCTGGGAAACAGGCAGAGCGGCTTTAAAATCCCAATCCTTGGTTTCACCAAAAAAAAGTTGCGTGCCGCCGCTGAGGACAATGAGCTTGTTGCAAGTATTTTTGATAAGATTGAAATTGTGACTGCCGATGACGAGACAGCGCGACTTGTTCAGGATTTCCTTCATGCGCTCACTGGCCTTTTTCATAAAGTCGGCGTCGCCCGTGCCCAGCCATTCATCCATAATCAGGATATCAGGTTCAAGTGTGGTGGCCACGGAAAAGACTAATCGTGCCGCCATCCCGGTTGAATAGGTTTTCATCGGCAGGTCGATATAAGCGCCCAATTCAGAAAAATCGATAATCTCATCCATTTTGGCGAGTATTTGCTTCGTCGTGAAGCCTCTCATGCGCCCCATGGTAATAATATTTTCGCGGCCGGTAAGCGCGCGATCCTGTCCAAGGCCAACATCAATCATGGAGGATGTGCGACCGTTTATCTGCACGCGGCCGCGATCCGGTTCGTAGATGCCGGCGATCACCTTCAGCAGGGTGGTCTTGCCGGCGCCATTATGGCCGATGATGCCAAGCCGATCGCCTTCATCAAGGGAAAAGGTAATTCCGGAAAGAGCCTTGATGTGGATGATATCCTTGCCATCCTTTAGAAGCTTTCCGCCCACAGCAAAGCTGGCAAGGGTGTTTCTCAGCGACTGGGCACGGATGGAGTAAATGGGATAGGCGAGTTCGACAGAATTCAGACTAATGATTTCGGACATGAATAACCACCTACAACCAGAAGGGAATACGGCGTCGCCAGATGCCGAAAACAATAAACCACATGACTATACCGGAAAACATGGTGATCAGGGCCAGTGTCCAGCAGTGAGCGGGCGCCTCCTTGCCAAGCAGGGGAGATCTTATAATTTCAACCAATCCATAAAATGGATTCCATTCAGCGTATTTCGCCCGGTTGGAATGGAGTTGATCCATACGCCAGAAAATCGGGGTCATGAAATACATGATCTGAGCCAGGTAAGGCAAAAGGTAGCGCATATCCCGGAAACGCGCCGCCAGCATACTCGTAACAGTTCCCCATACGAACATGGTGATGAGAACAACAATTATCCCCAGCAATACAGAAGGATGAGGAACATGAAGGGCACCGATCAGCAGCAACATCAGATAAAAGACTACGACATTGTGCAGGAATAAGAAGAAAGTTTTGGCTCCGGCTTCAAGTACGTAATAACTGAAGGGGTTGGCATGATTTTTTATCATATTGCCGGCACCCATAAATATCTCGACCGCTTCTGTCATCAAGAAGCCGCACAGGCCGAAACACATGATGCCGCACATCATATAGGGCAGGGTTTCTTTAAGCGTAGTGCCGAAAATACCGCCAAAAACCAGGGACAGCGCAATTGAGGTGGCCACCAATTGACCAGAAATCCATAAAGATCCCAGAAAGGTCCGCTTATATTTTGAAGAGATTTCGTGGTACGCCTGATATGTCCAGACGCGATAGAGTTTCAATGCCTCTATGACGTCCTTTATAGCCTTATCTAACATTAATCTTGTCCAGTTCCGCTGCGGTTCCCGCACGTCTTTTTATGTCAAAGCCTGAAGATTGTGCCTTTGCACAAGTATGAAATTCAGTCCTTTCTGGCCCCCACGCATGATGCCCCCGCAACTGCGATATGAAACCTCCTCTTACAGAGCCTGATCAGGTTCGTCTATAGAAAGTTCATTCAGCATTTTTATGCGGTGTTAAAATACCACTTTAATTCAGTAATGGCAGTATATGTTCGCGGAAACGATTATTCCCGTTTTCATTCCAATGCGTATCATAGGGATGATAATCTGTTAGCGAGAAAAACAGGTTTTCGTGCACTTCGGCATGCGGTGCAGTTTTTGAAAGCGCCTCTTTGAAGGCGGCCCATCCTTGTTGATGATTATCGCACAAGCGATGCAGAGAGTCATGGGGCGTATGGCCGGCGGCCAGTTCCTCTTTGATAGGAACCCTTATCACAATCAGCTTTTTAAAGCGTGCGGAGATTGCATTCAAATGTGTTGTGGCATCCGCATAACAGGCTCCAAACTGATCCGGATTGAAGGTCGCATAGTTTGTATTCAACAGGTAATGCCGGTTGTCCAGCATCTCAATAATTTGACCGCCCGCACCCGTTTCTATCGCTCTTACTTTTGCCAGGCTTTTATCCAGGGCGGCCGCGAGATCGGTTTCCCAGCGCATGGATTCAAACAAGGTCTGGCCGCTTGTCTGCCAACGGGCAAAATCGGCGCAGGTGGTCCAGATATTAGGATGGTAGACAAATATGGCGGTGTTGGCCGATCCGGCATAATGGTGATCAAGCATGGCCTGCATCTGACCGAGGCCGACCGGCAGGCCCAGGTTCAGAAAATCATTATGAAATAATGGCGTGTCGTACCAGTTTTGACCATCGTCTACAGCGAAGCCCATGGCGAAAGAAGTACCCAGGATGACTCCTTTGCCGTGGCAGTTGGCTGGCCCCCGCAGGCCTAGGGCATTGGAAGAAAACTGAAAACCGAGATAAGCCTCACCAAGTTTGAGGCTCGGCTTTATCCGGAGGCCAAAATCAGGGTGCTCTTCCAGCAGCCTCAGCCACTTACGCCCCTGCATGGGAAAGGCCATATTCAGATTATTGATAAAAATATCTTCAATAAGCGCCTGCCGCGGATCATGGATGGTCATTGAGGTAACTATTTAGCTGCCCAGACAACATAAGAACCAGCACCGCTTTTGGTGAATTTATTTAGCGCGGTATTGGCCTTGGCTGGTTCGCAGTAACAGCCGAAACCGGCCTGGGTAAGCTTACGCGTTACCGTGTCCACAGATTCCAATGCCTTGAGATTTTCTGTAGCATGCACTTCTATGAACAGGCGCCGTATCTGATCTAGGTATCCGCTGATTTCTTCCAGCACTGGCATTTCGGCACCTTCGATATCAAGCTTGAGCAAATCGACTGGCCGATCGATAAAACGGCTCAATGGCAGGGTTTGAACCTCATAGGCTTCTGTCTTGTAAGCGCCGCCCTTCAGACGGGAAGTCAGAGAGCCGCCCATGGACATGTGAAGGGGTTCATTGAATTCAGCGACTCCTTCTTTTCCGGCCAGGGCAGCCTGATGGATAGTGACATTGCTCCAGCCATTACACTCGGCATTCTCCCGGAGCGCGGCTACGGCCGCCCGGCCAGGCTCGAAAGCGACGATCTGGGCTTCCGGGAATTGTTGCAGAAAACCATAAGTTGCCAGACCGAAATTTGCGCCTCCGTCGATGATATAAGGCGCTGGATTGTTCGTGGTGAAATAATAGCTGCGCCGCAGAATGATTTCATCAAACAGGACGGACAGATCCTGTTCCGTGGCCAGGCGCAGATTGGCGCCTTTGAGAGTCAGTTTACCCTCCGAATTGCGTAGCGTTCGTCTTAAAAGACTTAGGGTTTGTTCATAGGACTGGCAGGTCTGCACGGCGCGGCTTACGAATGCCTGGCGGTCAAAGGCTGGTGGGAGCGCCCATGCACAGCTTTGCATCAAGGCGCGTGCCGATTCCGCTGCTGTCATTTGTTCGGTTGCGCCACGGGTGAAGGCGGCGCTGGTGAAAATATCCGGATGGAGCCAAATGTCCGCTTTCAGGCCTTTTCTCAACAAAGCGGTTATATTATCTGCCTCTGTACTGGAGGAAATCATTTCCACCAATTCAAGTGAGGCGGATTCCGGTTCTTTTTCCAGGGCGGCGCGGACATATTTACGCACATCGGCCATGTCGACGGTTTCCGGCGTGACCGGCGTGGGGGCTATGGCAGCGGCGGTCATTGAAGCGAGGTTTAGCTCTTCTTCGGCTTTTTGTTTGACGCGTTCGACATAAGCCTCGGCTATGGTCTGGAATTGCTTTTCATCAAATACTTCGACAGCGAGTTCAGGTGCTTCGATCAGTTTTTCCATTATGGC